>Ga0310834_100042_pt1 | contig 286780 bp, 251 predicted proteins | sample SM_ome_2_FD_201314 | JGI IMG/M metagenome (GOLD analysis project Ga0310834, IMG submission 201314) | Sorghum-adapted microbial communities enriched on stacked mutant (SM) sorghum from Joint BioEnergy Institute, Emeryville, California... ... | reverse complement strand
TCATAGCGGAGGGGAAACACCCGGTCCCATTCCGAACCCGGAAGTTAAGCCCTCCAGCGCCGATGGTACTGCAGGGGAGGCCCTGTGGGAGAGTAGGACACTGCCGGACAACCACAACACGTGGAGGCGTGGGGTGAAACCGTGAGGAACGGTGTCGCCCCACGCTTTTTCGTTTGCCTTTTCCCTTTCCCTGCCTGCTCGCCCGGAAAGAGCGGCGGGCAAGGTCGAGCCGTTCCGCCCTGTCCTGGCGTCCCCGGTTGTCGATCCTGGGAGGACGCATGACACGCCACGACCGGCATCCCGAGCTCGCGAGCATCCTCGGTGGGCTTCGACCCTGGTCTACCTCGGTTTCCCGCACATGGAGCACCTGGGGCCACGGCCCGAGGGCTATCGCCACCCGTACCCGGACAGTCCTCACCTCATCTTCGGCAGGAAAGCCGAGAGCCGACACGTCGGGACGGACGTGTCTTCGCCTGCTCACGGCGTGGGTTGCGCTGGGCGCCAGTCGTAGACCTCGTAGGCGAGGGCGAGCCGGCGCGTGCGGTACAGCGACGACGAGCCGGGCAGGAGGTGCTCGACGGGACGGTCGCCGTTCAGCACCCGAGGTTCGAGCTGGTCGGTGATGACGGGCGCGACTCGGAGCGGTCGGCTGGGGCCAGGAGCGGGGAGACGGCCCAACGCGCGGCGGACCGCAGCAGTGCCCCTGGGGCCGAGGATCCGCATGGCTGTGGCGCGAGCGGTGAGGTCGAGGGAGCGCAGACGTTCGCGCGACGTGGGACGGTGGCCGGTGAAGCCGTCCGCGAGACGCGCGAGCAGCTCGGCGGTCTCGGACGCCCCCGTCGGGAAGGGCAGCGTCCGACACGCCTCGGCGAGGGCGCCGCGGGTCGTGGGGTCCAGCAACTCCCGAACAGCGTCGGCCACCGAGGCCGGCTGAGTCTCGTCAGCGTAGAGCGCGAGGCCCGCGTCAGCGAGGCTGCGGGCGCGCGTGCGCTGGTCGTCGGTGGCGGTGGCGGTGTTCGGAACGAGGATCGTTGGAACCCCGGCGAGAAGCAGCTCGTGAACGGCGTTGTAGCCAGCCGCGCTCACCGCGGCATCGAAGGTGGCGAGGTAGCGCGCGAGAGGGTAGACGTTCGCGAGCTCGTGTACGCGATCCGCCAGGTGGGAGGGAAGGCCAGCCCGGGCGAGCGGTGCGCGGGTGACGGCGACCTGCCAGTCGTCGGTGTCGAGAAACGCTGTGATCGCCGCCATCGCCGGGGTCACCGTGTCATTGATCGAGCCCGCGCCGAGGGTGACGAGTGCGGTCGGTCGATCCGGATCCAGCCCGAGAGCGGCGGCCGCCTCGGCGCGGGACAGCGGCGGTTGAGCCTCGAGCATGCTGACCGGCGAGACCCGGGTCGCGTCGGTCAAGCGCGCTGTCGCACCTAGGTCGGCGGCGCCGGCCACGTCTCCTGGCTCGACCACGAGGTCGAAGAATGGCCGAGCGTTGAGGGCGCGCCGGTTCACTCCCGGCCGCCACATGCCGCGGCGTATCCAGACGAAGGCAACGTCGGGGTGAGCGGCACGGGCCCGCAACAAGCCCAGGTACGGCGCGACGCCGTCGAAGGCCAGCACCCGCGCCCGGGTCTCCCGCAGCAGCAGCGACAACCGGGCGCTGAGGTAGCTGTGCCACATCAGGTGGGGCATCCAGTTGCGGTGGTGGCTCGGACAGTACTCCGCCCGCAACCCATGGCGCTGCACGACATGGACGGCCTGGGACAGCGAGAAGACGATCGGCTCGGCACGGCCGGCGAGCAGATGCGCGACCGCCGCCTGCCGAGCCAGGTGTCCCATCCCCGTCCCATTGCTGGTGGCGAGGACGACGCGTGGGAGCTCGCTCACCGGGCGCGGCGGGCGTTGAGCCAGTCGACGATGACCCGCGCGATGCGCGGTCCGGCCTTGCCGTCCCACAGCGGTGGCACCGGCCACTCGGTCAACGGCCCGCGTTCGAGGACGGCCTGCAGCTCGTCGGGCAGCGTGTCCGCGCGCACCAGCCGGTTCGTGCCGTGCGTGATCGTGATGGGCCGTTCGGTCGACGGCCGTAGGGTGAGGCAGGGGACACCGAGCACGGTGGTCTCCTCCTGCACACCACCGGAGTCGGTGAGGACGGCGGCCGCGCCGCGCACGAGTGACATGAACTCGACGTAGCCGAGTGGGTCGACGACGCGGATGTTCGGGTGGTCGGCGAATCCCAGCTCGAGCAACCGAGCCCGCCCACGCGGGTGCAGGGGGACGAGGATGGGCAGCAGGTCGGCGCACTTGTGGATGGCCTGGATGAGGGTGACCGCGTGCGCCTTGTCATCGACGTTGCCCGGCCGGTGCAAGGTCGCCACCGCGTACGGTCCGGACAGCCCGTGCGCCTGCCGCGCCGGCTCCGGGTCGAATCGGTCAAGGTGGGCGAGCAACGTGTCGATCATCGGGTTGCCGACGAAGTGGATCCGGTCCGCCGCCACGCCCTCCCGGGACAGGTGCGCGATGGCGTCCGGGCTGGTCGCGAACGCGAGGTCGGACAGCGCGTCGGTGACCTTGCGGTTGATCTCCTCGGGCATGGTGAGGTCGAAGCTGCGCAGCCCCGCCTCGACGTGGGCCACCGGTACGCCGATCTTGGCGCAGACCAGCGCGGCCGCCAGGGTGGAGTTGACGTCGCCGTAGACCACGACGAGGGACGGGCGCTCGGCGAGGAACCGCTCCTCCAGCGCGGTCATCACCGCGGCCGTCTGGGTGGCGTGGGACCCCGATCCCACACCGAGGTTGACGTCGGGACGCGGCAGCTCCAGCTCCCGGAAGAAGATGTCGGACAGTTTGTCGTCGTAGTGCTGTCCGGTATGGACCAACTGCTGTCGGACGCCCAGGGACGTCAGCGCGGAGAGGACGGGCGCCGCTTTGGGGAAGTTGGGACGCGCCCCTGTGATGTGGACGACGGTCACGGGTGTGAACCTCCACTGTCGAGCCATGCGCGGACGGCGGCCGCGAAGGCGCGCGACACCCGCGACGGGGAGATGCGTGCGGCCGCTCCGAGGGCGGCGGCACGAGCGCGTGGGGTCACCAGGCTCCTCGCTTGCGCCAACGCGGTGAGCAGGCCGTCTGGGTCGTCGCCGTCGTATCGCAGGGCGTAGGACGGGCTGACTCGCGCCGCCTCACCCGAGTCCTCGCGGAGGACGACCGGAAGCCCGAACGTTAACGCCAACGCCAGGGCGCCGGAGTTAAGCGACCGACGGTACGGGAAGACCGCGACGTCGGCGGCACGAAGGTAGACCTGCATCTCGTCGTCGGGAATCTTACGCAGCGCGGCGTACACGGCCGGATGGGTGAGCACCCGCTCGCGGAAGGCGCGAGTCTCCTCCTCCTGGTTGGTGGGTCCGGCCACGATCAGCGCGTAGCGACCGGGCTCGCGCTCGCACAGACGGTCGAACGCGTCGAGGAGCTCGGTCAGCCCCTTGTAGGGCTGGACGCGTCCGACGAGCGCGAACGCGGTGACGTCGGGCGGCATGCCCAGTTCGAGCCGGGCCTGCTGTTTGGTCATCCACGAGGGATAGACGTCGTGGTAGGCCGGGTGGGGAACGGCGAGCAGTTTCTCCTCGGGAATGTCGAACCACGGGGAGACGAGCTCGCGGGTCCGCGGGCTCATGACGTGGACACGCTCGGCGAGGTTCACCACACCCTGTCGGAGCTCCGCCTCCAACCGCTCGAAGCGGGTCTCGTGGGGGAGGACGTTGTGGACCGTCCACAGGATGCGGGCGCCCTGCTCCTTGAGCTGGCTCAGCTGGTCGAGGTACCGCTTGAGTCGGTCGCGGGCATCGGCCTCGTCGGCGGCCTTGGCCATGACGACATTGAGCCAGTGGACGTGGACCACGAGGTGGAGGCCGCTCCCAGCGACCGCGCGGGCGAGACGGAGGGTGGTGTCGGGGTCGTACGTCGGCACCGGTGTCAGCCCGGCGTCGCCGAGCTGGGAGTACAGCATCGCCTGGAAGGGGTTGCCCCGCACCACGGGGTAGTACGCGAGCAGGCCGGCACCGGCCCGCGACCAGTCCATGGCCGAGAGGGCGCGGAGCGCGTCGTCGAGCGCCAGCGAGGGCTCGTAGCCCAACCGTCGGGTGATCAGCATGGTGCCCCTTCCGTCGCCTGGCCGTCGTCCGCGGAGGGTGGTGCCGGGGTGCCCTCGGCGTCGACGGCGGGCGGCGTCGACGATGCGATGGATGGCAAGGACTCGAGTCCGTCCACGCCCCCGGCGAGCCGCTCGGCCGCCGCCTTGCCACCTCGGGCCAGCAGGTCGTCGTAGGCGGCGCCGAACGCCCGCGCCACCGCGGACCAGGACCGCTCCGCGGCGACCCAGCGGGCCGCCTCGTCGACCAACCGGTGCCGCTCGGCCTCGGCGTCCATCAGCCGCTCGGCCGCCGCGGCGAGCGCCTCGGGGTCGCCGGCCCGGAAGGAGTGCCCGCGCTGGTCGGTGCCGATGATCTCGACCAGCGCCGGGAGATCGGCCACGAGGAGCGGCACCCGCATCGCCATCGCCTCGAACGGCTTCATCGGTGAGACCATCCGGGCGGCACGGTCATCGACCCGGGGCACGACGAACAGGTCGATCTGCGCGTAGTACTCCGCGACGGTCTCGAACGGCACATTGCCGGTGAAGCGCACGAAGCGGGCCACACCGAGCTTCTGGGCCAGGCGCTCCAGCTCAGCTCGGCGGTGGCCGTCCCCCACGAGCAGCCCGGTGACAGCCCGTCCCCGCGCGCGGAGCTTCGCCACGGCCTCGATGAGGACCTCCTGCCCTTCGCGCGGATGGGACAGGTTGCTCACGTACCCGAGGGTGAAGGTGTCCGCGAGGCCGAGCTCGCGGCGCCGCGTGACGTCTCGCTCACGCGGGACGAACCGTGTGAGGTCCACGGCGTTGGGCACCACCCGCACCTTGTCAGCGGGGATTCCGTGACGCCCGACGATCTCGTCCCGCATGGGTCCGGACAGCGTGATCACGAGATCCGCCGCCTCCATCATGCGGGTCTCGGTCGCGAACCGACGCTCGTAGTACTCGCCCCGCTCGGCGTAGCGGGGGTCGTCGGTCCAGGTGGCCTCGAAGAAGCTGCGCACCTCGTACAGCCAGGGAATGCCTGCCCACCGGGCGACCGCCTGGCCGGCGAGTGCCGACTCGAAGCCACGGTGTCCCGAGGCGACGTGGAGGAGTGCCGGGCGTTCCCGTGCCACGACGGCGGCGAGCATGCGGGTGGTCAGCTCGACGTACTCGTCGTGCGCGAGCGTGAGCAGCTGCTTGCCGGCGTTCGGCAGCAGGTGGTGGTAGGTGACCTCCTCGACGACGCTGCGCTCGGGCGCCTGCTCGACGCCCAGGACGCCGGGGAACCCGGGCATGGTCACGCCGAAGACGTCCCAGCCGGCTCGGGTGAGCGCCTGCAGCGACTCGTGCGACCTCGTGCAGAAGCCGTTGTGGAGGAAGGGGCGGGACTCCTTGGCCAGGTAGAGGACGCGCCTGCCGAGAGGGGCGGGCGGGGGAGGCGCCGTCGCGAGGACGGGCCGCCACCGGGCATCGGTCTCCCGGATCCGGCCGGTGAGTTTGCGAGCCGAGCTCCAGTGCACCGGGTCTTGGGTGCGTTCGACCCGATGGAGGGCATGCACGGTGGCCTCGGTGTAGCAGCCCCGCTTGATCGCGACCCGCGACGCCACATCGAGGGCGCGGGGGTCGTCGGGGTTACGTCGCAAGACGGCGGCGACGTGCTCCGCCGCGCGCTCGTAGTCACCCGAGCCCAGGCAGGCCCGTGCCGCGGCCAGCCCAGCGCGCGTGATCCGAGCGGTGTGCTGGCCGAGGACCAGCTGTTGGACTCGCCGGATCCGTCGCTTCGCCTGGGGCGAGAGGCGCTGGCGGGCGACGGCGACCACGGTGTCGGTCAGCTTCTTGGTCCACTGGTCCGCAAGGCTCATGGCGTGAGGATCGCCTCCGGGAGTCCGTCGTAGCGCACGTCGCCGTCGTCGAGGAGCTGTGCGTGGTCAGCCTGCCAGGTGTGCTCGCCGCCGTGTCGGACGTAGACGTATCCGAGGCCGTGCGTGCGATAGATGGTCCCGCCGATCGAGCGGACGCGGGCGAGCAGGTCGGCGTCGACGTGCCGGGGTGAGGTGCTCCATCCGCCGGCCGCCTGGAGGACGCCGCGCGACAGAAGCATCGTTCCGCCCGCCGGGGTGACGTCGTAGGCCTCCACGGCGGCCCACGTCCGGTCGACGGTGGTGCCCTCGCCGACGAGGTGGACGAAGCGGGCTGCCTTCGCGACGAGGTCCGCGCCCGAGGTGCGGGTGGCGACGACCAGGTCCGTGAGGTGGTCGGGGCCGTACCGGTCGTCGTCGTCGACTTTGGCGAGCAGCTCCCCGTCAGCGCGCCGGGACAGGGTGCCGAGGACCTCCCCGAGCGTGCGGTCGGCGGGGACGTCGACCACCCGCAGGGGGACCGGAAGGTGCGCCCGGAGGTCGGCGACGGTGGCCTCGTCGAGCGTGTAGCCGTGGGTCCCGAGGAGGACCTCGAAGGTCGGGTAGGTCTGAGCGGCGAGGTCCCGGACGCAGGTCATCACGTCGGTGGGTCGCTTGCTGGCGATGAGGACGGAGACGGTCGGCAGGCTCAGCGGCGTCGCCTCTCCGTTCGACCCGGTTCCGTTCGAGCCGGTGCCGCCGACGGCGGCGAGTCGGGCCAATGGTGTGTGGCGGAGCGCGGGGTCGTGGCGGATCGCAGCGTTCCGGGCCGCCGCCACGCTCACCTGGTAGCCGGACGGACCATCGACCGTGGACGGGTCGTCGACCACGACGTGGCCACGGTGGGCCAGCCGGTCGCGGACGGCCGCGCTCGGGGAGGTCATGACGACCCCGCAGGCGGCGAGGCCGGCCAGCACGTGGTCGACGAACGGCGTGTCCGGAAGGTCGTCCGCGAGGGAGACCACCGCGTACTTGTCCCACCGCGGCGAGACCAGCGTCTGCTCGACCGAGTCGCGCGGGTGGAAGGACAGCACCCGGTCACCGGCCTCGGTCCACAGCACCACCCCGTCGCCGTCAGGGCGCAGCGAGTAGCGCCGCGCCGTCCCGACCAGCCGCCGTCCGTGCGGGTTGGCCAGCGCGGTCACGAGCGGCCAGCGAAACTCCACGGTCCGAGTCGTGAGCGGTGGGAAGGGGCCGCTGGTGTCCAGCGGTGGATCGCCGAGGACGCCGTGAGGCCAGGTCGAGGATCCCCGCACCCAGGCGGTGCGGTCGACGGTGGGGACGACCCCACCGGTCTGCTCCCACCGTCGAGGCCGCAGGACGGTCGTACAGAGCTCGTCGAGCGCGTCGCCGACACTGCGCCGGCTCTTCCACCGCAGGCGAACCTCGAGGCGGGAGCCCACCGCTCGCCAGCTGACCGCGGTCGTGTCGCGCGCCAAACCACGCGGTCGGAGTCCGCCGCGCAGCCAGGTCGGCATGGTCGCGATGCGCAGCGAGACCTCCCGGACGTGCCCGTGCAGCAGGCACGACCCGGCGAGACGTTCCAGACAGGCGGCGTCGGGAAGATCGAGCCGGAGGACCTCCGCGTGGACCGGCCGGCGTGCCTGGGGGTCGTCCAGCCGGTAGCGGCGCGGGCGGAGACCGTGGGTCGGCGAGACCTCGACGGTGTCCCAGCGCGTCATCCGGACGGTGACGCCCCCGGTCAGGCGACGGGCGAGCTCGCGTGCCTCGTGTCGGAGTCTCGCCGTCCGGAGCCTCCTCACCCGACGACCTCCCGTCTCACTCTCCGCGCGCTCGCACCCAGCTCACCGGTCACACCTCTGTCCCGCGATGCCGGACCGTGGCCGCGACGCCTGGACGGTAGGACCATCCTGACCCGGGTCAGACGCGTTCGAGACGGGAACGTAACGGAGCGACGCGATGACGGACGGCTCGGGTGCGGTCCGTGGTGGGTGTTCAGCATCGGACGCATTCGTCCCTATGCTGCCTTTTTCGTGGTCGACGACACGCCTCACGGCGTCCATCAGGTTGGCATGACCGAAGACCAGGAGACCGGCACGCCGGTCGGGACGAACACCGTCGTTCTCCTCCGTGAGGAGAGGTGGCCGGCGTGGCCAGGCGTGTGCTGCTGGCGGGCGAGTGTCCACGCGGCATTCGCCGAGGCCGGCCTGGACGTGCGGGAGATCCCGTGGTCGCCGCTTGAGCGGGAACAACCGGAACGTCCCGCCCCGCCGCCGTCCCACACGCGGCGTCCGGCGCGTGAGCAGTCGACAGCCGTGCTCGCGCTCCAGTTCATGGGCCGTGTCGCTCGAGCCGGTGTCGTGACGGCGGGCCGTCGGGTGCGGGCGGCCGCGGGTCGGGTAGGGCGGGAGCTCGAGGCCCGGGTCGCCGACCGAATGCCCCGATCGGTGCCGCCTCCGTCGGGTGTCCAGGACACGGTGAGAGTCAGTCCGCCGTCGGAGTCGGACCCCCGCCTGCGTGGTCTGACGAGGGCGCGGCTGGTGCTCGCCGAATCGCCCGAGGGCGCCCTCGCCGCTGTCCGGTCGGGTGTGCCGGCGGGGGTCGTCTGGCTGCTCGCCATCCCGCCGGAGCGGTCCGCGCCCGGTGAGCCGGTCACGTGGGCTGGTCCGCTGCGTGAGGCGGTGTCGGAGATCGGCGGGCTCGTCACCGACAGTCTGGACGCCGCTGGCATCCTCGAGCGGGTCGCCGGACCCGTGCGCACGGTGGTTCTGCCGCCCCTCGCGTCAGACCGTGCCTGCCCGACCTGCGGTGGGGGAACGCCAGCAGGAGTCGACCCGGAGAAGCGTCCCCCGACGCTCGACGTCGACCCGACCGACATCCCCTCGCACCTGCTGCTGTGGCGGCGGCTGCTCGACGAGCCGACGCCCACCGAGTACTCGTGGGCGGTGGCGCGGCTCCGCGGTGAGGGCGGGCCCTGGTTGCCACCGGAACGCGACACGTGGGGCGCCACACCCGACCGCGCGACCGGCGGGTCCGCGCCCGACTGGAGCGCCTCGGCGCAGGCCGCGGGCGTCCGACGGCTGCTCGCGGCACTGCCTCCCCCCGCTGACCAGGTGCCGGCGGGCGCCTCGCCCCTGCGGGTCCGGGTCTTCGGGTACGACATGAAGTTCATGCGGGACCTCGCCCGCGTCTTGGGTGAGCGACCCGACTTCGACCTCGTGGTGGACGAGTGGCGCAGCGCCGGCGCCAAGAACGACGGGATCACCGAGAACCTCGCGCGCTCCGCGCAGACTCTCGTCGCCGAGTGGGCGCGGCCGAACGCGGTCTGGCTGTCCAAGGTCAAACGGCCCGACCAGTACCTCGTGGTACGTCTGCACCGGTTCGAGATCGAGAGCGCCTACCCTCGCCAGATCGACATCGACGCGGTGGACGCGGTCGTCTACATCGCGCCCCACATGGGTCGCCGGATTCGCGACGAGCTCGGCTGGCCGGCCGACAAGCTGGTCTACATCCCCAACTACACCGACCTGGCGAACCTGGACCGGCCGAAGTATCCCGACGCCCGCTTCACTCTCGGGATGGTCGGGATCGTGCCGAGCCTCAAGCGGTTCGACCTCGCCCTGGACCTGCTGGCGGCGATCCGCCGGGAGGATCCGCGGTTCAGCCTGCTGGTGCGTTCTCAGATGGGCTGGGCGCACCCACCGTCGTGGGAGTCGGCGGAGGAGCGTCGCCAGGTCCAGCGGGCGTTGGAGCGGGTGGAGAAGGATCCGCTGCTGCGGGGTGCCGTGGTCTTCGACGCCTTCGGGCGCGACATGGCCGCCTGGTTCCGCAAGGTGGGCCACATCCTCTCCCTCTCCGACGTCGAGGGCTCGCACGTGGCGTTGTGCGAGGGCATGGGCTCGGGCGCGGTGCCGGTGATCCGCGGCTGGGAGGGCGCCGCCGAGGCCTACGGCGCCGAGAACGTCAGCGCGTCCCTCGACGACGCGGTGGCCAAGGTGCTCGAGAGCGCCGACCCAGCGGTGTGGGAGGAGCGGTCGCAGCAGGCCAAGGAGGAGGTGGCCCGCCGCTTCGACCCCACCCAAGTCGTCGAGGCGTGGGTCGACCTCTCGTACGGCCACGCCGAGAAGGCGAGGCAGCGGTTCGCCGCCTACGTCGACGAGTCGCTGCGGCTCGCTCCGTAACCAGCGGCGCGCGTGCGAGACGCAGTCGCGTGCCCGGGACCGCCACGTGAGGGGTGCTGGGTGGGAGGTCGGGTATGGCCTGGAAGACTCGGTCGCGTGGAGATCTGCTGTCTCGGCCCGAACGCGACGTCCGCCCCGGGGTCGTCGCCTCCACGCCTGGTCCGGCGGGAACCGAACCGGCGTCGAGGAGGCGGCCAAGATGGTAACTTTTTCTTAAATCTCCACTGTGACCTGTCCAAACGGCCGCGTCGGCGGCGCGTACGCACTTAGAGTCCCGAACGTGTGTGACCTCGTTGTCGTCGGGCTTGGCTATGTCGGCCTGCCACTGGTCCGGGAAGCCTGCCGATCCGGCCTCCGTGTCGTCGGCTTCGACATCTCGTCGGCCGTCGTCGAAGGGCTGATGGCCGGTCGCTCCCACGTCGACGACATCTCCGACGACGACGTGGCGCAGATGCTGCGTGCCGGCTTCGTCGCGACCACGGACGAGGAGGCTGTGGCCGGCGCTGACACCGTGGTCCTCTGCGTTCCCACGCCGCTCGATGAGGACGGCGGGCCCGACCTGACCGCCGTGACGTCGGCGGCCGAGATGGTGTCGCGGCACCTGCGCGCCGGCATGCTGGTGGTCTTGGAGTCCACCACCTACCCCGGAACGACCGACGAGCTCGTCCGGCCCATCCTGGAGAAGTCCGGCCTGCGCGCCGGTGAGGACTTCGCGCTCGCCTACTCGCCGGAGCGCATCGACCCGGGCAACAAGCAGTACGGGCTGCGGAACACGCCGAAGGTGGTGGGTGGGCACACGCCCAAGTGCGCCGAGCGAGCGGAGGCGTTCTACGCCAAGATCTGCGACCGCGTGGTTCGGGCGAAGGGCACCCGCGAGGCCGAGATGGCCAAGCTGCTCGAGAACACCTACCGTCACGTCAACATCGCCCTCGTCAACGAGATGGCGATCTTCTGCCACGAGCTCGGCATCGACTTGCGCGACGCGATCGCGGCCGCCTCGACCAAGCCGTTCGGCTTCCAGCCGTTCTACCCCGGCCCAGGCGTCGGTGGGCACTGCATCCCGATCGACCCCAACTACCTGTCGTACAAGGTCAAGCGGTTGGGGTACCCGTTCCGGTTCGTGGAGCTGGCGCAGGAGATCAACCAGCGGATGCCGGCGTACGTCGCGCAGCGGGTCCAGGATCTGGTCAACGAGGCGGGCCGGTCGGTCAAGGGCTCGTCGGTGCTGCTGCTCGGCGTGACGTACAAGCCCAACATCGCCGACCAGCGCGAGTCGCCCGCTCCGCAGGTGGCGCGTCGCCTGCGACGGATGGGAGCCAAGCTCCAGTTCCACGACCCGTACGTTCCCGAGTGGGAGGTCGACGGCGAGCCGGTGCCACGCGCTGAGCCGCTGCTGGACGCGCTCAGGTCCGCGGACGTCACCGTGCTGCTGCAAGACCACGAGGCGTACGACGTGGAGACGCTCCGCGCGGCTCGGCTGCTGTTCGACACCCGAGGACGGGTCACCGACGGGACTGCTGAGGTCCTCTGATGCCGCCGCTGCGCGTGCTGGTGTGCACGGTGGTGCACCACCCGCAAGACGCGCGCATCCTCCATCGCCAGATCAAGGCGATGGTGGAGGCGGGGTACAGCGTGACCTACGCCGCCCCCTTCTCCGCGTACGACGCTGAGGTGTGGCCTGAGATCGAGGCCATCGACCTGCCCCGCGCCTCCGGGAGGTCGAGGGCGGCGGCGCTTCGAGCCGCGCGGCGAGTGTTGCGGGAACGAGGCCGGGACGCCGACATCGTCCTGCTCCACGACCCTGAGCTGCTCCTCGTGCTGCCGGGGCTGACGTTCGCGGGCGCGGTCGTGTGGGACGTGCACGAGGACACCGGGGCGGCCCTGGTCGCCAAGAGCTGGATCCCCGGCGCGCTGCGCCCGCTGGCCCGCGCGGGGATTCGGCTGATGGAGGGACGTGCCGAGCGGACGGTGCGGCTGATCCTCGCCGAGGAGGGCTACCGCGCCCGCTTCCGCGGCATCCATCCGGTCATCCCCAACACGACCTACGTCCCGGACGCTGTCGTCCCGCCGGGCGAGCGCCGCGTCGTCTACGTCGGACACCTGGCGCGAGCCCGTGGCGTGGACGTGATGGTCGAGGCGGCACGGCTGCTGCGCGGTCACGGCGTCACCTTCGACGTCATCGGCCACGCCGACAACCACGCCCGCCGGCTCCTGCTGGCGGCGCAGGAGGCGGGCGATGTCCACTGGCACGGTTTCGTCGCCAACGACAAGGCGATGGCTCTCGTGCGGGGCGCCTTGTGCGGCCTGTCGCTGCTCCGGGACCTGCCGAACTACCGGCACTCCATGCCGACGAAGGTGTTGGAGTACATGGCTCAGGGGGTCCCGGTGGTGACGACGCCGCTGCCAGCGGCGGTGTCGCTCATCCAGATCCACGGCTGCGGGCTGGTCGTCCCGTTCGACGACCCCGAGGCGACCGCGCGGGCGGTGCTTCGGCTGCGTGACGACGCGGAGCTGCGGGTCCAGATGGGTCAGCGTGGACACCAGGCCGCCCGGGTGGGCTACCACTGGCCGGACACCGCCCGCGACTTCCTGGGCCGGATGGAGGCGTGGGCCAAGGCGGCCCGGCCGAACCCGTGCTTGACGCTCGGCACCAGCTGAGGCGGCTGCCGCGGACCCACGACTCGACGCCCGTCCGCGGCCGGTGCGGCGCTACGCTAGCGGTTCGTCCTGCTCCGTCCCGGTTCGGAAAGGCGCGCACGTGAGGATCACAGTCGTCGGCCTGGGCAAGATCGGCTTGCCTCTCGCCGTTCAGTACGCCGGCAAGGGGCACACGGTGACCGGCGTCGACATCAACCCGCGTGTCGTCGAGCTGGTCAACGAGGGGACGGAGCCGTTTCCCGGCGAGGCCGAGCTGGCCACCCGGCTCAAGCAGGTGGTCTCCGAGGGCGCGTTGACCGCCACCGATGACTACGCCCGAGCGGTCCCCGACGCCGAGTACATCGTCGTGGTCGTTCCGTTGTTCGTCGACCCCGACGGCGTTCCCGACTTCGGCTGGATGGACGAGGCGACCGCGGGGATCGGTGCCCACCTCACCGCCGGCACGACCGTTCTGTACGAGACGACGCTCCCCGTGGGGACGACTCGAGGTCGGTGGAAGCCCGCGCTGGAGCGGGCGTCAGGGCTCACCGAGGGCGTCGACTTCTGGGTGGCGTTCTCGCCCGAGCGTGTGCTGACCGGCCGAGTCTTCGCTGACCTGCGGAAGTACCCCAAGATCATCGGCGCGCTGGGCCCGGAGGGGGCCGCACGAGCGAGGGCGTTCTACGAGGCGGTGCTCGACTTCGACGAGCGGCCGGACCTGCCGCGACCGAACGGCGTCTGGGATCTCGGATCGGCTGAGGCAGCCGAGCTGGTCAAGCTCGCCGAGACGACGTATCGAGACGTCAACATCGCGTTGGCGAACCAGTTCGCGCGCTTCGCCGACCGGCAGGGGATCGACTTCCTCCAGGTGATGGAGGCCGCCAACTCTCAGCCCTACAGCCACCTCCACCGGCCTGGCATCGCGGTGGGTGGGCACTGCATCCCGGTCTATCCCCGCCTCTACCTGTGGAACGACCCGGACGCCACGGTGGTGCGGGCCGCTCGGGAGGCGAATGTCGCGATGCCGGCGTACGCGGTCGACCTGCTGGCGCAGGCGTACGGTGACCTCGCCGGCGCCCGCGTGGTCGTGCTCGGTGCCGCCTACCGGGGTGGTGTGAAGGAGACGGCGTTCTCGGGAGTGTTCCCGACCGTCGAGGCGCTGCGTGAGCGGGGCGCTGAGGTGGTCGTCCACGACCCGCTCTACGACGACGCGGAGCTGTCCGGTCTGGGCTTCAAGCCCTACCACCTGGGCGAGCCGGTCGACGCGGCGGTCATCCAAGCCGACCACCCCGAGTATCGCGACCTCGGCCCCGCGGACCTGCCCGGTGTGCGCGCGCTCGTCGACGGTCGAGCGATCACCGATCCGGCGCGGTGGGTCGGGGTGGCGCGTCGGGTGATCGGGGTCGCCTCCGCGTCCTGATCACCTCAAGCCACCGACGTCCAGGCCGAGGACGCCTGCGAACGTCGTGACGACGGGGCGCCGACTCCCGCGGGATGCCGGCGCCCCGTCACGACTCACTTGCTGGCGAGCTGCTTCAGCTCGGCGTACGAGCCGCTGAAGTAGTTCTGGTCCAGCGGTGTGTCGGTGTACTGCCAGAAGGTGTGCCTCTTCCAACCCGGCGGCAGCGGACCCACCTGGCCGTCGTAGTTGGCGATCCACAGGGGGTTGTCCTCGAAGGACCGGTGCGATCCAACGCACTGCTGCCACCAGCTGGTGTTGGTGTAGATGATCGCCTTCCGGCCGGTGAGCTTCTCGTACGTGGTGACGAAGTCGTCGATCCAGGCGGCGAGCTCCTGGGGCGAGCGGTTGTAGCAGGTCGCCACGCCGACCGCCTCGCCGAACTCGATGTCGAGGACGCCGGGAAGGGTCCATCCGTCCCCCTTGCCCCCTCCGCCGTTGGCGACGAAGTACCGGGCCTGCGCGGCGCCACTGCTGGTGTCGGGTCGGCCGAAGTGGTAGGCGCCGCGGAGCATGCCAACCTTCCGGGAGCCGTCCCAGGCGTGCTTGTAGAACGGGTTGACGTAGGAGGTGCCCTCGGTGGCCTTGATGAAGACGAACCGCTTCCCTTGCTTCCACCAGTAGTCCCAGTCGACGTAGCCCTGGTGGCTCGCGACGTCCATGCCCCTCACGCGGACCCACTTGTTGCCGGGGCCGAAGCGGGCCTCGTGGGCGGCGTAGGGGTTCTTGGTGGGCGTGGGCTTCGACGTGGGCGTCGCCGTGGCCGTCGGCTGGTCGGGCTGGGGCTCGGCCGTGGGCTCGGGTTGCGTCGGTTTCGGCGCCGCTTCCGCGACGGCCTTTCCGCCAGCGGCCGCACCCTTCGACGACGGGGCGACCCGGCGGTCCGCCCGGGAGGCCGCCTCCGAGCTCCGGGCGGAGTCGTCGGTGGCCGCCTCGTCTCGCGGTGCCCGGGGCGGGGTTCCGAGCGCCGCCTTGTGCGGTTCCGTGGCGGACGCCGGCCGGTCGGGCGGTGCGACCTGGGCGAAACCGACGACGCCGAGGGTGGGGTCGGCCTCGTCGTCCGACGTTGAGCCGAGCTCGTTGTGGGAGGAGAGGGCGGTGTAGGTCGGGGCGGCCAGCGCGACGGCGACCGCGAGCACCCCGAGGACCGCCTTCATGCCGTGGCCGCTCCTGGTGGGAGCGGTGATGAGCCGACGGATGAGGGGCGCCAGGCGCGCGGCGCTTGCCCGCGCCGTCTCGGCCGACCGCACCTGAGCCGACCGCACCTGGGCCGCCTTCTTGCGGGCCCCGCGGAACCATGGGGCCCTGGTGATCCGGTCGAGCAAGGGCGAGACGCCGAACCAGCGACGCTTGGGATTCTGGGAGGCGGATGGCCGCACGAAAGATCTCCTCGGGTCGGGGGCAAGGGCACACGGTCCCGACGTCGTCCACCTCGCACGAGGTGGCCTCGGCGTGAGGGCACAGGTGACCGATCGACGCGCCCGCGCGCGCCGGTCTGGGTCGGGTCGCTGATGCGACGGTCGGGAGCCGTGGGGAGGCTGCCGGGTGCGACCCCCGTCGCCGGCCTCGGCATTCTGCGAGACCGCCATGGAGAGCCTCAAATCGAGGTGTCCACAATGCGGGAAATCCCGGGAAGTTCGTGTCGACTTGGTGTAGAGCGCGGCGGAAGTCTGGAGAGGCCTTCATGTGACGTATGAGGGCACCTGCGTGAGTCGTCGGAGCCGGCGCTGGCGGTTCCTCACGAACGCACGATGCGTCGTAATCAAAACGTTAGGTACCGATTCGCAACCAGCCGGCCGGGTAGGGCGTTTGGCACGTGGAGTGGTGGGGCCGGTCGCTTCCCACCTGCCCACGGGCGAGTCGTAACCGCTCGCTCGGCTGATCGTTGGTAGCGCGGGTGGTCGGCTGCGACCGGTCGCGGCGAACGGGCGGCATGCTCGTCCCCGCCTCTCGCACGGCCGTGCGGCGGTCGTCCCACGGCAAGCCTGCCTTCGACACGTGGGGGTGTTGTGAGACATCGGGTCGCACGCGGTGTCAAGCGTGGCTTCGACATCGTGTTCGCACTGGTCGGGCTGGTCGTTCTCGCTCCTGTCGCGCTCGCGGTCTGGGTCCTGGTCCGCTGGCGGCTCGGCTCACCCGCCATCTTTCGTCAGCGCCGCACCGGCATGCATGGTCGGCCGTTCACGGTCCTGAAGTTCCGGACCATGACCAACCGGTGTGACGCCAACGGTCAGCTGCTGCCGGACCACCGACGCCTCACCCGCTTGGGTCGACTCCTGCGCAAGCTGAGCCTCGACGAGATCCCACAGCTCATCAACGTGCTCCGCGGCGACATGAGCATCGTGGGCCCGCGGCCGCTGCTCCCGAAGTACGACCAGTGGTACACCCCCTACGAGCGGCGGCGGTTCGACGTGCGCCCCGGCATCACCGGATTGGCTCAGATCGCCGGCCGCAACACGGTGAGCTGGAGCACGCGCCTCAGCCTCGACGTCGAGTACGTCGACCGCTGGTCGCTGTGGCTGGACTTCAAGATCATCCTGCAGACGATCAAGATGGTCTTCGCCCGCGAAGGCGTGGTTGTGGACACCCGGGCGCTGATGAGCGACCTGGACGAGGAGCGTGGCGACGCTCCGACTCACCAGCTCATCCTCACGTCGCGCGACCGCGAGCTCCTGCGCGCCGGCTGACCGGCACGGCAGGGCTCACACGCCGAGTCCTGCCGTGCGGTAGGCCGGGAAGAACGCTCGGTCCGGGTCGAGTCCGACGGCCCGCGCGGCGGCCCGGTAGGCCTCCTCATCGAGGACGGCGGTGATCGTGCGGTAGGTGAAGCGGTCGGGGCCGAACCCGCCTTTGAAGCGCAACAGGCTGTCGTTGTCGCCCCCGACGCCTCCACCGAGGTGCAGCCAGCGGTCACCGCGTCGGTGCGACTCCTCCGCGACCGCCTCGAACAGTGGCCGGGCCGCTCCGAGCGCGTAGTCGGCTGTCCGGGTGCCGCCGAGGTGGTACTGCACGATCCCGTTCGTGCGCAGGAAGATCGCCGCGCTCGCCACCTCGCCGTCTGGCTTGCGGGCCACCCACAGCTCCGCGTGCTCACCGAGCCCGGTCAGCATGCGCCGCACCCGGGCCTCGTCGAGCAGGTAGGAGTCGGCCGCGTTGTGCTTGGCCATCGTCTCCAGGTAGCAGGTGGTGAAGCCGGTGACGGCTGACGCGCTGTGGTCGCGGACGAACGTCAACCCGTGCTGCGCCGACTTGCGCAGCGCCCGCCGATGGTGCGCCGACGCGCGCGCCAGCCGCTCCTCTCGGCCGAGGGTGAGGTCGACCGCGACGGTCGGCGTGGCCGAACGCGGCACGAACGGCCCGGTCGTGAACAGGCCACTGGCGTCCAGCAGTGGGTTGGTGCGGACGAACACCGAGAGGACCGAGAGCTCGGCGCAGACCTTCGTGAACCAGTCCGCGAACGCCCGTCGCCACTCCTCGCCGAGATTGTCCGCCGGGACGTCGCACACCGGACCCGGGTAGCCGTAGACCGACGTCGCGTCGTACTCGTAGCCGGTCGCTCGTCGGACCTCGGCCGGTAGCGGTCGAAGCGTCAGGGGCAGCGCGACGTGCACGCCCTCGGACTCGTACGTCAGCAGAACCGACGTACACCCGTCGGGTGTGGCGAGCCGCTGGTAGGCGGGCAGGTGGTAAGTGTCGTACCCGCCAGCCGACTCCAGACCGGCGAGCCAGGCCGACTCGTCGTCGAGCGTGATCACAGTGCTCAAACCGATGTGTCCAGGGTTCAAACCGATGTGTCGAGAGTCCATGCCGATGTGGGAGTGGAGGGCCGAAGGATGGTAGGCGACAGCGGCCTGGGCAAGCCTAGAGGTCGTCGTCCCATGCGCGTGGCCGGGTGAGGCGGATGGGGCCTGCCGACCTCGTGGTCCGCGACGTCGAGGACGGGTTCGAGGAGGCGGCGGCGCTGCTCCGACTCGTCGTCCCGACTCCGTGCGCTGGGCTCACGCCGTATGACAGCGACCGGTTCGGACGCTTCCTCGCCGCGGCCCACGCGGTGCCGAGACCACACCGCACTCTGCTGCTGCGCGGGACGTTCGCGAACGACGACCTCGCGGGCGTAGCCGACTGGCGCGTGCTCGGATCCAGCCTCTTCCTCAACGGGGTGGCGGTGGCTCCTGCCTGGCGGAGGAACGGCGTAGGACGACGGTTGCTCCTCGACGGCGTCGCCCTGGCACGCCGTCTGGGCTGTGGCGCGATCGAGCTGGACGTCGCCAGTGACAACGCCGCGGCGGCCGCCTTGTACGAGCGGCTGGGCTTCACGGAGGTGGGCGGTTCGAGCTGGGTCTCGCTCGGTGAGCCGAACGCGGGAGAGGCGCCGGCGGGATCGTCGACCTGGCGGCTCGCAGACTGGCCGGCGTTCGCGGCCCACCACGCCGCCTACGGCTTCGGCGACCTGGGAGTACGACGAGCTGACGCGACCCTGACGGTGCGGGTGCTGCCCGGCGGCTGGCGGCTTGGCGCGGTACCTGGCCCGGGTGAGCTGGCCGCCCTGGTCAGGGACCTGTCGGACGTCCTGCCGGCACCCGAGCGGATGTTCGTCGTCGACGAGTCGGCCGACGTGGACGGCACCCGGCTGGCAATCTTTCGGCGGCTCCGCCTCGAGGTGAAACCTTCCCCCAGGTGAACGCCTCCCGAGCTCCGGCTCGAGGTGCACGCCAGGTCGGGCGCGCTGCCGGGTGCGGTCCAGTCCACGGCAAGGTCGCGGGCTTGTGGCGAAGCCCAGGTAGCATCGCTGGCGACTGTTCGTCCGATTGCCCTACCAGGTGGTGTGATGCCCGTCGATTACCGGTTGTCGAACCTACGGGCGCTCGAGGCTGAGTCGATCCACATCATCCGGGAGGTCGCGGCCGAGTTCGAGCGGCCGGCGCTGCTGTTCTCGGGTGGTAAGGATTCCTGCGTCATGCTCCGGCTCGCGGAGAAGGCCTTCTGGCCGGCGCGGATTCCATTCGCGGTGCTCCACATCGACACCGGCCACAACTTTCCGGAGGTCCTGGAGTTCCGCGACCGTCGGGTGAAGGAGCTCGGCCTGCGCCTGGTGGTGGGCTCGGTCCAGGAGGCCATCGACGCCGGACGGATCCGCGAGCGGCCAGGCCAGAGCCGCAACCGGCTGCAGACCCAGGTGCTCCTGGAGACGGTGGAAAAGCACGGTTTCGACGCGCTGCTCGGCGGGGCACGCCGCGACGAGGAGAAGGCGCGCGCCAAGGAGCGGGTCTTCTCCTTCCGGGACGAGTTCGGGCAGTGGGATCCGAAGAACCAGCGGCCGGAGCTGTGGAACATCTACAACGGCCGTATCCATCCCGGCGAGTCGATCCGAGCGTTCCCGCTGTCGAACTGGACCGAGCTGGACGTCTGGCAGTACATCGCCGAGGACGGCCTCGAGATCCCGTCGATCTACTTCGCCCACCAGCGCAACGTCTTCTACCGCGACGGCATGCTGCTGGCCGAGTCCGACGTCCTGCCTCGCCGCGAGGGTGAGGAGGTGTTCTCCGCGACGGTCCGCTACCGCACGGTCGGTGACATCTCCTGTACGGGCGCGGTGCTGTCCACCGCGTCGACGGTGGAGGAGATCATCGCCGAGGTCGCGACCAGTCGGGTGACCGAACGCGGCGCGACGAGGGCGGATGACCGGTTCAGCGAAGCGGCCATGGAAGATCGCAAGCGCGAAGGGTACTTCTAGTGGATCTGTTGCGATTCGCTACGGCGGGCAGCGTCGACGACGGCAAGAGCACGCTGATCGGGCGGCTTCTCTACGACTCCAAGGCGATCTTCGAAGACCAGCTGGAGGCGGTTGAGCAGACCAGCCGCGCCAAGGGGTACGACTACACCAACCTCGCGCTGCTCACGGACGGTCTGCGCGCCGAACGCGAGCAAGGCATCACCATCGACGTGGCCTACCGATACTTCGCCACGCCGAAGCGGAAGTTCATCATCGCCGACACGCCCGGCCACATCCAGTACACCCGGAACATGGTGACCGGGGCGTCGAACGTCGACCTGGCGCTCATCCTGGTCGACGCGCGCAACGGGATCGTCGAGCAGACCCGTCGCCACGCGTTCCTGGTCTCGTTGCTGCGGGTCCCGCACCTGGTCCTGTGCGTCAACAAGATGGACCTGGTGGGCTACGACCAGGTCGTCTTCGACAAGATCAAGCAGGAGTTCCTGGGCTTCGCCACCAAGCTCACCATCCCCGACCTGGAGGTCATCCCGATCTCCGCGCTCGAGGGCGACAACGTCGTGCAGCGCTCGACGAACATGCCGTGGTACGACGGGCCGTCGCTCCTGCACCACCTGGAGAACGTCCACATCGCCAGCGACCGGAACCTGGTCGACGTGCGCCTGCCGGTCCAGTACGTCATCCGGCCTCAGTCGAACGAGTTCCACGACTACCGCGGGTACGCCGGCCAGATGGTGGGCGGTGTGCTCAAGCCGGGCGACGAGATCATGGTGCTGCCGTCCGGGATGACGTCGCACGTCTCCCACATCGAGACCGCGGACGGGCCGGTCGAGGAGGCGTTCCCGCCCATGTCGGTGACCGTCCGACTCACTGACGACATCGATGTCTCCCGGGGCGACATGATCTGCCGGCCGCACAACGCCCCCCGCTCCGCCCAGGACATCGACGCGATGGTGTGCTGGATGGTCGACGAGCCGCTCCGGCCAGGTCAGCGGATCCTGGTCAAGCACACCACCCGGTGGGCGAAGGCGATCGTCAAGCGGCTGCACTACCAGCTCGACGTCAACACGCTGCACCGCAACATGTCGGCCGAGGAGCTCAAGCTCAACGAGATCGGCCGGGTCAGCCTGCGGATCGCGCAGCCGCTGTTCGTCGACGAGTACGCACGCAACCGGCTGACGGGCGGGTTCATCATCGTCGACGAGGCGACGAACGTCACCGTCGGCGCCGCGATGGTGGTGGACGCGAGCTGACCCCGTTCCAGGCAGCACCGCCCAGGCAGCACCGCCCAGGCAGCACCGCCCAGGCGGCGCTGCCAAGGAAGTAAGGAAGTAAGGAAGTACTGCCAAGGAAGCCCTGCCAAGCAAGCACCGTCTCGAGCCAGCACGGTCCCAGCCAGCGCGGACTCAGCCCAACGTCGAGCGCTCAGCCCAGCACGATCGCCCGAGCCTCCGCGAAGGCCTGGGCTGCCCGCTCGAGGTCGTCCCGGGTATGGGCGGCCGACATCTGCGTGCGGATCCGTGCTGTCCCGCGCGGGACGACCGGGTAGGAGAAGGCGGTGACGTAGACGCCGAGGTCGAGCAGGGTCGCCGCCATGCGGCTGGCGACCACGGCGTCGCCGAACATCACCGGGACGATCGGGTGCTGTCCGGGCAGCACGTCGAAGCCCAGCTCCACCATGCGGCTCCGGAAGAAGGCGGTGTTGTCCCACAGCCGCTGGCGAAGGTCGTCGGAGGTCTCGAGCAAGTCGAACGCGCGCAACGCCGCCGCGGCGATCGCCGGCGCCAGGGCGTTCGAGAACAGGTAGGGCCGGGAGCGCTGCCGCAGCAGCTCGATGATCTCCGCACGTCCGCTCGTGTAGCCGCCGCTGGCCCCACCGAGCGCCTTGCCGAGGGTGCCTGTGATCACGTCCACTCGGTCGCTGACGCCGTGCAGCTCCGGCGTCCCTTTCCCGTGCTCGCCGATGAACCCGACCGCGTGGGAGTCGTCCACCATCACCAGGGCGTCGTACTCGTCGGCGAGGTCGCAGATGTCGGCGAGCGGGGCGAGGTAGCCGTCCATGGAGAAGACGCCGTCGGTGGCGATCAGCCGGAACCGCGCGTCCGCGGCGTTCTGGAGCTGCTTCTCCAGATCCGCCATGTCGGCGTTGCGGTAGCGCAGGCGGCGCGCCTTGCACAGGCGGATCCCGTCGATGATGCTCGCGTGGTTCAGCTCGTCGGAGATGACGGCGTCCTCCGGCCCGAGCAGCGTCTCGAACAGACCGGTGTTGGCGTCGAAGCACGAGCTGTACAGCAGCGTGTCCTCGGTTCCGAGGAACGCCGAGATCCGCTGTTCGAGCCGCTTGTGCAGCTCCTGGGTGCCACAGATGAAGCGAACCGACGCCATGCCGAAGCCCCACTCGTCGAGGCCCTCCTTGGCCGCGGTGATGAGGTCGGGATGGTCGGCGAGACCGAGGTAGTTGTTGGCGCAGAGGTTGAGGACCGGCTGGCCACCGGCGACCGCGACCCGAGCACCTTGCGGTGTGCTCAACGGACGCTCGTCCTTGGTCAGCCCTTCGGCGCGGATCTCGTCCAAGGTGGCGCGCAGGTGGTCGCGCATCCGTCCGTACACCGTCGCTCCTCTCACCGCCTCGCGTCGGCCGGGTCGGCCGTTGGCCTCCAGTCCAGGAGGACTTTCCCGCACTGGCCGCTCCTGACCGTCGCGAGCGCCTGTTCGTAGGCGGCGGCGGGATACCGATGGGTGATGACCGGGGTGATGTCGAGACCCTCCGCGACGAGGACGGACATCGCGTACCAGGTGTCCATCATCTGCCGCCCGTAGATCCCCTTGATCGTGAGCATGGACAGCACGACGTGGCTCCAGTCGAGGTCGACCGGGCCGGACGGCAGGCCGAGCACGGCGATGCGGCCCCCGTGTGCCATCGACTCGACCATGGTGGGCAGGGCGCTGGGATGTCCCGACATCTCCAGGCCGACGTCGAAGCCTTCCTTCATGCCGAGCTCGCGTTGGACGTCCGCCAACGAGGTCGTCGTGGCGTCCACCGCCTTGGTGACCCCCATGCGCTCGGCGAGCCGAAGCCGGTAGTCGTTGACGTCGGTGATGACGACGAACCGCGCGCCCGCGTGGCGCACGACGGCCGCCGCCATGATGCCGATCGGCCCGGCTCCGGTGATGAGGACGTCCTCGCCGAGCACCGGAAAGGTCAACGCGGTGTGGACGGCGTTGCCGAACGGATCGAAGATCGCCGCCACGTCGAGGTTGATGTCGGGCGGATGCGTCCAGACGTTGCTCGCCGGCAGGGTGAGGTAGTCCGCGAAGGCGCCCGCCCGGGTCACACCGATGCCCTCGGTCCGCGCGCACAGGTGCCGCCGGCCGGCCATGCAGTTGCGGCAGCGTCCACACACCAGGTGTCCCTCGCCACTGACGATGTCGCCGACGGCGACGTCCTCGACACCGGGACCCAGCTCGACCACCTGTCCGACGAACTCGTGTCCGAGGATGAGCGGGGTCGGCACATGTCGGCGAGCCCAGTCGTCCCAGGCCACGATGTGCAGGTCGGTTCCGCAGATGCCGGTCTGCCACACCCGGATGAGGACCTCACCCGCGCCAGGCGTCGGGTCGGGCACGTCCTCCAGCCACAGACCCGGTTCGGCCTTGGCCTTCACCAGCGCACGCATGGCCATATCTCCCGCCGGGGGATCTCCCGCCGGGGGCCGGCGTGGCCCCCAGGTCCTTCTGCCCAAGGCCCGCCCTCCGACACCACCACCCGTGGGTGGTCCTGGCGAACGTCAGGTCGTGTCGTGGCGCGCTGGTGTGAGCCGGCTCCAGACTGCTAGCATTCGAACATGTATTCGAAACCGCTCGATGAGCCTCGAGCGTCGCTCCCCGAGCTTCTCTCCGAGATCGACCCGATAGCCCTGGGGCAGGCGGGTCTGCAGGCCTTGGCGCTGGCGGGCACCGCCATCTTGGCCCGTTACGCCGACAGCGGCGACGCCGTCGGCACCATCACCGAGCTGCGCTCCGTCCTGCCGCGGCAGCAGTGGAGCATCCTTCTGCGGGCGCTCGGCGCTTTCGCGGATCCGCGGGACTGGCCTCCCGATGCCGACCGTCGTCGGGCGGAGGCGGCGACGGTCATGTGCCTGCATGCCCGCGCGACGTTGACGCGTCCGAACCGTACGACCTCGCGCCGGGGCGTCGTCTGAGAGGTGGTGCGAACACCCGAGTGGAACGCGCGTGTGCCACGTATGGCACGCGGATAGCGCCATACGTGGCATGCTGTCCACGAGACCCAGCGAGTCACGAAACTCCGTCCGTCCGCGCTGTCGAGCTCCCCGGCATGCTCCAGCCACGACGTCGGCGGCCCACGGGAGTGGTTCGTCCTTTCTCCGCTTGTGCTCCACGTGCAAGACCGCGCCGCCCCTGAGCGACAGCATGACTTCTCGGGCGTGGTCGAGGTCGACCTCGAACATGGCCGCGCACACCACGGAGAGGCCTCCCTCGTCCGCTTCGTCGAAGGACTCGTCCGCCCACGCTCGGCGCGTATCGGTGTGCGCGGCCGCAGGGTAGAGGCCATGATCGACATCCGAGGTGGCTCTGTCGGCCGAGCCGCGTGAGGTCGCCGCCGACACCGACCGCCGGTCGGCGGCAACACCGCGGCCGCCACCGGGCAGCTCGTGGTCGACGGGCGACCTGAGCTCGCGCTATGCCGGCTCGGTCCCTGGCGTGGCCGTGCCGTTCGGTGATTGAGCCGCCCCGCCGCCGGTCCAGCCCTCCTTCGCGACGCCACCGGGAATGGGCGCCGATGGGTCGTACGGCGCCCGGGTGAAGATGAACGACGCGAGATCGAGATGGCTGACTCGACCGTCGGGTCCGCGCACGATCCGGAGCGTCTCGCCGGCGTAGTAGCCGTCCAGGCCGACCCACGTGCCGTCCGGACGTCGGCGGAACCTCGACGCTCGCGTGCCGTGAGCGATCGGCGTCAGCTCCAGCTCGTCGCGGCCGCGAGCCCGCAGGATGAACCCCGTCGGGCCCCAGTACCACGTGCCCACGAGGTCGAGGAGCCCGTCGGGCGGCGATGGCAGGGGCGTCCACTCGTCGGGAAGCCGGGGCTCGTGCTGGAGCAGGATCTCGATCAGATCCGACGCGACGGGGCCCAGCCCTGAGGTGGTGTTCGCCAAGGCGACCGCCCCCACGGCCTCGTCCACGTCGACCCACAGCTGGGCCAGGAATCCCGGCATGGACCCGCCGTGGCCGACCAGCGTGCGGCCGTTCCGCTGCTGGATCTGGAAGCCGAGGCCGTAGCCCGAGACCCATTGCGCGCCCTGCTCGACGATGTTGGGCTCGCGCAGCTCAGCGAGCGTGTCGGCGGAGAGGACGTCACCGGTGTCGCCGGCGACGAACGCCGCCCACCGGCCCAGGTCGGCCACCGTCGACCAGAGCTGCCCCGCCGCTGCCATCGCGCCGGCGTCGTGGGCGGGCTCGGGGAGCAGGACGTCGGCCCAGGGATGCACGGCGAACCCGGACGCGTACGGTGGTTCGGGCAGATACGTCGTACGACGCATGTCCAGCGGGTCAAGGATCTCCGCGCGGAGGCACTCCCACCACGACCGGCCCCGGTGCCGCGCCACGACCTCCCCGAGGATCGCGAAGCCGACGTTCGAGTAGTGGTGGCGGCGGCCGGCCCGGTGCCGGATCGCCTCCGGGCGGAGCTGCGCGGCCAAGTCGGACCAGGATCCGCCGGGCGTGCGCTCCCACCATGGGCCCTCGGTCTCCGCTTGGAGACCGGACGTGTGCGACAACAGCTGGGCGATGGTTCGGTCGCCGAGGGCGGTGCCGGGCACGTGTCGATCGAGTGGGTCGGCGAAGTCGAGCCGACCCTCGTCGCGGAGCCGGGCGACGAGGACGGCGACGAAGGTCTTGGTGATCGACCCGATCCGGTACTGCGTGGAGGCGGTCGGCGGCGCGTCGCCGACCCGGCCGCGTCCGGCCGTCCAGACCAGTGCTCCGTCTCGGATCACTCCGGCGGCCAGGGCCGGGATCCGGGAATCCGCCTGCTCGCGCGCCACCCGGTACAAGAGGGCGCGCCCAGTCGCGGGCAACACAGTCGCGGGCAACACAGTCGCGGGCAACACAGTCTCCGGCGGCGCGGTCCCAGGCGGCACGGTGCCATCACCGTGGCCGGCGTCCGTACCGACGCTCCTCCCCGGTGTGCCAGCACCGGTCGGATTCCGTCGCTCCCGCGCCGACGAGCGCTCGGCCGAGGAGGAGGCCGAACGGATGCTCGACGGAGCGGCTACCTGGTCGGTGTGTCCGTGAGGGCCGGTGGCTGGAGGCATGCGGGCAGCGTAGACAGTCCGCGCGAAACGCCGCAGGCGGATATTCGCCGGTTCGCCGCCTGGTGCGTCCCCATGCCAGACCGGGTCCCTACCCGCCGCCGGGCTCACAGCGGTGGGCCACCGCGCGTGGGCATCGTGACGACCGCCACGTACACTGCGATGCGTGCCGGCACGCGGCGACGGACGTCTTTCCCACGACCTCGACCCCGCCGACCACACGCCGAAGGACGCCTGCGGTGTCTTCGGTGTCTGGGCACCAGGGGAGGAGGTCGCCAAGCTCACCTATTTCGGCCTGTACGCACTGCAACACCGCGGGCAGGAGTCCGCGGGCATCGCGGTCAGCAACGGACAGCAGGTCCTCGTCTACAAGGAGATGGGCCTGGTGTCGCAGGTCTTCGACGAGGCGGTCCTGGAGTCCTTGCAGGGTCACCTCGCGATCGGGCACTGCCGCTATTCCACGACTGGGTCCAGCGTCTGGGAGAACGCGCAGCCGACATTCCGGCCCACGCCACGCGGAGGGCTCGCGCTCGCCCACAACGGCAACCTGACCAACTCGGCCGAGTTGCTCGACCTGGTCGACAAGCGAGCGGCCGAGGTGGGCCTCATGCCCCTCCCCGCGCGTGGTGAGCGGGGCACGACCGACACCGACCTGCTCACGAGCCTCCTCGCCTGTCACCAGGACGGTTCGCTGTTCGACGCGGCCGCCGACGTCCTCCCTGAGGTGCGTGGCGCGTACTCGCTGGTGTTCATGGACGAGACCACGCTGTACGCCGCGCGTGACCCGCAGGGCATCCGGCCGCTCATGATCGGTCGGCTCGCGTCGGGTTGGGTGGTGGCCAGCGAGAACGCCGCCTTGGACATCGTGGGCGCGACGTTCGTGCGGGAGGTCGAGCCAGGCGAGCTGGTGGCGATCGACGATCAGGGTCTGCGGTCGCGACGCTTCGCGCCGGCGGATCCCAAGGGCTGTCTCTTCGAGTACGTCTACCTCGCTCGACCTGACACGAAGATCGCCGGACGCTCCGTCCACGAGAGCCGGGTCGAGGTGGGGCGGATGCTCGCTCGGGAACATCCCGCCGACGCGGATCTCGTCATTCCCGTGCCCGAGTCCGCCACCCCGGCCGCGATCGGATACGCGGAGGAGAGCGGCATCCCCTACGGCCACGGCCTGGTGAAGAACAGCTACGTCGGTCGGACGTTCATCCAGCCGACCCAGACGATCCGGCGGCTCGGCATCCGGCTGAAGTACAACCCGCTGCGCGAGATGATCGAGGGCAAGCGGCTGGTCATGGTCGACGACTCGATCGTGCGCGGCAACACCCAGCGGGCGCTCGTTCGGATGCTGCGAGACGCCGGAGCTCGTGAGGTGCACGTCCGGATCTCCAGCCCACCGGTCAAGTGGCCGTGCTTCTATGGCATTGACTTCGCCTCGCGATCGGAGTTGATCGCCGCCGAGCGTGAGGTCGACGAGATTTGTGGGGCGATCGGCGCCGACTCTCTCGGTTTCATCTCGCTTGATTCGCTGATCGCCGCCAGCGGCCAGCCGCGGGAGCGGCTGTGCCGCGCATGCTTCGATGGCGCCTACCCCATCGAGATCCCGCAGAGCACCCGCAGGGGCAAGTTCCATCTCGAGGTGGCGATCTCCGGCCGGTGAGGGGTCGGGGTGCCCAGCACCCCGACCCTCCGGCCGGACGAGCGCCACCGGACTGATCCCCCGTCCCCAAGGAAGGACGCCGAGACGTGACGGAGCCGACCAAGCCGATCTCCTACGCCAGCGCGGGGGTCGACATCGAGGCCGCCGACCGCGCCGTCGCCCTCATGCGGAGCTGGGTGGAGAAGACCCGGCGGCCCGAGGTGGTCGGCGGAATCGGGGGCTTCGCCGGGTTGTTCGACGCTTCCGCGCTCCGGGACTACCGGCGGCCGCTTCTGGCCACCACGACGGATGGGGTCGGCACGAAGGTCGCGATCGCCCAGGCACTGGACAAGCACGACACGATCGGCTTCGACCTCGTCGGCATGCTGGTCGACGATCTCGTGGTCTGCGGTGCACAGCCGCTGTTCCTGACCGACTACATCGCCTGTGGGAAGCTCCAGCCGGAGCGGATCTCGCTGATCGTCAAGGGCATCGCCGAGGCCTGTGTGGTCGCTGGCTGCTCGCTGGTCGGTGGGGAGACGGCTGAGCACCCCGGCCTGCTCGAGCCCCACGAGTACGACGTGGCCGGTGCGACCACCGGCGTGGTGGAGGCGGACGAGGTGCTCGGGCCGGATCGGGTGCGTCCTGGCGACGTCGCGATCGCGATGGCGTCGTCCGGCTTGCACAGCAACGGCTACTCGCTGGTCCGGGCGGTCCTGCGTCAGACGGGCCGTCGGCTTGACGAGCACGTCGACGACCTGGGCCGGACCCTCGGGGAGGAGCTGCTCGAACCCACCCGCATCTACGCCAAGGACTGCCTCGCGCTGGCTGAGCGGGTGGAGGTCCACGCGATGGCGCACATCACCGGGGGCGGGCTCGCCGCGAACGCGGCGCGCGTGCTCCCCTCGAACGTCGACCTCGTGCTCGACCGCTCCACGTGGGCTCCGCCCCGGATCTTCACCCTGCTGGGCGAGTGGGGTGCGGTCGAGGACGCCGAGCTGGAGCGCACCTTCAACATGGGCGTCGGCATGCTGGCGCTCGTCGCTGACGAGCACGCAGATGCCGCGGTCGGCCTGCTCGCCGACCGCGGCATCCATGCCTGGGTCGCCGGAAAGGTGCAGCCAGGTGAGGGCTCCGCTGTTCTCGCGGGAAGTTACGAGCGGAGTTGACCGCGAAAGGTCGTCCGCGGTCAGCGGCGACGCGCTACGCGATCGTCCTCGTCGACCCCGTCGTCGTACTCGTCGTAAGGGTCGTCCTCGGCGTGAACGTCACCGTTCTTGCCGCCACGACCGGACAGCTCGCGCTGCAGCGCTTCGAAGTCGGGGTCGTGGGTGCGGTATTTCAGCGCCCGGGCGACCTTCGTCTGCTTGGCCTTAGCTCGGCCGCGCCCCATGGGTCGACCCCCTCGCACAACATAAAGCGGGGCAACACGTCCGAGACGTGCGCCCTCGGGCTCTCGGTTTCATCTGCTCGTGAGTCAACCGTACCGGCTTCTACCTCGATCACGCACGTCGGGTGGGTGTTGAACGCCACACTGTCCGGAAGTTTTCCACAGCTTGTCCACATGTTGTTGACCATGATCGCCCGGAGGTCGTCGCTCCGCGCCCGATCATTCGCGAAACGTAGCGTATAGGACACGCTTAGTGATCAATTGCGGCGGAAAACCCGTCGCGCGGCCAGGTCCGGCAGTCTCGTTCAGCGGACGGAATGCGGCTGCTGATCGCGGTCCAGGTGCGGTAGGAAGGGGGACGCCCGCGCGGCGTCGGGGATCAGGTCGGACCCCGTACACCCTCGGGCCAAGGCCACCGGAAGCGTGGTGGCGCGGACCTCAAGGGAAGCGGTGACATGACGCAGCGCTCGGTGCTCGTCACAGGGGCAGCCGGTCACGTCGCTCGGCTCCTCATGCCGGGGCTGGGTGACTACTCCCTCCGCCTCGTCGACCAGCGGCGTCCCGATCCCGACGTCGCCGACGTCGCCGACGTTCGGCTCGGCTCTGTCGTCGACCGTGCGTTCGTCGCCGAAGTCCTCGACGGGGTGGACACAGTGGTCCACCTGGCCGCCAATCCCTCCCCCACCGCCACGTGGGACGCCCTGTCCGCGCCGAACGTCGACGCCGTGGCGGTCGTGCTGCAGGCCGCGGTGGAGGCCGGCGTCCGCCGGGTCGTGCTCGCCAGCTCGGTCCACGCGATGGGTGCCTACGTGCAACGGGAGCAGCACCCCGTCGATCCGAGCTGGCCGCCGTCACCGTGCTGTCCGTACGGCGCGAGCAAGGCCTTCGGGGAGGCGCTCGGCCGGACCTACAGCTACCGCACCGGGCTGTCGGTCATCTGCCTGCGCTTCGGCGGTGTCCAGCCGCGGCCGTTCTCAGTCGGTGGGCTCGCGAGCTGGCTCGGGCCGGCCGACCTCCGGCAGCTCGTCGTGCGGGCGATCGAGGCTGAGGGTGTCTCCTTCGGGGTCTACCACGGGGTGTCGGCCAACACCCGCTCCGAGTGGGACATCACCAACGCGCGGAAGGAGCTCGGCTACCAGCCAACGTGTGATTCCGAGACCTTCGCGAACGAAGTCCATCCGACGACGACACGAGGTCTGTGCGCGCCAGGTCCCGTGGCCTGGCCGCTCGCGGACCAGTGAGATTCACGACCGACGCACGAGCTGACGAGCGTCGCCAGGGGTGACAGACGACCCCGCTCGCTCCAGAGATCGTTCATGCGGCAGGAGGAGACAGTGGCCGACAAGATCCGCGTGCTGGTGTGGTCCGAGCACACCGCGCCCAAGGAGATGTACCCCCACGACATCAACGGCGCCGTCGCGGACGGGCTGCGCCAGGATCCCACGAGCTTCGAGGTGAGCACCGCCGAGCTCGTCGACCCTGGCCAGGGTGTGCCGGAGGAGACGCTCGCGCGCACCGACGTTCTCGTCTGGTGGGGCCACCTCCTTCACGGCGCCGTGCGCGACGAGACCGTCGACCGGATCGAACGGCACGTGAAGGAACGCGGCATGGGGTTCCTCGCGCTGCACTCCGCCCACATGGCCAAGCCGTTCACCCGGTTGATCGGGGACGACGGGCGCATCGGTGGCGTCCGGCACAACGCGGGCCCGGAGTCGATCAAGGTGCTCGCTCCCGATCACCCGGTGGCCGCCGGGGTCAGCGACTTCGTCATCGAGGACGAGGAGATGTACGACGAGGAGTTCGGCTGCGGCAAGCCGGACACGGTCGTCTTCCACTCGACTTTCCCGGGCGGACACGAGTTCCGGTCCGGCTGTGCCTACACGATCGGTGCGGGGCGGGTGTTCTACTTCCGGCCCGGCCACGAGGAGAACCCCACCTACTACCGCGAGGACGTGCGCCGCATCATCCGCAACGCCGTCCGGTGGTGCGCCGGTCGCGTCTGACGCGGGTCGTGCCCCGGCGAGGGCGTGTGGGCCGAGGGCAGACGGGAAGGACAGGGGGTCGGGTGGGGACGACGCCGACCCGACCCCCTGTCTATGTCCAGCACTACCCGCGTCCGCGGCGACGTGACCTCTTCAGGGCCTTGCCAAGAACGGACAGCGGGCCGTCGCACACGCCGCAGGCGCCGTACGACCAGGGTGTCGAGAACGACCAGGGTGTGACGGAAGACCGACTCGCGGGGTTCGGTGTCGAGGAGCTCGGTCGAGGTTGTGATCGCCCCACGACTCGAGCCCCCACCCACGTCGAGGGCCGGGCCTGGGTCGTCAGGTGGAGGAGCTGATGTCGTCGCCTGACACCACGGCTACGGCTTCCACCTCGACGAGGATGCGATGGCTCCAGGTCACCTCAGTCGGGCGCGGGTGACCCGGACGTCGCGGTCACCGAGCCAGAGCGGACGCAGCCGGCGCGCCTGCGCGATGCGCCGCTCGGCGAGCCGATCGGCGGCCGCGGCCGGCGGGATTCCTTCCGCGGTGGCGATGTCGAGCACTCGCCGGGTGGTGTCGAAGATCCGTGCGGCCCGAGCCTCGGCTCGCTCGAACGAGAACCCATGGAGCTCGTCCGCGACCTGGATGAGGCCGCCGGCGTTGACCATGTAGTCGGGCGCGTAGAGGATGCCGCGCTCGTCCAGCACCTTGTCCAAGCCCGGGTGCGCGAGCTGGTTGTTGGCTGCGCCGCAGACGATGGAGGCACGCAACGCGGACACCGTGGCCGCGTCGAGCGCGCCGCTGAGCGCGCACGGCGCGTAGATGTCGAGGTCGGCCCGAGCCAACGTGGGCGCGTCGGCGACCACATCGACCTGCGGGTAGTGGGCGCGCACCTCCTCGATCGCGGCGGCGCTGATGTCGGTGATCACCACTTCGGCGCCGTCCTCGACGAGGTGACCGACGAGGCGGCGGCCGACCTTGCCGACACCGACCACGCCGACGCGGCGTCCACGCAAACTCGGTGTCCCCCAGCGGTGTTCGGCGCACGCGCGCATGGCCTGGAACACCCCGAACGCCGTCAGGATGGCGGAGTCACCCGACCCGCCTCTATCGGTGGTGCGTCCGGTGACGTAGTCGCACTCCTCGGCGATCAGGTTCATGTCCGACGCTTCGGTGCCAACGTCGCAGGCGGTGATGTAGCGGCCGCCGAGCGACTGGATGAACCGCCCGTACGCCCGAAGCAGCGCCTCGGACTTGTCACGGGCGGGATCGCCGATGATCACCGCCTTGCCGCCGCCCAGGTCCAGTCCGGCCAGGGAGGCCTTGTAGGCCATCGCGACGGACAGGTTGAGGACGTCGCGGAGGGCGGCGTCCTCGTCGGGATACGGGTGGAATCTCGTGCCCCCGAGAGCAGGGCCGAGAGCGGTGGAGTAGATCGCGATGATCGCGCGTAGTCCGCTGGCTTCGTCGGCGCAGAAGACCACCTGCTCGTGGCCGCTGTAGCGGCCAAAGACCTCGGTCACGGTGGTGACTCCTCGTCCGGTCGGCTCGCTGTTGGCGCCCCGGCCACCTCCTCCACGATAGACCGCTTGGCGCCGGGATGGATCTCTCTGGACAGGTGCCGCGAACTTGGGGAAGGTGCACGATGGGTGTATGCGGACTTCCGTCGTGCCGCCGTACAGCTGCTACCTGCGGGTCTACGAGCCGGTGGCGGCGTTCGGGCGGGACGAGCGGGAGCTTCTCGCGCCGTGGCTGGAGGGCGTCGAGCGGCCGTCCACGGCCGCGTTGACAGTGGCCGAGCAACGGGTCTGGCTCGCGGCCTTGCTGCCGGCCTTTCCCTCCGACGCGATGATGACGGAGCGCCGCGCGTACGTGGTGGAGGTCGACGGCGTTCGCTTCGTCTGTCCCGATGAGCCCGCCTTACGGATCCGTCAGGCGCTTCGCGACCTGGTGTCCGTGCTGTCGGATGACGTGCTGCGGGTGTTGATCCCCGCAGGAGGGCTCGACGGCGTCGACTTCAGCGTCCTGTGCGAGGACGATGCGGGCAAGGATGATTTCCCGCACATTTTGACCGCTCGATGGCACGTTCCGCTGGCCTGGTTCGTCATCTTTAGTGAGGACCAACGCACGGTTCGGACCGAACCAGAGCGTTCACTCCGGTACCTGACGCCGATGGTGGACGCTCGGCGCAGGATCGCGCGTGCGTACCGGTTGCTCCGCCGAACATGGCCGGACTGGGACCTAGGGGCCCTGGTGGACTTGGGACGCTGGTTGGAGGCGTTTCATCCCCATGCGTGGGTGGAGCTCGACTATGGCGGGCTCGTCCACCTCGTGAGCCCTGAGGCTTTGGCCGAGGACCAGTCGGCCAAAGACGTGACTGCCGCGCTTCAGGCGGTCGCAGAGGGTAACGACGAGGAGGCGCTCATCGTCTACCGTCGACTACGGAAGCGATGGTGGTCCGTGCGCGCGAAGGAGCGTGCGTCGTGAGACATCGGATCCGGGCCGGTAGATTCTGGAAAAACTGGGCGCAACGCCTGGGTTGCGAGTTACGGTGAGTCACGTGAGAAGGGGTGGGCCGAACCGGATACGTCACGTGGGGGATGTATGACGCGACGTAGTCGCGGTGTGACGTATCCCGGAGCAGCCCATCCTCCGACCAGATGAGAGCACCAAATGGAGGGTGCGGGACGGACGAGAACCGTCCGATTCTCGTGGAGGAGGCCGCTCATGACGACACGTTCGCCGGAGACGGAGTCTCTGCTGACGCCGGCAGAGGTCGCGGCCATGTTCCGGGTCGACCCGAAGACGGTGACCCGGTGGGCCAAGGCCGGCAAGCTCAGCTCGATCCGGACGCTGGGGGGACACCGGCGCTACCGCGAGTCCGAGGTGCGTGCGCTGCTGGCAGGCGTGCTCCCTGAGCAGCGCGGGGGAACGGGGGAAGCGGAAGGCCGCTGACCAGCGGACCTTCGGTGACATGCTCAGAGACTCGTCACAACGCAGAGACGACGAACACGATGGCGGTCCACCCGATGGTGGACCGCCATCCTCATGTCCGCCACGATCCCTGGCACGTCGTCCCGCCCCACGGCTCCCAGGCGTGGACGACGGAGGTTCCGCTCAGTGAGCCCGAGAGTCTGTCGTTCTCCCCAGGTCTCGGCGCCTCTCGTCTCCGCTCCTGGTGGCGGGTGGCAGGCCGCATGAGCGGACACCTGCGAGGCCGGTGACAGACAGTAGTAGAGAGATCGCAAAGTAGTCACAGAGCGTCGCGATCAGGCGGTCGTGGCCGAATCGGTACCAATCGAGGGCTCCCCAGCACGATCACCACGCCCTACAGTGACCGCCAGGGCGGATCCACGAGGAGGTGCGACCGTGCGTGAGGACCCGCGACCTCGCTGGTTCGCCCGCACGGGGGCCCTCGTGGGTGTCCTCGGGCTGCTCGCTCTCGGAGCGCTCGGGCTGAGCTGGCAGGAGCGGGTCACCGTCGAGGCCGATCGCATCCCCGCGAACGTGCTGGTCGCGCTACTCGGCGTGGTGTTGGGCGTCGGGCTGGTGGTGGTCGTCGTGTCCCTGATCTTGGCGCGAGGCCAGGGTCTCCCGGGTCCCGCGCCGAGGCGCACGAGCCGTTCCGTCCTCATCGCGCAGGGGATCCTGCTGCTGGGTGCGATCTTCCTCCTCTACCACTACCGGGACCGCATGGGCCGTCGAGCCGACGGCTCCGGTGTCCCACCCCCGCCCGTCGCCACGCCCATCCCCGCGCCCCAGGAGGGAGGTCCCGGGACGCGCGCTCCGGGTCTCGAGCCGACCTGGTCCTGGCCGGTGGCGATCGCGGCTGGTGTCGTGCTCGGTCTCGTCCTCCTCGCCGCGGCCTGGGTCCTCCGCAAGACCGCCACCACGACCGAGCCAACCCGCGAGCTGACGGCGGCCGACGTGCGGCGTGTCGTCGCCGCCGGGCGGGCGGCCCTCGCCGAGATCGACGCGCCTCGCGCCGCGGTGATTCGGGCGTACGCCGCGATGGAGCAGGCGCTCCGGGACGTCGGCGTGGAGCGGCGACTCGCCGACACCCCCACGGACCTTCTGCGCAGGGCAGAGGCGGCCGGTCTCCTCAGCGACACCGGGAGCGCGGCGGCCCGTGACCTGTCCCGGCTGTTCCAGCGCGCCCGCTTCTCTCGACGCCCACCACCTCCGGACGCGCGCTGGCAGGCGTCCGCCGCCCTCGAACGGCTGGAAGCCGAGCTCCGCAGGACGTCGGCGGCTGAGGTCGGCGCAGCCGAAGCCTCCGTGGCCGGGTCACGTGTGGCGACGAGTCCGGTGCCGCACGGGGGCGTCCACGGTGAGCGGGAGGGGAGGAGCGGCGGATGACCGAGCTGCGCGGCCTCCTCGGGCTCCTCCTCGTCTTCGCCGTCCTCGCCCAGGGGCTGCGCGGACTGCTGCTCGGCCTCACGATCGTCGCCCTCAACGAGCTGCTACACCAGCTGCTTCGCCTCGAACGACCATGGCGGAGGCCGCGCTCGCCGGGACCGCAGCGAACGTCTCGAGGGCGGTGGCTCCGGCCGCCATCCTGGCTGCGGCGAGCCTGGTCGCGACGACCCCGCTGGCTCCGCCTGCCCTCGTGGCTTCGGCAGGAGCGCTCCCCGTCCCGGACCGGCTTCCCGAGCTACGACCGCATCCTCGGCGAGATCGCTTGGGCGAGCTACTCCCGACGAGACTTCGACACAGGCCTGCGCGTCCGTCTCCTGGACGCCCTCGCCGTCCGGCTCGCCGACGAGCACGGTGTCGACCTCCGCGCACAGCCTGACCTGGCCCGCCAGCGTCTCGGCGACGACGCGTGGGCGCTCCTGGCGCCGGACCGACCGCCCAGCCGAGACCGCGACGCGCCGGGTGTCGACCTGCCGGAGCTGGACCGTGTCGTGACGGCGATCGAGCGTCTGCGACGCACGCACGAAAGGAACGCATGACCACGACCACTCCGACGCTGAACCTCGACCAGACCCGCGAGCGCGCCCTCGCCATTCTCGACGAGGTGGAGCGGGTCATCGTGGGCAAGCGCGACGCCGTGGAGCTCGTGCTGCTGGGCATTCTTGCCGGTGGGCACGTCCTGCTCGAGGACCTCCCGGGTCTCGGCAAGACGATGCTCGCCCGATCGTTCGCGCAGGTGCTCGGGCTCAGCTTCGACCGAGTGCAGTTCACCCCCGACCTGCTGCCGCAGGACCTCACCGGCGCCTCGGTCTACAACCAGAAGACGGCCGAGTTCGTCTTCCGTGAAGGTCCCGTCTTCACCCAGCTGCTCCTCGCGGACGAGATCAACCGGACACCCCCGAAGACCCAGGCCGCGCTGCTGGAGGCGATGGAGGAGCGGCAGGTGTCCGCCGACGGGGTGACCCGCCCGCTGCCCCGCCCGTTCGTCGTCCTGGCCACCGAGAACCCGATCGAGTACGAGGGGACCTACCCCCTGCCCGAGGCGCAGCTGGACCGGTTCATCCTGCGAACCCGCCTCGGTTACCTGCCGGCCGACCAGGAGGCCGAAGTGGTACGCCGGCGCCTGCGGCGCGGGTCGGCTCCACCGGCGTTGACGAAGATCGTCGACGACACCGAGCTCCTCGCCATGATGGAGTCCCTGGAGCTCGTCGAGGTCCACGACGACGTGCTGGAGTACGTGGTGCGCGTGGTCCGGGCGACACGTGAGCATCCCAAGGCCCAGGTGGGCGCGAGCCCGCGCGGCACGCTCGCGGTGACCCAGCTGGCGCGGGGCGCGGCGATCCTCGCCGGTCGGGACTACGTAACCCCGGAGGACGTCAAGCGGGTCGCGGTCGCCGCCCTCGGACACCGGCTGGTGCTGCGGCCGGAGCTGTGGGTTCGTCGGCTGTCCGGGGACGACGTCGTGGCCGAGGTGCTGGAGGAAGTCCCGACGCCGTCGACGCAGATCCTGGAATCGACTCGGTGATGAGCGCTCCACCGGTCCCCGTTCCCACCTGGACCGACGGTGGGCGGGTCGGGGCGCTCTCGCTGCCTCCGGTCGACGTTGTCCTGGAGTGGCACGTGAGCCGCCTGGCCTGGCGGTTGGCGTTGGTCGGCGTTCTGGCGGTGGCGCTGGGGGTCATCACCGCGCGACCGGAGCCCGTCGTCTTGGCGGCGCCGTGTCTGGCGGCGGTCGTCGTCGCGCTCCGGCAGCCGCGTCCGGCGTCGGTGACCGTCAGCGCGGAGGTGTCGGAGTCCCGCACCTTCGAGGACGAGCCCGTCCAGGTGACGGTCCGCCTCCGCGCGCCCCAGCGGCTCGGCACGATCACTCTCCACCTCGACCTGCCGGGACCGCAGACACCCGTTCGCTCCGAGGACCCACGTCAGGCGTCCGCGACGACCCGCGGTGGGCCCTCGCCCGCCCAGGACGGCTCCTCCACCGCGGACGACTCGTCCGACGCCACGCCGACGACGGCGACCGACGGGGACGTCGCCCCGCCGGGGAGGCCGGGATCGTTCGACGTGCCGGATGGGCGCGTCCGCCAGGCGTTCGCGGTCGCTGAGCTCGTGGCGCGGTGGACCGTCCGAGCCCAACGCTGGGGGCGATGGCGGCTGGGACCGCTGCGGATCCGGGTGCGCACGCCTGGCTGGGGTTACGTCGGGGTCGCCAACCTTCGGCTCTCGGAGCTCACGGTGTTCCCGCCACCGGCGCGGGCGCGCGACATCACCATCCCACCCATGCTGCTGGCCCGGCTCGGGACGCACGTGGGGCGGCGAGCCGGGTCGGGGAGCGAGTTCATCGGGATTCGGACGTTCGCCGTCGGCGACGCCGTCCGACGGATCAACTGGCCGGTGAGCACCAGACGGATCACGTCCGGGGAGCTGTACGTCAACGAGTACGCCGCCGAGCGCGCCGCCGACGTCGTCGCGGTCGTGGACACGACGACGGACGTGGGTCCCGCTGGCTGGTCCAGCCTCGACATCGGTGTGCGAGGCGCTGCCTCGGTCGTGCAGGCGTACCTGCGGTACGCGGACCGGGTGGGCATCGTGGCGCTCGGCGGCCGTGTCCGGTGGCTGAAGCCCGACGTCGGGACCCGGCAGTACTACCGCGTGGTCGAGACCCTGCTCGCGTCCCGGCTCGACGGCAGTTTCGTCGAACCGGATCTCTTCCGACTGCCTCGGCAGGCGCTGCCACCGGGTGCGTTGGTCTTCGTCTTCAGCCCGCTGCTCGACCCCCGCGTCATCGATGTGATCCGTGACCTGCGCGAGCGTGGCCATCCGGTGGTGGTGGTCGACGTGCTCACCACCGAGCCTCCCGTCCGTGGTCGGCGCGTCGGGCCGTGGACGGAGGAGCAGCGACACATGGCGTTGCGCATCTGGCGCTTGGACCGGGAGGTGCTCGTCCGGGAGCTGGAAGTCATCGGCGCCACCGTCGTGGTGTGGGACGAGACGGCCGGTGTCCCGCTGGAACGGGTCCGGCTGCAACCAGTGCTGCGAGGTGGTCGGTGACTGTCGCTCGTGTCGTCCGACTTGCCTCAGGCGGATCTGGGCTCGGGCTCGTCGCGGTGGCGCTCACCGTTCTGCCGTCGGACGCGCGATGGCAGGTCGGCGGCTTCGCGGCGATCGGCGTGGTGCTCGCGACGCTGCGCACTCGGATGGCGTCGCTCGTCTCCTGGGCCCTGGTCGTCTTGCTCCTGGGCGTCGCGTTGGCCGCCGACTCTGGCCGGGTGCCGGTGCCGACGGCCGCCGTCCTCGGTCTGCTCGCCTGCGTGTACGTGGCGCTCACGGAGCTGGCGGAGGAGCTGGACGACCGTGAGCCGCAGCGACGCGGGACGGGGGAGCCTGCTGGCGAGCTCGTCGAGCGGCCGGACGTCAGGGAGGTGGCCGGGTGGCTGCGGTCGGCGGGACCGCTGCCTGGCGCCGCGCTGCTGGGAGCCGTGGCGTTGGCCGCCGCGGTCGTTCTGCCGGCGCCGGCCGGTGTGGTCTGGCTGGTCGTCGTCGCGCCGCTGGCGCTGGTGCTCGGGGTCGGGGTGGCTCTTCGCCAGCAGGGAGCGTCGCGGCGTCAGGCGTCTGACGATCGATGATCCGGCGAGCGACACGGAGCGCCGCCCTTGGCGCTCCGCACTCAGCCCACAGGCCTCCCCCAAGCGCCCAGGACCTGAGGCCCGTTGGCCCCGGTCCCTCCTGTCGTCTGACCGCATCCTGAAGAGGGTGACGACCCGACCTGACGGCGGCGCTGAGCCGCCCGAGCGTCCGGCCGAGCGGGATCGTCCCGGCGAGCCGCGTCGAATCGGCGAAGCGCCACGCGAAGCGGATCGACCCGGCGGATCCGGACCGGGCGAGCGTTCGCGCGTGCCTCACCCACGTCGCCAGCCTTCGCCCGTGGCGCCAGCCGAGCGTGCGCACGACGAGCCACCCGGTGATCAGGTGGGACGCCGCCGAGAGGGGCTGGCCCGGCCGCGAGATCGGCACTCGGCATGGCTGGCGCTCGCCTTCGCCGCCGTCGCGCTCGTGGCGGCCTGCCTGGGCGGCGTCGTCGGCGGGATGATCGGCGCCGGCACGGTGCGCGAGGAGCCGCAGACCCGAGCCACCCAGCCCGCACGAGTCGACCAGGCCGTTCTGCCTCGTGTGGTGTCGGCGGTCGCGCCGAGCGTGGTGGAGCTGCGGGTCACATCGTTGGCCGGAGCGGAGACCGGATCGGGGATCGTCCTGTCCGACGACGGTGTCATCCTCACCAACCACCACGTCGTGTCCGGCGTCGACGGCGGTGAGATCACCGTGCGCTTCAACGGCGAGCGCTCCACCGCGTCCGCGCGGGTGCTGGGCACGGACGCGCGGCGCGACCTCGCCCTCATCCGCGCCGAGGGCGTGTCGGGACTACGACCGGCGAAGCTCGGCGACTCCTCGCGCGTCCGTGTGGGGAGCCCCGTGTTGGCGATCGGCTCGCCCGAGGGACTGGAGGGAACGGTCACCGCGGGCATCGTCAGCGCGGTCAATCGGGACCTCCGCGTCGGAGGCGACGACGGGGATCCACCGGTGACCTACCGAGCCATCCAGACCGACGCCTCGTTGAACCCCGGCAACTCCGGTGGGCCGCTCGTCAACATGGCCGGCGAGGTCATCGGGGTCAACTCCGCCATCTACGCCGGGAGGACGGCGGAGGAGCGCACCGGGCTCGGCTTCGCCATCCCCATCAACGAGGCGAAGAAGGTCATCGACCGGTTCGACCCGATCGATCGTCCAGGGCGCTGACGAGGGTCCCAGCCCACGGCAGGAAGGGGTGGGTGGCGGACCCGGCGGGGGAACGTCCTAGGGTGCCGGCCGTGTCCGCGACGTACAAGCTCATCATCTTCGACTGCGACGGTGTCCTGGTCGACAGCGAGCCCATCGCCCTCCGGGTCGACGCCCAGCTGTTCGCAGAGCTCGGGTGGCCGCTGTCGGAGGAGGAGATCGCGCGCCGCTTCACCGGCCGAACGACCCAGTACATGATGGATGAGCTGGCCCGGCACATCGGCCGACCCGTGCCGCCTGACGTCGTGGCCCGATACAACGCACTCTTCCGCGAGCTCATCACCACCGAGCTCAAGCCGGTGGACGGCATCCTGGAGGCCCTGGACAAGATCACCACCCCGACGTGTGTGGCCTCGAGCGGCAGCCACGAGAAGATGCGTCTCACGCTGGGTGTGACGGGCCTGTACGAGCGGTTCGAGGGGCGCATCTTCAGCGCGACCGAGGTGAAGGCGGGCAAGCCGGCGCCCGACCTGTTCCTGCACGCGGCGGCGTCCATGGGCGTCGACCCCGCAGACTGCGCTGTGGTCGAGGACAGCGAGTACGGCGTCGCGGCGGCTAGGGCCGCCGGGATGGCGGTGTTCGCCTACGCCGGTGGGGTGGTCCCGGTCGAGCGACTGGAAGGCCCCGGAACGGTCATCTTCACGGATATGCGTGAACTGCCCCGCTTGCTCGGGGAGGTGCGATGAGCGACGAGGGCGGAGCGGGCTCGTTTTGATTTCCGATTCCGCTTGAGTTTTCATTTTTGTGCGCTGGTTCGATAGCGCACGGGGCGTCGAATCGGCGCTTGGAGTGAGACCAATCAGCGCGCGCGTATTATCGGACCGGTGGTCGAAAAGCCGCCGAGACGGAAGCTGTCCGGGGCCGCGCGCACTCTCGTGTGGATAGCGCTGCTCGCGGGCGGCTACTACGCCCTCGGGCTGCTCGCGCTCCAGGAGGAGATCGGCGGCGTTGAGACGCGTCTGCTCTGGGCACCGACCGGGCTCTCGCTCGCGGCGCTGCTCTACCTCGGGCCTCGCGTGTGGCCTGGTATCTGGTTCGGGTCGATGCTGATCAACGTCTCCCTGGAGCGCCCGATCGTGCCCTCGTTCCTGATCGCCACGGGCACCACCGTCGGGCTGTTGTGCGCGTACTGGCTCATGCGGCGCGCTGGGTTCCGGAACGAGATAGATCGCGTCCGGGACGTGCTCGCGCTCATCGGCCTGGGCGCGGGGCTGGGGATGGCGATCGGGGTCACGCTCAATACCACGGTGCTCACGACCTATGGCATCGGAGTGCCGCTGGAATACCTCCCGCGGTGGTTCGACGTCTGGACGTACTTCGCTTTGGGTGTCCTCGTCGGCACCCCCATCTTTCTCGTCCTTTGGCAGGTTTTCCCGATTCGTCGAATTCGGCTGCTCCGGGCGATCGAGGCGGTCGCGTTGCTGGGCTGCACGGTCCTGGCGGCTCTCCTGGCGACCAACAGCGCGCAGCATCCGTTCTACCTCGTGTTTCCCGTCATGATCTGGGCGGGGCTGCGGTTCGGGTTGCCGATGGTGGCGCCCTGCGCGGTGGTGGCGTCGACGATGGTGATCGTCGCCGCCGAGCAGGGGCACGAGGCTTTCGCCGGGGAGTCGGACATCCCGCGGGAGGCGCTGATCCAGGCCTTCATCGCCTCACTCACGTTGACGGGGATGGTGCTGTCGGCGGCGATCAGGCAGCGGGACGCCGCGCACGCCGAGGTGGAACGCACGGCGACGGAGCTGGTCGGCGTCATCCACCAGCTCGACCGTCGGCTCCGCCCGAGGATCACTCCCCCTCGACGTGCGGCCGAATCCTTGAGGTCTCCACCCGAGCTCACGCCGGGGCCTCGTGGACGTGACCCCACCACACAGTGACGCGCCGCGGCATCGCCGCGTCGTCCTCGACGTCGCGCCTCGCCGCTGACGGAGGAACGCTCAGCCGCGTCGTGGAGGTCGGCGTTGGCGGGTCCTTGGCTACGGGCGCCCGTCCGCGCACAGCTCCCCCGCATGGGGGAGGGGCGGCCGTCCCTACGTCCTGGTCCCTGGTGGCCCTCGGTCATCGGCTCGGCGTTCCCGACCGACGCGATGTCCCGGGGCACCACCATGGGGGACGTGGTTCCCGCGAGGCGAACCGCCCACGGGCGGGACCCCTACCTCGACCTGCTCCGCGCCCTCGCGCTGGTGCGGGTGCTGGTCTACCACGCCTTCGGGTGGGCGTGGCTGACGTTCGCCTTTCCCGCCATGGGCGTGATGTTCGCGCTCGCGGGCTCGCTGATGGCGCGGTCTCTGGACGCGCGCCCGCCGATCTCGGTCGTGGGTGGGCGCCTGCGTCGCCTCTTGCCGCCTTTCTGGGCGTTCGGTCTGTTCGTCGTGCCCGCGATGCTCCTGCAGGGGTGGTCCCCAGCGGCCGACGACAGCCACGGGGATTGGTGGGCCAAGTTGGTGTACTGGCTGTTCCCCCTCAACGACCCGCCGGGAAGCGCCGAGGCGAGCCAGGTCGTCACGCCCCTGTGGTACGTGCGCGCGTACCTGTGGTTCGTCCTGCTCTCGCCGGTTCTCTTGCTGCTGTTCCGTCGCTGGCCCTGGCCCACGGTCACGGGTTCCCTGGTCCTGGTCGGGTTGTTGCAGGCGGGACTGTTCCCGCTGTCCGCGCAGGGCCTGTCGAACGTGGTCTGGACGCTCGCCATCTTCGGCGCGTGCTGGCTGGTGGGCTTCGCCCACCGCGACGGACTGGTCGATCGCCTGCCGCACACGCGTGTCCTCGCGCTGGTGGCGGGCGCTCTGCTGGTGGGTGGAGTGTACGCGCTCACCCATCCGGGCGACCAGGGATACGACCTCGGCGGGATCCCCGTCGCGCAGGCGTTCTGGTCGTTCGGCTTCGTCCTTCTCCTGCTGCGCTTCCGCCCACGCGATCTGCGCTGGCTCGCTCGACTCCCCGGTGTCGAAGCGCTCGTGTCGCTGCTGAACCAGCGCGCGGTGACGTTCTACCTCTGGCACCAGGTCGCCCTCATCGGGGCGGTCCTGCTCATCGACCAGATGTGGGCGGTGCCCGCGTTCCAGCAGGCGCTGCCGTTGGGCACGGACTGGTGGAAGCTCGTCGTCACCTGCCCGCTCATCGTCGTCGCCCTGCTGGCATTCGGCTGGGTGGAGGACCTCGCCGCACGGCGTCCGCCGCGCCTGTGGCCGGTCACCGGCCGACGCACGACGACGCCAGGGATGAGCCGGCGCACCGAGACGGCGTGACGCGGCGGTCGGGCCAGTCCCCAGCGCGCTACGCTCGCGGCCATGTCGAGTCACCGTGGAGTCGCTGTCGTCACAGGCGGAAGTCGAGGTATCGGTGCCGCCACCGCCTTGCTGCTCGCGCAGCGCGGGTGGGACGTCTGCATCGGGTACCACAGCGCCCAGGACGCGGCCGAGGCCGTCGCCCGAGCCTGTGAGGAGCGGGGTGCCAAGACGGCCGTGGTCCGCTGCGACGTGGCGGTCCCCGACGACATCGCCGCGCTGTTCGCCGCGGCCGACGCCCTGGGCACGGTCACCGCGCTGGTCAACAACGCCGGCATCGTCTACAAGAGCGGCACCCGGCTCGACGAGATCACCCCGGAACGGCTGGAACGCATGCTCGCGGTCAACGTGGTCGGCGCCTTTCTGTGCGCTCGCGAGGCGGTCCGGCGGATGTCGAGCCGGTACGGCGGCTCCGGTGGCGCCATCGTGAACGTGTCCTCGACGGCGGCTCGTCTCGGCGGACCCGGCGAGTACGTCGACTACGCCGCGAGCAAGGGGGCCGTGGACTCGATGACGGTGGGTCTGGCTCGGGAGGTCGCGGAGGAGGGGATCCGGGTCAACGCGGTCCGCCCGGGCCTCATCGAGACCGAGATCCACGCCAGCGGTGGCGACCCGGACCGGGTGCGGCGGAACGCTGGCCGGGTGCCCATGAAGCGGGGCGGTCGGCCGGAGGAGGTCGCCAACGCGATCGTCTGGCTGTGCTCCCCGGAGGCGTCCTACGTCACCGGCGCGCTGCTCGACGTCAGCGGCGGCCGCTGACCCGCTCCCACCCTCCGTCAGAGGGCCTCCGCCCAGGGGGATGGCCGCCGGGTCCCATCCGCCATGTCGCAGCCCCGCGGGCGGGTGCCTGGGGCAGGCGCCCGCGCGTGAGGAACGTACGCCGGGTTCACCCCGATACGTGACGCTGATCCTCGCCGGCGACACCCGCCCTCACCGGCCCGACCGGCTCCTGGCCGCGAAGGCGTCCGCGGCGTTGTGTCATGCTCGGCGACCGTGAAGGGCAGCGGGGCATCGCTCGTCGGCCAGGCTCACCTCGGATCGGTGCGGTCGGGCTCCCCGCGGTGGCGGCGGCTCCTCAGCACGGCCAGCCCGCCGCCGCTGCTGGTCGGTGTCGCCGCGGTGGCCCTCGCGGCCTTCACCTGGCGCATCGGCCGTCCAGCGTTCTGGCTGGACGAGGTCGCCACGGTGCAGGACGCGAGCAAGCCGCTGCCGGAGCTGCTCGCCTTCCTTCGGCAGCGCGACGCCGGCCTCGGACCGTACTACCTGGCGATGCACGTCTGGCTGCGCTTCGGTGAGGCGGAGTGGTGGGCCCGGCTGCCGTCCGCGCTGGCCATGGTGGTCGCCGTCGTGGCGGCCACCGACGTGGCTCGCCGCCATGCCGGGCAGTGGGCCGGCCTGCTCGCTGGCTTCTTGCTCGTCCTCTCGCCGGCGGCGACCCGCTACGCCCACGAGGCGCGCCCGTACGCGTTCGCGATCGCGTTCGCCGTCCTCGCCGTCTGGGTGCTCGACCATCTCGACGGCCGACGCCGCTGGTGGGCGGTCTACAGCGGGACGGTCGCGCTGCTCGGGCTGAGCCACGTGGTCGGCCTGGTGACGCTCGTGGCCCACCCGCTGTTCGTCTGGGCATCCGGTGATCGGCGGTTCGGGCGGTGGTTGGTCGCCGCGGGCGTGGGAGTCCTGCCTCCCGCCGTGGTGGGCTGGTTCGCGTTCCAGGCTCGCTCGACGGTGGCGTGGATCCCGAAGCCGGACCTGGAGCGGGTACGGCTGGCCTTCGCGGAGATCGTCGGCGGGTGGGAATACCTCACGCTCCTCGGAGCGCTCGCCGTCGTCGCCGTGGTCCGCACACGGGACCGGTGGACCGCAGGGCTCGTCGTCTGGTTCGCTGTGCCGCCGCTGCTGCTGGCGCTCGTGGGCTTGGTCACCCCGTTGTTCCTGGCGCGCTACCTCGTCGTCTGCACCCCCGCGCTCGTGCTGCTGGCGGCCACGGCCGTCCGGGCGCCGTGGCAGGTCGCCGCCGGCGTCGTGGCTGCCGCTGTGGTGGCTGCCACCGTCATCGCCTGGCCGGAGCACCAGCGGCTTCGGCTGCCGTACGGACACGGGCCCGACTACCGTGCCGCCGCCCGCGCCATCGCGGCGGACTGCACCGGTGGCGTCGCCGGTCGACACAGTCTGGCGGCCGTGCGGACCATGCCGTACTACGTCGAGCGTGAGGGGTGCGAGCTTCCCTGGTTGAGCGGAGCCGTTCCTGCGCACGTCGACCGGATCTGGGTGGTCCAGTGGGACTGGGACCGGAGTGAGCCCACACCGGGCCCGGGGGCGACCGTCTTCCGGATGGTTGACGATGTCACGGTCCCAGGTCTGCGGCTGACCTTGTGGCGACGGTAGCGAGGACTGATCGCGCGAACGGTCGCTGCCAGGCGCGGCGGCGGGGGCGCCGCCCGCGCGGGGCGACTACGCGGCCCCGCGGTGGACGCCCGGGCGCCAGCCGCTGACGACCGCCGCCACGACCGAGACGAGGTAGAGCTGGCCGACCACGGCTTCGAGCACGGTGACCATGCGGGCGAGGTTGCTGACCGGGCCGATGTCGCCGATCCCGACGGTGGTGATCGTGATCACGCTGTAGTAGAGGCAGTCGCCCGGGCTGGGCGGTGCGCTCGTGCCGCCCAGGTACGGCGCCACGAGCGCACCGCCGATCTCGTGGAGCGACGAGAACAGCATGGCGATGAGCAGGTAGATGCACAGGACGCCGAGCACCGTGGCGAGGTCGACGCGGGCGCGGACCATGAGGTATCGGATGACCAGGCTGCTCGTCACGGTCACCAAGGCCAGCGTGGTGCTCGCGGTGAGCACGGTCAGGACGGTCCCGCGGGCGAAGGCGGTGGCGAGGGCGGCCACGACCACCGCTGCCGCGCTGACCACGGCGATGGCGCCCGTCCGTCCGCGGCTCAGGCGGCGGATCCGGAGCGCGGCGAGGAGGACGAGGGCGAGCGCGACGGTGCGGGCGAACGAGCCGAGCAAGCGCTCGCCCGTGGTGATGACCAAGGCATAGGTGACCAGCAGTCCGCCCAGCAGCCAGGAGAAGGCGACCACGCGCTGTCGTTGAGCGTTTCGGCCATGGGCCCCGGTGGATCCACCACGCGGCGAGACCGGTGCGTTCTCGCCTCCAGTGCTCATGACCTCCCTCGCTCGGGCAGCGGATCCGGCTGACCCTGCCGGCGACCCGCATGCGCTATCCAGGAGTACCCAGGTGGCTGCCTGACCAACCTTGCGAGCGGAGCGCCGGAGAGCGCCTTTCGTCGAGACCGAACGCGGGCATGACCCTGGTCTCTCCTCCTAGCAGGATCTTCCTAGCTCAGGATCTTCGCCTTGGCCTCCTGGTACTCGGCCGCGGAGATGTCTCCCCTCTCGCGAAGCTGCGCGAGCTTGCTGAGCTCGTCCGCCTGACTGGGGACTCGCGCCGTGCTGCGCACGTAGCTCTGGAACGCTTCTTCCTGCCGCTGGAGCTGTGCCAGGTCTCGTTCACTCATCGAGCGGCCGTGCGCCACCAGGTAGGTGAGGACGCCGAGGAACGGGAGAACGAGCACGAACAGGAGCCACCCTGCTTTTCCCCATCCCCCCAGATAGTGATTCCGGAAGATGTCGGTGATCGTGCGGATCAGCAGGAAGATCCACAAGACCCAGACGAAGAAGAGGGTCATGGTCAGAAATGCGCTGAGCAATGGGTAATCCATGTCATCCCCTCACGGTCGGGCGAGCCGGTTTTCGACCGCATTGCGGTCTGTCGAGGACCGAGTCGTCGAGGTCGTTGTGGGCCGCGTAGGCGGGGGCCGGTGTGCGATTCGCGCTTTGATCGTCCTTTCTCAGCGGCGTCGCCGGACCGTGAACATGCTGGACAAGAGCCCCAGGATCCAGGCGATCGACAGGGCCGCCCACAACGGGATCGTCACCTCAGGAATGAGCAACCGTACGGTGGTGGGCGCGGAGTTCTCGAAAATGAAGATCAAGCTGATCACCGCGAGCAGGACGAAACCCACAACACGGCGAGAGCCCAGACGGGCCAGGAATGAGCGGTGTTCTGGCTCCTGCTGAACGCGGGTCATGAGCCCTCCACCCGGGTGAGCGCATCAGGCCTTCGCTTCCACCGTGCGCTCGTCGTCGTCGGCGCGGCAAGGGTCGAGAGCACAGAGTTTCCAGGCACGAGCGACGCGCGTGGCCAGCGCATCGGACAATCCTGGCTTCAGGGTTTCTCAGTGCCGCGAGATCTGACGTGGCCGAGCGCACAGGAGCCGCTGGGCGTCACCAGCCGAGCTCGTGGCAGCCCGTGTGGTCGGCGGGTTCGACCTGCAGGGTGGCGTGGGCGATGCCGTGGCGGTCCCGCAACAGCTGCCGAGCGCGGTCCAGCACCGCGTGCCCACGAGCGAGGTCGTCCGTCACGAGGTGCACCGTCGCGACGTGCATTCCCGAGGTCAGCGTCCACAGGTGCACGTCGTGCACCTCCTGGACGCCCTCGATGCTGGCGAGATCCGCGCTCACCGCGCGGGGGTCGATCCCGGCGGGGGCGTGTTGCGCCAGCACATCCCAGACCTGCCGGCCGAGCCCGACCGCTCTGACCACGACGAAACAGCCGATCGCGACGGCGACCAGCGTGTCCCACAGCGCCATCCCGGTGGCGGCGACGAGGGCCGCCGCGACCACGACCCCGACGGAACCCGCGGTGTCCGCGACGACTTCCAGGTAGGCGCCCTTGACGTTCAAGCTCTCCGACGCGCCCGACCGCAAGAGCAGCATCGCCGCGATGTTCACGCAGAGCCCGATACCGCCGACGACCATCATCGGCCCTGTGGCGATCTCGACGGCGGTGCGGTCGAGTCGTTCGACGGCCTCGCTCACGATGGAGACCGCGACGCCCAGCATCACGAGCACCGCGAAGCCGGAGGCGAACACCTCCGCCCGATACGAGCCGTAGGTGCGGCGCCCGGTCGGCTCCGACCGGCCCGCGACGCGTGTGGCGACCAGCGCCGTCACCAGGGTCACCGCGTCGGCCGCCATGTGGCCGGCGTCGGACAGGAGCGCGAGCGACCCGGACAGGAGCCCGACCGCCAGCTCCACGCCCAAGAACGCCCCGACCAACGCCAGGGCGGCCGCGAGCCGCCACCGATGCCGTGTCCTGGCGTGGCCGATCGCGGCTCCGTGGTGGTGCTCGTGTCCCATCACGCCTCCCGCTGAGTGTGCGTGCCGGCGCAGCAGTCGCATCCCGGCTCACACCGGCAGGCTGCCTCGTCCGTGAGGGCGTCGACGGCCATCGGCGCCGCGCAGCAGGAATCACCTCGCCAGGCCTCGAGGCCTTCCTTGACCGCGACCCCGGCGAGGACGAGTGCCGCGGCCGAGTCCGCCCACGACCAGCCGAACAGGCTGTTGAGCCCCAAGCCGGCGAGCAGCACCGCCGAGAGGTAGGCGCACAGCAACGTCTGCTTGGAATCGGCGACGGCGCTCGCCGAGCCGAGCTGCCGCCCCGCGCGACGCTGCGCGTAGGACAGCCCGGGCATGACGAGGAGCGACAGCGCCGCGAGCACGAGGCCGACCGTGGAGTGCTCCGGCTCCCCGCCTCCCAGCAGGCTGCGGGTCGACTCGACCGTCACGTAGGTGGCGAGCGCGAAGAACGAGACCGCGATGACGCGCAACGCCGTGCGCTCCCGTGCCTCCCGAACGGCGTGGTCGCGGGCGGAGAACTGCCAGGCCACCGCCGCGGCCGAGGAGACCTCGATCAGGGAGTCCAAGCCGAAGCCCACGAGGGCGGTCGACGAGGCGCGAGCGCCCGCGGCGATCGCCACGATCGCCTCGACCACGTTGTAGGAGATGGTCGCGGCGACCAGCCACCGCACCCGTCGCGCCAGCCGCTCTCGTCGCTCGGGTGACGTCGCCACCGGAAGGTTCGCGGTCGACAGCTTGGCGGCGAGGGCCTCCAGCGGTGCCATCAGCAGCACCCCCTGGTCGCGGCGTCCGGGCAGGCCGCGGGGTCGGTGACCAGCACGAGCCTCACGAGGTCGTCCAAGGCGTGCGCCAGTCTCGGGTCGGCGAGCTCGTAGCGCGTCCGCCGTCCCTCTGGCATGGCGACGACCAGTCCGCAGCCGCGAAGGCAGGCCAAGTGGTTCGACAGGTTCGTCCTGGACACTCCGAGCGTCGCCGCCAGGTCTGCCGGGTAGGCCGGTGCCTCGCGCAGCGCGAGCATGATCCGGGACCGGGTCGGGTCGGACAGGGCGTGGCCGAAGCGGGCGAGCGCCTCGGCATGGGTCGCGGTCGTCAGCACGGGCGCACTATACAGCGGAAAATGAATTCAGTAAAGAATGAACTTTGCTTCCTCGCGCGGTGTGATCGGCGTGAAGACGTCGCGAACGCTGATCACCATCACGTCGTCCGGCGCGTGGACGGCCTCGTCGCCGGCGCAGACAGCGAGCTCGATGTCATCAGGACCACCCGGCGGCGCCGCGACCTTGCGGCGGAGCCCAGCGACGATCCGCCGCCCGTCGACACGCCTGCTCCACTCGACTTCCGTCGACGACACACCTGCTCCACTCGACCTCCGCGGCGAAGACAAGGGCTCGGTCGCGACTACCAGTCGGACAGGGGGGATGCGAGCTCGCGCTGCCGCTTCACAAACGGCACGGACCCGGCCTACGACGTGACTTGCACCTGCTGCACGTTCCGTCAGGTGTCAGGAGTGTGCGAGGTAAGCGTGCGAGGTAAGCGTGCGAGGTAAGGAGGTGCGGCGCCATCGCCGTGATCGTTCTGCGGCAGACCGGATCAGGTCGCAGTGTGATCGGGTGCGGTGCCCTTGTGGGTTGCCATCAGGTCGCCGGACACGCCACGTGCTGCCGCACAGTCTCGGCAGGATCGTCAGCGATGAGGACCACGAACGGGGCGAGGACTGCCTACCGCTGGCAGTGGGACCGGTGGGCAGGGGCGGGATCGAACCGCCGACCTTCCGCTTTTCAGGCGGACGCTCATACCAACTGAGCTACCTGCCCCCAATTGGCGATGATGGCCGGCGTTCGCCGGCCACTCGCAGCGACCCCGACGGGACTCGAACCCGCGACCTCCGCCGTGACAGGGCGGCGCGCTAACCAACTGCGCTACGGGGCCACGTTCGCGACCGCATGCTATCGCAGTGCCGATCGGTGCCCCCAACGGGATTCGAACCCGTGCTACCGCCTTGAAAGGGCGGCGTCCTAGGCCTCTAGACGATGAGGGCAAAGCTGCAGCGGGCTCGCCCGCCGTCAGGGACCGCCCAAGTCTACGGGTAGGCGGTCGCCTGCGCCAAATGGGCCCGCCTGAGTCCGTTCACCGGGACGCCCGGAACGCGCCGCGCGTTCGGTGGCTGACCCAATCATGACGTGCCCACCCTGAGGGCGCGGCAGGCGGGTGAACTGGCGGAGCTCAGTTCGATGGCCGTCGCTCGGGTCCTAGCGACCCACGGGCGCCGGCAGCGCGCCCGGCTGGCCCGGCCCGACCGTCTCCGCCGATTCCGGCGTTCCCTCAGGCGCTGGGCTGCCCTCGCCTGGCGTGGTCGGCGCGCCCGGCGAGGGCGAGGTGGGTTCCGGTGTCGGGGTGGGCGTTCGGGTGATCGTCGGCGTCGGCAAGGGAGTGTCTGGCAGCGGCCCGGTGGGCGTCGGGATCGGGCTCGGCGTCATCGGCTCCTCGGTCGGCTCGACCAGGTGACGGTCGATCCGCGCGGAGGTGAGGCCGAGGCCGCCAAGTGCGATGTCGTCCCACGCCTCCAGCTCCAAGGTCTTGCGGTTGATGTAGAGGACGGACAGCTCGATCGGGGCGGGCTCGTCCTTCTCCAGAGCGCGCAAGCCGGCGCCGCCAGTCGTTCCCTGCTGCATGAGCCGGCTGCCCTTGGGCAGCACGGCGGTGTACCGCTTGTGGCCGTCACCGGTGAGGATGAGCGACGCCTTGCCGTCGAGGAACGAGGCGCCGTCACTGGAGTGGTAGACGATGATGTCGACCGGCGGGTCAGCCTTCTCGGCCACTCTCGCGATCGCGATGGCCTGAGCCGCGACGGCCTCGGTCTCCCGCTTGACGTCCCGGTTGCTGCGATCGGGCGTGAACCTGGGGTCGCCCGCGCCCAGGAACCGGATCCCCTTCACGGTCCGGACCGTCCCGTCGAGGACCACCACGTTCGGCAGCTGGCGCATGGCCTGCTCGGTCGCCATCGAGTCGTGGTTGCCGCGAACCCACACGTACGGCACCTTCAGCGACGGGATGCGCTGGAGGAAGTAGTTCTCCGCCTCGGACCCGTGGTCGGTGATGTCGCCGGAGTCCACGATCAGGTCGACGGAGTACTGCCGGGTCACCGAGCTGATCACGTCCCACGCGTGCTCGCCCAGGTGCAGGTCGGAGACATGCAGGAGCCGGATCACGTCGTCGCTCGGCTCGTACGACGGCAGGTTCGACGTGACGTCGTACAGCTTCGTCACGTTGGTGACCAGGCGCACCAGCTCCTGGCTGTAGGCGCCGAAGTTCTCCGCGAGGTCCTGAGCGTTGCCGATGAGGGACGGCGCGCCGGTGAGCAGACCGGAGTACTTCGGCTCCGCGATCGCGCGAGGGTTCAGGGTCTGGGCGGCGACGCCGAAGACGGCCGCGATGGCGACCGCCGCGACGCCGCCGGCGACGAGGGTGGCCCGGCGGCGTCGCACCACGATGAGGGTGGTGAGCGTCGCGCCGAGGGTGCCCACGACGAAGCTCTTGACCGCGGTGGCCTGGACGCCCTCGCGGATGTCCGTGACGATCTGCTCCTCGAGGGTCTCGAGCACTCGCGGATCCCGGACGATCTCGGCCGCGCTCTCCTGGTTGATCCGGTCGACGGTGACCTCGAGCTGGATCGGGCTGTCGTGGGTGTCGAGGGTGAGGGTGCCCAGCGGCGGGATGGACAGGACCGACTCCCCGGACCAGGACGGCAGGAGCCGCATGGTCGTCTCGACGGGTCCGACGGGTCGGGATGTCGCGCCGACGTAGGCCATGGCGGCCATCGCGCCCCCATAGGCCAGCACCGCGACTCCCAGGATGATCACGGGTCGGCGGATGCGACCCCAGACGGCCCGGAGAACCTCCGACAAGAACCGGAGAAACCCCGACATAAGCCGCAGGCACTGTCGTGCGAGTCTCACAGCGCGTCGGGGCCAGCCGTGCGGGCCGGGCGCGGGGAGAGGCTCGGACATCCACTCCGTTGTACCCCACGCAGTGCGATCACGGAGTCACGGGGACATGCGGAGGCCGCGAGCGGCGTGCCGCGGCACGCCGCTCGGACGTGCCCGACGCCCGGGACGCGACGCCCGGGAATGGCGCCGCGAGCGGTGGCGCACCGGCATGGGGGTGTCGCCGCCCGTGAGACGACAATGAGCACGTGCTCGACATCAGCAGGGAGCGGTTCGAGGAGCTGGTGAGCGAGGCGCTCGACCAGATCCCGCCTGAGCTGGCGGAGCTCATGGACAACGTCGTCGTGCTGGTCGAGGACGACCCGCCACCGGACGACCCGGATCTCCTCGGCGTCTACGACGGAACGCCCCTCACCGAGCGCGGCTACTCCTACGCCGGTGTGCTGCCTGATCGCATCACGATCTTCATGAACCCCACGCTGCGGATCTGCGAGACGTACGAGGACGTCGTCGAGGAGGTGCGGGTGACCGTCGTCCACGAGGTCGCCCACCACTTCGGAATCGATGACGAGCGTCTGCACGAGCTCGGCTACGGCTGAGCGAGCCGACACGCCGGGCGGCCTGGCGCCGAACCTCTGGCACCAGGCCGCCGGAGAGGGCTCCCACGTGGGCGTCGGAGTGTTCCCCGCGCCCTTCGAGTCGTGTTGCTCCCGCGCCTTTGACCAGGGAGCCCGCAGACGCGACGGAGACGTCCTCGGTCAGGCCGCGCGGACCTCCACGATCTCGACCGTCATCTTCCCCGCCGGAGCGTCGTAGGTGACCTTGTCGCCGACCTGGTGGCCCAGCAGGGTTCGGCCCAACGGGCTCGTAGGCGTCAGGGCGACGACATCGCCGTCCTGCTCCTCGATGAGCCCGACTTGGTAGGTCTCGGTGCTGCCGTCGTTGAAGCGGAGGGTCACGACGGAGCCGACAGCCACGGTGTCCTCTGGCGCATCAGAGACGACGGTGGTCGCTGACAGTAACTCCTCAATCCTCGCCAGACGGCGGTCGATGTTCTCGATCTCCATCTGCTGGGTCGCGAACCACGCCTGGTCGACCAGATCGCCGCCCTTCTCGCTGCCCTGCTCGGCGAGGAGCTCGGCACGTCGACGCGTGAGCTCGGCCGCCTCGTTCTGCAGGCGCTTGCGCGCGGATTCGGAGAGCTGGTGGATCTGATGGTCGAGGAGACTCATGGCGACCACACTCCCTCGTTCTCCAGACGGTCCCGGGTCGCGCAGGACACGCGTAGCCAACCCCGGTCCACCGTCGTTGATGAAGGTCACCATCCTCTCACGGAGCGTCGCTTTTCGCCGAGGAGTATCACTGCTTGGACGCCCTACGTGAAGATTTGGTCACACTACGCATGCTTTGAGGCGTAACGCCGCCTGAGGACGGGTCGTCAGGCCCTGGTCCCCGCCACGACCGTGACCACGCCAGGCATCCTGGGGTCGATGTCTCACGACCGTCCCGACGCGACCGGCGGCGCCATTCACGGCGACCACCCGTTCCTACCGCCGCCCGAACAGCGCAACCCCATCCGCCGACTTCGAGGACGGCTGACCGCACCGGTGACGCTGTGGACGGCCGGCACAGCGTCCGATCCCACCCCGGGCGCGCGGGCCGGACTTCCGGTTTCCTCGCTTCTGGTCGCAGATGGGGAGCCGGGCCTCGTGCTCGGGCTCGTCGACGACAACTCCGAGCTCTGGGAGGTCCTGGAGGCCACCGGACGGTTCGCGATCTCCGTCCTGCGGTGGGAGCACCGGGCGCTCGCGGACGCTTTCGCGGGAGTGGAGCCGGCGCCGGGTGGGCCTTTCCGACTGACCGAGTGGACCGCCACCGAGTGGGGGCCCGTGCCGACGACGGTCCAGACGTGGGCGGGCTGTCGGCTCCTCCAGGCGCGTCCTTTCGGGTGGGCGCTCGCGGTCGAGGCCGAGATCGAGCACGTCGTCCTCGGGGACGAGACCGACCCTCTGGTGCACCGTCGCGGGCGGTACGTGCCATTGCCGTCGGCCGAGCAGCGCTGACCCCTGGCCAGATCGGCCGCGCCGGCGAGGATCGGAGCGTGGGTGCGCTGTCGGCGTCACAGGCCGTACGCCTCGAGAAGGCGCAGCCAGACCTCGCTCACCGTCGGGAACGCCGGCACGGCGTGCCAGAGGCGGTCCAGTGGCACCTCTCCGACGATGGCGACGGTGGCCGCGTGGAGCAGCTCTCCGACCTCGGGTCCGACCGCCGTAAACCCCACGACCACCAGCCGCTCCTGGTCGACGACCAGCTTGGCGCGCCCGGTGTACCCGTCGGCCCGTAACGCTGCGCCCGCGACCTGGCCGAGGTCGTGCTCGACCGCCCGCACGCTGATCCCCTCGTCGCGTGCTTGCGCCTCGGTGTAGCCGACGGTCGCGACCTGGGGGTCGGTGAAGACGACGGCCGGCACCGCGTGGTGGTCGGCGGTGGCGGCGAACGGCGACCACGCGACCGGCGAGGCGTGCTCGCCCCGCGCCCGGGCCGCGATCGCGTCCCCACACATCCGCGCCTGGTACTTGCCCTGGTGGGTGAACAAGGCCCGGCCATTGACATCGCCCGCCGCGTACAACCAGCCGCCCTCCACCGCGGTGACTCGGCAGCTGTCGTCGACGTCCAACCTGGCGTCGGGTTCCAGGCCGACGGTCTCCAGACCGAGACCAGCCGTCCGCGGCGCCCGGCCGGTCGCGACCAGCACCGTGTCGGCGGTGATCTCGCCGTCGTCCGTGGCGAGGGTGACCGGACCCTCGCCCTCGCGGGACGCCGACCGCAGCGCGACTCCCGTCCGTACGTCGACACCGTCGGCGCGCAACGCGTCGGCGAGAAGGTCGCCGACGAACGGCTCCAGCGCCTCCAGGACCCGCTCACCGCGCTCGAGCAAGACCACCTGCGAACCCAGCCGCGCCCACGCCTGGGCCATCTCGCACCCGACGACGCCACCGCCGACGATGGCCAGCCGCTTGGGTACCTCCTTGGCGCTCGTCGCCTCCCGGCTGGTCCACGGCCGGAGCTCCCGCAGTCCGGGAATCGGGGGGATCGAGGGCTGCGAGCCCGTGCACAGAACGACGGCGTGCCGGGCCTCCACCGGTCGTTCCTCGGTGTCGCCGGAGAGCTGGACCACGACCCGGCGAGGGCCGTCGAGCCGTCCGCGTCCACGGGCGACGGTGATGCCCGTCTGCTCGGCCCACCGCACTTGGGAGCTGTCGTTCCAGTTGGAGGTGAACGCGTCACGGCGTTCCAACACGGCCCGGACGTCGAGGTCTCCCGTCACCGCCTGGGCGGCCCCCGGTACGGCTCGGGCCGCTCGGAGCACCTCGCCGGGCCGAAGCAACGCCTTGCTGGGCATGCACGCCCAGTAGCTGCACTCACCGCCGAGAAGCTCCTGCTCGATGAGCAGGGCGGAAAGCCCGCGCTGAACGACCCGGGCGGCCACGTTCTCGCCAACCGCGCCGCCACCGATGACCACGACGTCGTACGTCCGGTCCAGCGGTGTCTGCTCCGCCCCTGTCTGGCGTGGTGGCTCCTCTGCTCTCGTGTGCGGTCGCTCCTCGGACGCCGAGTCGCTCATGGCCAGCCACCCCTTCCGTCAGACCGGTCGCTATCTCCCGCCTCGGACCTGACACGTCGTCGCGACGTTCCTCGTAGGCAGGCCATGGCGTGGCCACCGTGGTGGTCAGCGAGGCGGGCCTGCTCTCCTCATGCCCTTCCCGGGCCGCCTTGGCGCACTACCGGCGGCTCGCGCGTCGGTCCGACGTGAGCGGAGGGTCGATCCGCCCGTGGCCGCCGAGCTTCGGACCGCTGGTCAGACGTCGGGGTAGGACAGTTCCACGTCGTGCTGGTGGTTGCGACCGCTCACGACGTAGACGCCGCTGGCCGTCGGTGGGTACATCGACGCGACCAGCGTGTACGAGCCTTCGGCGATGTCGTCGAAGCGGTAGTGGCCCGACGGTCCGGACGCCGTGACTCGGACCACCCGTCCCCGGGAGTCGAGCAAGGTGATCTTCGCGTCGGCCAGCGGTTGTCCCTTCATGTTGCGGACCGTGCCATGCAGCTGGCCACCGCCCACGAGCTCCACGTCGTGGCGCACTCGCGTCGCGTCCGGGACGTGGACGATGTGGGCCGTCGGACGGTATCCGGGCGCGTTGATGGTCAAGGTGTAGCTGCCGGGCATGAGGTCGTTGAGGGTGTAGGAGCCGTGAACGCCCGTCGTGGCCGACGTCACCACGTCGCCGTGGGCGTTGGTGAGCGTGACCACCGCGCCCGCGACCGGGTCTCCGACGGCATTCCGGACGTCGCCGTGGATACCGCACGCGGCACGCAAGGTGATGTTGACGTAGGCGAGACGGTCGTACACGTCGACCACCTGGGCGTGCGGCTGGTAGTCCTCGGTGCTGGCGATGAGCAGGTACGAGCCGGGCTCAGGAGCCGCGAGCTCGTACCGCCCATCACCGGCGGCGGTGCTGCGCGCAACCTCGTTGCCGGCGAGGTCGCACAGGGTGAGGACGACCCCCGCGATCGGTCGACCGTCGGTCTGCCGGACGTGGACGTCGATCCGCACGTCGGCACTGTCGAAGTCGTCGGCGCCTTCGAAACCGGTCGACTCGAGGTCCTCGCCGTCCGGCGCGGGGTAGGGCGGGTAGGCGCCGAGGTGCCCCTCGAACTGGGGGTCGATCTCGGGCTCGACGAGATCGTCGGCGGGAGGCTCGGCGTCCGCGAGCGCGCTGTCGTCGAGCTCCGTCTCGTCGAAGTCGGGGACTTGCGCCGGCGGAGCCTCGGCACCGTCGGTCTCAGTGGCCTCATACGTCTCGGCCCCGTGGGTCGTGCCACGGTACGCCGGCTCGCCATGCGCGCCGCCGACCTTCTCTCCAGGGTCGTGGGCCACCTCTCCGGGGATGGCGACGCGATGGCTTGGCGGACGGTCGGGAACGTCCGCGTCGCCCGGGAACTCAGGGTCAGCCGACCAGAAGACGACCGTCGGTGCAGACGCGGACTCCTCGTCGGTCGACGACAAGGGCTCGAGCTTCAGGGGATCACCACTCCAGCTCGGATCCACCGGCTTCGGCGACATGTCCCGCAGCAGAGCCGAGAAGACGACGGCGCAGCCGAGCGCCGGCGCTCCGTAGAGGAGAGCCGGTGACACGGCCTCGACCAGGTCGGTGGCGAGCTCGGGCCGTAGGTGCGGGGGGAGGAAGGCGAGGGTCTGCGGCGCGAGACCGGTCGGACGCGCCAGACCGTCCGGTGGGGTGAGCCCACCTTCCACTGCCACGGGATGGTCGCCCAGTCGGTAGGTGATCAGCGCGCCGAGGGCGGCGGTGCCGATGCAGGCGCCGAGCTGCCAGGCGTAGCTGATCGCGGCCGTAGCGGCGCCCACGTGTCGCGTCGGTGCGGCGCTCTGCGCGGTGAGCAGGAGAACCGGCACGACGACTCCGGCGCCGACACCGAAGATCGCCATCGCGGTGCTGTCCCGCCAGGACGGCGAGGTCGCGCCCAGGAAGGACAGCAGCCCCAGGCCCGCCGCGGCGACGACGACGCCGAGCGAGCCCCAGAGCGCGTACCGGCCGGTGCGCGCGATCACCGGCCCCACGATGAGCGCGGCGACCACGACTCCGGCGGCGAACGGCGCCATGAGCACGCCTGACTCCCACAGCGTCACAGCGCGCACGACTTGCAGGACGACAGGGAGGAAGGCCAGCGTCCCGGCCACCGTGAGTCCCCCGATGAGGGCGAGCAGGCCCGCCATCGTGACGCCCCGGCCGCGGAAGAGGGTGAGGGGGACCAGCGGCTCGACGGCGTACTTCTCGATGATCAGGAACATGGCCACCAGCGCGACCGTGCCGCCGGCCAGCCCCAGGATGACGGTGGAGTCCCAGGGGTGGGTGGTGCCGCCCCAGACGGTGATCAGGACGACGCAGGCGGTCGCGCTCGCGAACAGCAACGTGCCCAGCATGTCGAGGCCTCGCCGACGTGGGCGCTTCGGCAGCGTCAGCGCGACGAGGCCGAGCAGGAGAGCGACCGTGGCCATGCCGCAGGTGACGTAGAAGCACCAACGCCAGTCCTGGCGCTCGAGGAGGTAACCGGCCAGCAGCGGACCCAATGGGAAGCCGACCACCCAGGCTGCCCCAAGGAGAGACAGGAAGCGGCTGCGCCGCCGGACCGGAACGAGGTCGGCCATGATCGCCGGCGCGAGGGCGATCAGACCGCCTGCTCCGACCGCCTGGATCGCGCGGAAGACGAGGAAGTCAGGTCCGCTCTCCGCCCAGATGGCCGCGAGAGCGCCGCCGATCGCGAAGACGGCGGCGGCGGCGACGAACGGCCACTTGCGTCCCACCAGATCGCCGAGCTTGCCGAAGATCGGCATGGCGAGGATCGTGCCGAGCAGCGGAGCGGTCACGATCCAGGACAGCTCGGCCTCGGCGTTCAGGTCACCGACGATCGTCGGCAGCGCGGCCATGACCGTCGGGAGGTCGATGGTCGCGGCGAGCGTCGCCACCAGGAGCGCGAGGAAACTGATGCGCACCCGGGCATTGCTCACCGAGGGCAGAGGGCTCGCGTGGTGACGAAGGACTCGCGCCGGCGCTGCGACGGGGTCGGGTGAGGGTGTGCCGGCGTGGCTCGACACGTCGGTCGAGGACGTCGCGGTCACGTCGGCGTCACCCGGGCGGGTGCGTTCGACGGGGTCGCTCGGCTCGCCGTCTCCGCCGGGGTCGCGCGAGGGATCCACGCCCTGTGGCGCCGCTGGGCCGGGTGGTGGAGCGGCGAGGGACCCCTCGTCCGTCCCGGCGACGTCTGGCTCGTCCGTCCCCCCGCCGGGGACCGGCGAGCGGGCGGCGAGGTTAGGCGAGCGGGCGGCGAGGTTAGAGGAGCCGACGTCAGTGTCGGGGGAGCCGGTCTCCGAGGCGAGGTCGGCTTCGGCGTCGTCTGCGCCGCCCGTGCCCGCGACGACACCAGCACTGTGCACGGTGGCGTCGCCGGTTCCGTTCCCGACCGACGGAGCTGGGACGTCCCTGACCGTCCGATCATCGGTCGCGTCCGCGTCGTCGCTTCCCGGTCCCTCGATCCGATCGCCGTGCGGGACACCGTTCCCGGGCCGCCAGGTCGTCCTGGCGGTGGTGCCGTCCAGCGCGTCAGGCGGCTCCCCGGGGAGCCCGGACGGAGTGGTGGTAGGGGACGGCATCCTGCTGGTGTCGCCGTCGCTCGTGGTCACGGTCGCACCCCCGGAAGACTCCGTTGACCGGATCACTCTACGGCGCTCCCCTGGCGCCGCAGCCGACCTCGACGCGGCGTGCCGGATACGCGGGTGCGATCACTCCGGTCTCTGCCGCCCGCGACGGTGGCCCACGGCCCGGCGCACGCGCCTCAACCCTCTGGCGGGCCAGGGCCGCACGCGGCTCCGACCTGCCGGGGCGCGCGGCAGACTGGGGTAGGCATCCATCCCCCGGGCGGCTCGACGGGCGGCAGCAGGGATGGCATAGGCTCCCGGGGGACCGGGTTCACCCGGAGGCCGGGCCGTTAGCTCAACTGGCAGAGCAGCGGACTTTTAATCCGCGGGTTCTGGGTTCGATCCCCAGGCGGCCCACCACCAACACTGCAGGTCAGAACCACCGCGGGAGGGCGCATCGGCCTTCGCGGGGATTCGGTCACAGCGTGGTGACGGGCTGGGCACCTCTCAGGATGCTTCGGGGCGCACGCGGCTGGGCGTCGACGACTGGTTGAGAGAGTCGACACCAGTGACTGCGACGTTCCACCGTTCCGCGGTCACAGCATGGATGTGGTGCCGCTCCGTTGGACGTTCTCGACGCCACAGCATGATCACGATCTGATGAATCCAGGTCGTCCCGGCTGGGTGGCGGTGGTCAAGGTCGAGAACCCCTCCGCGGCGTACGTCTCCTTGCGTGCGGAAGTCCTCGACACCAAGCGCAACAAGGTCGAGCAAACCATCCCTCGTGCCTATGCGCTGAAGTAGCGCTCTGGCCTGATCGACGCGAGCCCAGCTCAGCCGGACCGTGGTGTGGCTGAACGACATCCCCACCTTTCTCGGAGCGGAGGGGTTGACCGCAGCGACGGTGCGGCGGCTCCTGGCCGACCGCGAGCGCCCGGTCCTGTTGGTCGGGACGATCTGGCCGGACTTGTTCGACGCTCTCACTCGCCCGGCCGCCACCGACGGCACACAGCAAGATCTCGGTCGGGACGCGCGCGAGATCCTCAGCGTCCTCGCGACCCGCTTCGACCTCACCTCCGACTTCAGCCGTCACGAGCAGGAGCGTGCTCGAGCCTTGGCACACCATGACCCACGCCTAGCCGAAGCCACCCACCTGAACGATCCACACATCGCCCAGACCCTCGCCGCCGCCCCCGAACTGATCCGCCGCTGGCGCAACCCCGCGAACCCCTACGGTGCGGCCGTCATCACCGCAGCCGTCACCGCGCGCCGCTGCGGTCATCCAGAACCCATCCCCGAGAGCGTCCTGCGGCCACTCGCCGAACACGTTCTCGCCCCCACAGAGCGGGCCACCGCGCCAACCGACTGGTTCACCGAAGCCCTCGACTGGGCACGCCAACCCGTGCGCGGTAAAGCCGCCCCCCTCACCCCCCACGCCTCGTCCGTGGGAACAATCGACGGTCACCGTGTCTCCGACGTCCTCGTCGAGCACGCTGCCACCAATCCGGACGCACCTGGTCACACGATCAGCGCCGAGTCCTGGCGTCTGCTCCTCGCTCACGCCGCGCCTGGAGCGTGCGCGGATATCGGACGGAGTGCCTACCTGGAACTCGAGAAACCAGACATCGCGCAGCGTGCGTTTTTCAGAGCCGCTGAGGCGGGCGACGCCCGCGGCATGTTCAATCTGGGGTATCTCTTGGAGAAGCGGGGGGACGAGGCGGAATCGTGGTATCGGCGAGCAGCGGATGCCGGAAACGCCGCCGCGATGACCAACCTGGGAATCCTGTTGAAGGAGCGGGGGGATGAGGCGGCGGCGGAGGTGTGGTGGCGGCGGGCAGCTGCCGCTGGCAGCGCTGCCGCCATGTTCAACCTGGGATACCTCCTCGAAGAGAGAGGGGACGAGGCTCAGGCGGAGTCGTGGTGGCGGCGGGCAGCCAAGGCGGGCAGCACCTTCGCCAAGTCGAGGCTCGGGCTGCGGCTGAGGGAGCGACAAGGTCGGGCAGGGGAGAAGGACGGGTAGCTGTGCCTCGGCAGCAGCCAGGTGCCGGGGAGGCTGGGTCGACTCTGTCGCATGCCGAGGCCGAGCACCGTGGCGAGTCAGGACATGACGTGGGCGTTGTGCGCGCGAACCAGGCTCAGGGGTGCCGGTAGCCGAGTGACGTCGTCACTGCCGGCGAGCATCATCACCGTGCCGCAGGTCCGGACGAGCGCCCGGCACACCGCCTCAGCGCCGCCGTCGACGTGACCGAACGACCGTGGCGAGGCGTGCACCCGAGGACGACGCGCTCAGCCCTAGTCTGCGCAGGCCCTCGGCGATCTCGGCGTCTGTGACGACCGGCCCCTCGCCCATGGCCACCGATTCGAGCATCGACGCGTGCTGTCGTCCAGCGAGTTTCGACCGGCAGCCCTGAGCATCGTTGCGTGACGTGGTGCGTCGATCACACAACGGATCTGTGTGGCAGGCGCCGGGTATCGCCGATGAGTTTGGTGGACCCGGGTCGTCTACATGGGTGACTGACCCACGCAGACGAAAGGTAAGCCTGACCATGACCCGCAGGACCACCGCCCACCTCTTCGCGTCCGTCAACGGCGTCGTCGAGTCGCCGGATCGCTTCCAGTTCGGCGCCTTTGGTCCGGATGAGGGCGAGCTGATGGGTCGGGCGTTGGCGAACGTCACCGACGTCATCATCGGTCGCAAGCTCTGGGAGGAGTGGTCGCAGTACTGGCCCGACGCCGACGACCCGTTCGGCGCCTTCATCAACCCCGTCCGCAAGCACGTCGTGACCAGCACCCTCTCCGGCGACATCGGCTGGAACAGCACGGTGATCGATGGCGACCCGGTCGCCTATGTGCGCGAGCTGCAGAAGCAGGGTGACGGCGAGATCGCGGTCGTCGGCGGCATCGAGACCATCCGCTCGCTCTTTCTCGCCGGCGTCATCGATGCCCTGACCTTGACGGTGCATCCGGCGGTGACGAACGAGGGTCGGCGGCTGTTCGACGAGACGGTCCCGCTCACCCGACTCACGTTGCTGGAGGGTGTGACGACGAGCGTCGGCAACGCCGTCCTCACCTACGGCCTACGTCAATGACCCGAGGTCAGCGTTCCACATCCTCGGAGGCGACGCGTGACGTGCGCCCGCGAGGCGAGGACGACGTCGTGCGCCGTCCCGTCGTTGCGCGACAGCGGAGCCAGCAGGGTGCCCGCGATGGAGTGAGTCGCGGGCACCCTGGTTCGCAGCCCCGACCACGGCACGTCGGTCACCGCCCGTCTGCTCTCGCTCGGGAGCGCCCGTACGCCAGTCGCCGTAGGACGAGCTCGGCGGGTCCCCGGTACCCGCGGCGTCGCATGAGGTCGGCTCCGACGAGGGTGACCAGCCAGACGGCGATCGCCGAGCCGACCGCGACGAACGTGGTGCTGCCCGTCCTCGTGCCGAGTGCCAGGGTGTAGGGCGATGCCAGCACCAACCAGGCGACCGACTGACACAGGTAGCCGGTGAGGGAGCGCTGACCCAGCGCGGTGAGAGCGGTCAGGAATCGGGAGCGTCGGCGAGACGTCGATGTCAGCCGGGCGACGACAAGACCGAAGAGGCAGACGTAGCCGAGGCCGCCGAAGATCCCCGAGACCTCGTGGAGGAGCTTGGCCCACGGGGCTGTGCTGGTGTCGACGGCGAGGAGGCCGCCGGCGAGCAGTGCCATCGGGAGTCCACCGAGGATGCCGGCACTCCACCCGACCACGGCGCCGTGGTGAAGCAGCCGGTGGTGACGCGCCGGTTCCTCGAGCACGCGACGGCGGGCCGCCCACACCCCGACCCACACGATGGGGAAGTACGCCAGGAGGAGCATCACGTTCGTCGGCCATTCCGTCCACCGGAGGTGAACGGACGCGACGTAGCTGTCCGCGGCGACCGACGGGAAGGGGGTCGTCGGCACCGCCGCTCGTGGTCCGGCGCCCTCGATGAGGCCGACGGCCACGACGACTGAGAGCGCGACGACGTAGACCCCGAGGAGGCCTAGCAGCCACAGTGCGGCTCGGTGAACCCGGTCGCCGCGATGCAGGAGGACGAGGCCGAAGATCAATCCGATGAGGCCGTACGTGCCGAGGATGTCACCGGCGTAGAGCAGGATGCCGTGGACGGCGCCGAAGGCCAGGAGTGCGCAGCTCCTGCGCAGGAGCACCGCCCGGACGGCGGCCGGTGAGCTGCCGGCCGCCTCCTGGCGTCGGGTGAACTGCACCAGGCTGTACCCGAACAGGAAGGCGAACAGCGGGATGGCCCGGGCGTTCACGAGCTCCAGCTGGGCGATGGTGACCAGCCGTTCGAGACCTCGCGGTGTCGGCTCCACTCCGGGCGTGCTCGCGAAGAAGACGCCCGTACCGTTCGCGAGCGCGATGAGAAGCAGCATCGCGCCACGGGCCAGATCGGGTGCGAGGGCGCGCTCCTTCTGGTTTGTCGGGCCGCGGGCTGTGCTCGCGACGAAGGGACGGCTCTCGGTGACCATGGGGACTCCTCGGTGGCAGGGGATCGATCAGGCGAGTGCCAATGGTGAACATAGTTTATGATAGAAACTTTATCAGATAAACTAAATCCGCGAGGAGACCCCCGCCGAAGCGTTCTCCCCCGGCAAGGAGAGACTGCCGGCCATGGTCGAGGAGGAACTGCCAGGTCGGCTGGTGCGCCTGTGGCGCCTGCGCAGCGAGCCGCGACTGGGACGGCCGGCCGAGCTTGACGTGGAGCGGATCGTCCGCACCGCGGTCGATCTCGCCGACCGTGACGGGCTGGCCGGTGCCACGCTGCCGAAGATCGCGCGGGAGCTCGGGGTCACGACGATGGCGCTGTATCGCCACGTCGGGTCCAAGGACGAGCTCGTCGTCCTCATGAGTGACTACGCCTACGGTCAGCCGCCCACGCTCCACGTCGACGACGGGCGGTGGCGTGAGGGCTTGCGGCAGTGGGCTTCCGCCATGGCCGTGGTACTTCGCCGCCACCCGTGGTTGGCGTACGTGCCGATCTCCAATCCCCCCTCGGGTCCGCACGCGATCGCGTGGATGGACGCCGGACTCACCGCTCTCCGAGAGACCGGGCTGGACTGGCTGGAGAAGGTCGGCATCCTCAGCCTGCTCGGTGGCTACGTCCGCAGCGCCATCCAGTTGAGTCTGGACCTTGCGAGCGGGCGTCGCGAGACCGGCGTTGACCAGGCGCAGGTCGAACGCGACTACGCCAGGGCGATGGAGAGGCTGGTCGACCCCGAGCGCTTCCCTGAGGCGGCACGGCTCTTCGCCTCGTCCGTCTTCGAGAGGCAACCCGTCGGCGAGCCAGTGGAGGTCGCGGACCGGGAGTTCGAGTTCGGCCTCAACCTCATCCTCGACGGAGTGGCCGCCGCGATCGAGGCTGCGAGGCGCCGCGACACGACCGACGGCTGATCGCGTTCGCCGCGCCCACCGGAAGGTCGGTGTGGCCGTGTGGCCGTCGCCAGCGAACCCGAAGACCAACCCTGGGGCGTGCGCGAGGCCACCGTCCTCCATCCCGACGGCAACAGTCTCACCTTGTCCGCACCGCTTCCGAGCTCCTGACACGAGGGGTGTCCCGTTCGCCGACGTCCCGGGCAGCGTTGGCGCTACCACACCCCAGGCCGCCGTCAGGGCACTCACGTCCCTGACCTGGCGCCTGCCGTCGTTCGACGACCTCGAAGCCGAGGCGGACGACAGCGACCTCGACGACGTACCCGAGCCAGAGCTTCCCCCTGAGTGGGCGGACCGCCCTGTTCCACCGGAGTTCGCCACGTCCCTCAAGCTCGTGGAGGAGCTGAGGGTGGAGGCGCGCCGACAGCGGGAGGCCTACGAGAGGTTCCGCGCCGACCTCACCACGCTCACCAGCACCGCCACGTCAGCTGATGGCGAGGTCGAGGTCACCCTCCGGGGTGGTGGCGAGGTGGTCCGCATTGACATCGACGACAGTGCCCTGCGACACGGTGCCTCCAGGGTCGCCTCCCTGGTGCTGGGCACGTTGCATCAAGCCCAAGCCACTCTGGCGGCACGTCTCGCCGAGGCCGCTCAGGAGGTCGCGGCGCCTCGGCTCAACCTCCGTGACCTGGTGAGGAGCTACCTTCCCGACGACTTCGAGAAGGAAGGCCATGGGTAGTCCAGAGGGAGCGAAGTACAGCACCGACGAGATCATCACGTGTATGAGCACGCTCGCTCAACTCCAACGGCGGACGAAAGACATCCTCGAGCTCGCCATCGACGCTGATCCCGACTGGTACACCTGGGGAGTCATCGGCATCCCGTTCGCGGTCTGGTACGGGAATACGGCTGACGATGTCTACAGACATCTCAGCATGATCGGTGAGTGCCTCAAGAACAAGGTCGACGCACTGGACTGCGTCTCACAGAGCTATCGCGCCCTGGAAGAGGGAATCAGCCGCGCGATGGAAAAGATCGAAGAAATGCTCGACAGTGGCCCTTTCATCGGCTGAGGAGGGCGACGTGGCCGACGATCCGAAAAGGGACAGCGACGTCACCAGCGACGAAACCGGCAGTGATATCTCTTTCAGCCCCGACGGTTTCGACATCATTCGGTTCGACCCGTCGAAAGATATCCCGGTCATCTCGTCCGGTCCGATCTCTGCCTACGAGGCATACAAGAAGTACCAGGAGGAAGGCGACTGGGCGGAGCTGACCAACATCGCAGCTGCTGCGGCTGACCTCGGAATCAACGTCGTCACGTATATGGCTGACCCGCTCAACTTCCTCATCGGCGCGGGTCTGGGCTTCCTCATCGATGTCATCCAGCCTCTGGAGGATGCATTGGGGCTGGTGACAGGGAATCCCGAGCGCATGGAGACGGAAGTCTCCAAGTGGGAGCGTATCGAGAAAGCGCTCAAGCCGTTGGCCGATGAGATCCGCGCGTCGGCAAACGAAGGCCTCATCAGCTGGGAGGGCAAGGCAGCCGAAGCGGCGAAGACGCGGATCAACCTCTTCGCTGATGGTGTGGAGGCGGCCGGCAACGAGGTGAAGCAGATCGTCTCCATCCTCAATATCGCGAAGACCGTCATGGACATCGCCCAGGCCTTCGTCATCAGCCTGATGGCGACCTTCGTGGAGTGGCTCGTCTGGACCTGGACGCCGGCGCTCGCAGCGGCCGGTCCCACGTTCGGCGCCTCCACCGCGGCGGCGGGAGCTGCCACGACTGCCCAGGCAGGTATTGTCATGAGCCGCCTCTCGGCGTTCCTTACGAAGGTGGTCATGATTCTGCGACGCCTGCGCAGAGTGCTCTATCGGATGCACGGAAAGCGCATGCGTCGAGTCCAGGTGACGTTCCAGATGCGTGAAGGCGGCCGATTTGGGTCGTGGATCAGCGCGCAGCAGGCGCTCATAGACTCGCTCAAGGATTATCGGACCTATCTTGGTACCATCCAAAAGGCTGCGAATACCACGATCAACGAGACCAAGAGCTACTACGAGAATATGTCGGACCGACAGGATGACGTCGACAGCAAGCTAGATCCCAATAGGTGATGAGCCGGATGCCAGCACACGACGAACCACCGTCGCGGCGCTCTCCGAAGTGGGACGCTCGGCAGGCCTGGCGTCAGATGCCCGTGTCAGCCGCGGTCGTCCTCGGGGTCGGCGTTGGCCTGCTCGTTCAACTGCTCTACATCATCGGTGTCGAGCTGGCCGGTCGGCCGCTCGGCTCCCTGACCGCCCCGGTGGGGTGGGGTCTCTTTCTGGTCGCCGGAGGGGCGTTCTTCACGTGGTGGTGGCGCTGGTCTCGGGAGACGCGGGAACGACGGTCGCGACGGAGACGACGCTAGCCGTGAATCCGCGGCGGTGGAATGTCGCCAGCGTGAACCCGTGGGATGGTCGCCGCTCTCCTCGTGCGTCTTGTTGTTCCACGCACCGAGCGGTCGTGCATGCGACCGTGGGCTGGTTCCTCACGGCCGGAGGGGGCCGCGGTCTTGTCCGGGCGTCACCGCGAACCGATAGTGAGAGACGTCTGCTCACCTCGACGATCGCGACGGCGCCCTTCGCGACAGCGGTCGTCCGGGCAGTTCGACCGTCGAGCAGCCACGGCCAAGGCCGCCCTGGGCCCCGGCGTTGGAGCCAGCGATGCCTGACGACCACATGGACATGGCCACCGCCCTTCGTGACCTCGGCGTCCACGAGGACACGCTGACGACGGAGGAGAAGGAGCGGCTCGATCGGGACGGTTACCTACCGCTGTTCGGCATCCTCAGCGCCGACGAGGTGGGGGCCATCAACCGCCGGCTGGCGGAGCTCATCGCCGAGGAAGGAGACCGGGCGGGACTCGAGGTGCACCAGGAGGTCGGCACGGACCGGCTGGCAGACCTGGTCAACAAGGATCCCTTGTTCGAGGTCTGCTTCAGCCACCCGAGGGTGCTGGCCGCCATCTGGCACGTCCTGGGCGAGTTCCGGCTCTCGTCGCTCAACAGCCGGGCGGCGCTCCCCGGGCAGGGGCACCAGGCGCTCCACGCCGACTTCGGAGAGCCGGTGCCGCCAGGCGAGTACCGGGTCTGCAACTCGATCTGGCTCCTCGACGACTTCACCCCGGAGAACGGGGCGACGCGCGTCGTTCCCGGCACCCACCGCAGCGGAAAGATGCCGGCGGAGGTGATGGCTGATCCCGCTGACCCGCATCCGGACGAGGTGGTGCTGACGGCGCCGGCGGGCACGGTGGTCGTGTTCAACAGCCACCTGTGGCACGGCGGCACCCTGAACCGCTCGCCGAGGCCGCGTCGGGCGATGCACTCGTACTTCTGCCGCCGTGACGTGCCGCAGCAGCTCGACCAGGCCGCCTACATCCGCCCGGAGACGTTTGCCCGGCTCAGCCCAGCGCAACGGTTCATCCTGGACGTCACCGAGGAGGACGCCCGGCGCAACGCCACCCGCGGCGTCGCGCCGGCGCCCGGTGCTACGGGCGCCGGATGAACTCGTACGCCGCGTCGTACGTCGCCCGCACCTCGGGCTCGCTGCTCCGGGCCACGCCGAGAATCACGTCCCGAGCTCCCCAGTAGTAGGCCTTGAGCGCGCGGTCCGCACCGGTGCGTCGGAACGTCTCGAGGTAGTTGAGGAACTTCTGCCGCGCGCCCGGGTCGGTGAGCATGCTCCGGTCACCTTCGATCTCCACACCCTGCCCGGACCAGCGGGCCAGGTCGCTCGCCTGCTCCAGCCGTCGCGTGTCCTGCGGTGGCAGGGTGGCGTCGAAGAAGAAGTTTGGCTGCAGCATGGACGCGTCGAACCCGTACGACCTCCAGAACTGGAAGCCGGGCGCCTGGTAGTACGGGATCCAGTAGAACCGCAGGGTTCGTGGCGTACCTCGACGGATGCCGTGGAGGAGAGTGGACACCTGCCGGGTCAGCTCGGCGTCCGCGGAGCGAGGGATCACCGTCTCGCGCATCCAGTAGAAGCCGACGAGCTCGAGCCGGTCGCGCTGGGACCGCTGGTAACGCCTGAGCGCCTCGTCGACGTACCAGCGCACCACGCGGAGACGGTTGCGAAGCGAGGCTTCCTCGCCGACCCGGGTCGGGTTGAGGTCGAGCTGCTCGCCGTCGAGCGTTCCCCACGGCGTGGCCGCGTCGGGGACGGGGTTCGGGATCGGCAGGATCACCTTGACACGGTGGCGTCCGGGAGCGCCGAGGGCACGGGTGGCGCGCCTGGTCGCCTCGTTGAGCGCTGTCACGTTCAGCTCAGGGGCGAAGAGTCGATCCAGCAGGTCGTCCCACTCCGCCTTGGTGGGGTAGGCGTCCCGCTCGGATCCGCCGGCCATGAACAGAACGGTGTCGAACATCCAGTCCGTCGGCGTGCCCTGGTCGTCGACGTGGGTGATGACGGGGAGGAAGTCCTCGGCTCGCCAAGTCCCGAGCTCTCCGTTGGGGGACCGAGTGTCGTAGGTGTAGGCGAGGTAGACGTTGCGGACGCCACCGACCTGCTCGACACCCTGGGGGAGGAAGTCGCCCGGCTGATCCTCAGGCTCGAGCGGTCCGCTCGGCGGTCGTGCCCCGTGCTCGATGCCATCGGTCCCGTAGGCGTTGATCTCGTCGACGAACGCCCAGACGTTGACGTCGAACGTCACCTTGAGGTAGCGGGCGTAGGTAGGGGTGATGGTGACGTCGACGGTGCGGCGTTCGACGTCCGTGCCCGTGTTGTCGCCTGGCGCCTCACCGGCGACGCGCCACGTGCTGCCGTCGAGGGAGAGGGAGTAGCGCACCGTGCCGGGCAGGTGGATGCCGAACTCGGGCGCGTACAGGAAGTCGGTGGAGAGCGAGCGGAGGGTTTTCACCTCGCCGAGGTCGAGCACCACCTCGCGGGATACCTGGCGTAGGTAGCCCACCCAGGCCGGGTCGGTGAAGTCGAGGCTGGCGTGGACGCCGTCGGTGAGCTCGAAGCCGTCGTCGGGATAGCTGGCGCGCTCGGTCTGCTGGTAGTTAGGGTCCGGGAAGCGGGCGCTCACCGTGTAGGTCGCGCCCTCCGCGACATCGCGCGGTCCCGCGGCCGCCGCGGACGGTCCGGCGAGGGTCATCGAGGACACGACCACGAGGGCCACCCCACTGGCCACAGTGGCTCGACGAGGCACGAACGGCACCATCCCGGCACTCCTCACGATCGGCGAGCTGCCGGAATGGTACAGACCATAGGTATCCCGATGGAGTGGTACGACACAAGCCGGCCGCTCGTGGCCGTCGCTTGTCCGCCACGGCATTCCGACCGTTCGGGCCCGCCGGCTGTCTGCCCGTCAAGCCGGGCACCGTCCGAGCTCCTGGGTGGCTTCTGGGTGAGGGCAGTCCCCCGGTGGCTGACTAGCGTCGGGACGCGACGGGAGAAATGCACGCCGTCGAAGCTCGAGCTTGTCCGGGCTCGCGCTCGTCGTCACGGAGGGTCCGATGCCCCTGATCAACGTGAAGCTCATCGAGGGAGTCTTCGACGAGGCACAGAAGGCTGAGATCGTGCGGGCCTTGACCGACGCGATGGTCGGTATCGAGGGCGAGCACATGCGGCCCGTGACGACGGTCATCGTCGAAGAGGTCAAGAGCGGCGACTGGGGCATCGGCGGCAAACCGATGACGACCGAGGACGTGAAGGCCCTGGCCGCCGGCACCACGGACGACGGGTGAGGGGACGTTCGCGATGAACGACAGCGACGACAACCGGCAGCGCAGCTTGGAGGAAGCGTCCGCACAAGACTGGCTCGGCGCCAATCCGGACCCTGATGTGTTGCTCAGCGTTCCCGATCTCGGCGTCGACAAGATCACGCTGAACGTCGAGGACCTCGAGGCCGACGTCGACTTGCACGCGAGGGTCCTGCAGGCGGTGGAGATTCACGTGGGAGCCCAGGTCACCCTGGGGCGGGTGGAGCTGGAGATCGAGAACGTCCATGCCAAAGCGATGTTGAAGGTCAAGCTCGACAAGGTGGCACAGATCGTCGACCGGCTGATGCGCACCATCGAGGCGAACCCGGAGATCATCACGAGCTTGACCGCGCCCATCGGCCGTGGCGTTGAGGAGCTCGGCCGCGGCGCCGGCGAGGGGGTCCGTGAGATCGGCAAGGGGACGTCCGGGTCGCAGGACAACAGCTCCGACTCTCAGGGCTCGCGCAACGAGTCGGTCAACTCCCGCGAGCGTGATCCGTCGCAGGTCGAGACCAAGCACGACGTCTCGTACGACGAGAAGGACAAGGACACCGGCGAGGTCCGACACCAGGAACGACGTGGTTGACAGAGCAGTCGCGTTTCCAGGACCGAGTTCGCCGCGGCTGTCGTCCGCCTGATGAGCGACGACGCCGCCGTGTCGGACGCGGGGCGGGAGCGAACGTCATCCGACCGGGGTCGGCGCGAACGTCACCTCCGCTGTCGAGACCGTCTCGCCTCGCCGACCGGGTGCGCAATGCCCGTGCCAGTAGAGGTTGGTGTGGTTGATCACCTGCTCCGCTGTCGGGGCCCCGTCGACGGTGAAGGGCTCTGTCGTGTGCGCGTCGCCTACCAGCGTCACGTCGTAGCCGCGGACGAAGGCGCCGTGGATCGTGCTGCGGATGCAGGCGTCCGTCTGGGCGCCCGTGACGACGAGGTGTCCGACTCGGCGTTCAGCGAGAACCGCCTCGAGCTCGGTGTCCTCGAACGAGTCGCAGTAGTGCTTGTGCACGAGTGGCTCTGACTCGTTCCGGACCAGCTCAGGCACGTACTGCCAGCGCTCGCTACCGTACTCGAGCTCGTCGTCGGAGTGCTGGATCCAGATCACCGGGACCTTCGCCGCGCGTGCCTTGTCGACGAGCGACCTGATGTTGGCGATGACACCGTCACGGTTGTGGGCCCGGGCGACCACCCCGTTCTGGACGTCGATGACGAGCAGGGCGGTGTTCGGCCGGTCAGGGAGGGTCGTCATGGCAGCTCCTGTCTGGGGGAACGCGTGTCGCCACGATAGACCCGACGTCCGACAGCTGACCGGCATCGGCCGACCGGGAGGTGGTCATTGGTGCTGACCACTTCGCTGTCGCGACTAGTGTTCTGCGGCGGCGTCAGCAAAGCCCTGTCCGGTAGGGGGCACCCGATGTCCAAACCGCGTGGTGGTTGGCACCTCGTAGCCGGGATCCTGGCCGTCCTCGGCACGTCGCTCGCTCTGCTGGCGGGGCCTGCCGCGGCGGAGGAGCGAGCGGACTTTGTGCTGAGGTCCGTCGGCACGGCGGACGACGACACCACTACCGTCGACGACGACCGCGCACTCGTACGAACCGAGGACGGTGCCACGCACCGGATCGACGGGGCGAACGCCTTTCGGGGCGAGGGTGTCCTGCTGGAGTACACCCCGGAGTGGGGCTTCTCGACCGGCACGAACATCTGGGGTGCCGAGGCGGCGCTGGTGAGGACGAGCGACCCGACGCGGTTCCGGATCGTCGCCGTCAACTCCATCCGCATCGACCCGTCCCGCAGCGGCGACACTGAGATTCCGCCCAACGGACTCGTGCTCAGCGCGGGGCCGGGCGGCGACAGCGACCCGGTCGGCTTCATCACCGACCACTTCCATGTGGGGGAGTACGTGACCATCACCCGGCCAACGTCGGTCACCAGCACCGAGCAGGCGCACGCGATCGACCCGACCGCGGAGTCCAACCCGGACGGCGCGCCGTATCCCGGGTATCGGGGCCCGGACCAGCTCGTCGTCTACACACCGGCCTACGGCAGCTCGACCGGGACGAACCAGTGGGGCTACGAGGTCATCGTCCGGGACGGGGTGGTCACCGCCCTGTCAGGTGCCGACTCCCCGATCCCCGAGGACGGATACGTCCTGAGCGGTCACGGCGTCATGGCGGACTGGCTGCGGCGGAACGCAGTCGTCGGCGCGAGCGTCACCCTGTCCGGACACCAGGTGACGATCCATCGAGATGTGCTCACGTCCATCCGGAACGCCGAAGCCGCGGTCGCCGAGTCCGAGGAGGTGATGCAACGCGCTCACGACGCCTACCTCAATGTCCCGTTGGCGCAGGCGCGCGACCGCCTGGACGCGGCGCGAACGTGGGTTCGGCGCGCCGAGGACGCGCGGGGCACGGACGACCAAGCGGCGCTGTCGTACGTCGACGAGGCCATCTCGGCGGCACGCGAGGCCTACTACCTGGCGATGCCGGCCCGGCCCGCCGACGCGCGCGGCATGTGGTATCGGCCGGTCGAGACGAGCGTCGAGGAGATCCGCCGCACCCTCGACCGGATGCGCGCGGCCGGGATGAACGAGCTCTACCTCGAGACCTACTTCCGCGGCTACACCATCTACCCCAGCGCGGTGAGCGAGGCGCATGGGCTTCCCGCCCAGAACCCGGCGTTCGAGGGGTTCGACCCGCTCCCGGTGTGGAAGGAGGAGGCCGCCAAACGAGGCATCGCTCTCCACGCGTGGATCGACGGCCTCGCGGTGGGCAACGAGCTGGGCGACGGGATCGGGCCGATCCTGAGCACCCATCCGGAATGGGCGGCGGTCGACCGTGACCACGCCGACGACCCGAGGCCGCATCCGTCGGCGAACGGCTTCTACTGGCTCGACGTCAGCGATCCGGTCGCGCGGGAGTACTTCCTCGACCTCATGGTCGAGACGGTGACGACGTATGACCTCGACGGCATCAACATCGACTACATGCGGTACCCGGTCGTCGAGGACTGGCGGAAGACCTTCAACTTCAGCCCTGACGCGCGACGTGCCTTCGAGCGGACGCACGGGGTCGACCCGATCACACTCGACCCGACGGACGAGCGGTGGGAGCTGTGGCAGCGCTTCGTCGAGAACGAGGAGAACCGCCTCGTCGCCGAGCTGTCGGCGCGCGTCAAGCGGGCCAAGCCGTCCGCCGTGGTGTCCGCGGCGCCGGAAGGCGGGACGGAGGCGGCGAAGGTGCACCAGTGGTCGGACGTCGTCGACGTGGTGATTCCGCAGGCGTACACGCCGAACCTCGAGGCCATCCGTGACACCGTGGCCGAGATGGCGGGTCGGATGCGTGGTGGCCAGCTCGTCTACACCGGTGTGGCGCCGCTCTACCAGCGTCTGCCGGTGTTCGACAGCGTGCGGCAGGCGGTCGGGGCCAAGGAGCTCGACGCGGGAACGGTGATCTTCTCGTTCGGTCAGGCGAGCGTGCCGGTGAGCGAGGCTCTGTCGTCGGGGCCGTGGCGAGGGAGAGCGGTGCCACCGGGGCTCCGTCCCGTCGCTGCCGTCAAGGCGTTATTGACGCAAGCACGGACGGACGTGGACGAGGTCTACCTGCCGCGTGACGGGATCGACTCCGGCGTGGCGAACGCGCTGCACGGCCGGGTACGGGACATCGTCGACGACCTGTCCACGACGGCGTCGGCGGGACACCTGCGCGCCCTCACCACCAGGCTGCTCCGGCTCACGGAGTGGACCGAGAGACAACGGGACCGCGGCGCGATTGCTCCGCCGGTCGCCGCCAACCTGACGCGACAGTTCACCGAGGCTCGGACGATCCTCGACTACGCCATCGCGCGGACCATGCGCTAGGGCTGGGGGAGAGGCCGTTGTGGTGTCGGTCAGGCCCGTGCCTTTCCCGGTGCACTCGTTCCGGTGCGCAGGTTTCCTCTCGACGAACTCCTGACAGGTGATCAGCGCCGGCGTAGCATGGCGCGGCGTGATCGCGGTCCACCTGAGTCCCTTCGTCTGAGGAGCCCACCCGTGGAGATCACCCGTCGTCGGCTGCTGTCGCTCGTCCCCGCGGCGAGCCTGTCGGGACTCGCCCTTCCTCAGCGAGCGAGCGCTACGACCGGCGAGGCGCGCGAGGACAGTCAAGCCGAGCCTCCGACGGCGCGCCTCATCGCCAACACCGTCGCCATGCTCGCCGGCACGCCGGAGTCGAACGCTCGACCCGAGGTCGCCGCCAAGCTCGTCACCATCGAGCAGAACGCCCGCAGCCGGCTCACCGCGATGGACGCCGCGGGCGACGGCGAGCTGTTCACCGGCCTTCCTCTCGGCGAGGACGACGCCAACCTGGCGCGGACGTACCAGTACCTCTACGAGATCGCGCTCGCCACCCGCGCGCCGGGTAGCGCCCTGTTCGACGACATCGCCGTGCAACGTCGGGTCCTCGACGGCCTCGTCTGGCTGCACGAGCACTACTACGGCGACCAGTCCCAGGGGTACTACGGCAACTGGTTCAACTGGGAGATCGGCATCTCCAACCACGTCAGCCGGACGTTGGTCCTGCTCGCCGACCAGGCGCGGGAGTACGTCCCGGAGCTAGCGGCGACCTACGTCGCCTCCATGGACGCCTACCTACGCAACGGCAAGGACGGTGACGTCGACCTCGACTCACGCTTCCACACCGGCGCCAACCTCGCGGACATCACCACCAACCGGATCCTGCAGGGGGCGGTGCTCGGCGACGAGGCCCGCATCGAGAAGGCGATCGCGGACCAGCTCACCGTCTACGCCACGATCGACCCCTACCACCTCCGCCATGGGGTCACCGACGGCTACTACGCGGACGGGTCGTTCATCCAGCACCACTCGGTCGCCTACACCGGCTCCTACGGTAAGGGGCTGCTCAGCCGCGTGGTCCAGACGATCAAGATCCTCGACGGCACCAGCTACGCGCCGGCGGAGGATCTCGTCGGGATCGTCCAGGGCTGGGTTCGGGACGGGTTCGCGCCGCTCATCTTCGAAGGCTGGATGATGGAGGTGGTCAAGGGACGCGCCGTGTCCCGGACCACGACCGGCTACGCCGACGTCGCGGTCGTCGTCGAGGCCATCGTCGACCTCGCCGACTACGTCGGTGGTGAGGACGCCGCGGCTCTCAAGGGGTACGTCAAGCACATCCGCTCGACCTCGCGGGCCGGGCTCAATCCGACCAGCTTCGTCTCGCCGGTCAGCATCGCGCGCTACAGCGACATCATCGCCGACGACGCGATCGCGCCGGCCGACCTTAACCCACCGTCGCGCAGTGTGGCGTTCAACGCGATGGATCGGCACGTGCACCGGCGTCCCGGTTACGCGTTCGCCCTCGCCCGGAGCTCGGACCGCATCAGCAAGTACGAGTACATGAACGGCGAGAACCTGCAACCGTGGTTCCAGGGCGACGGCGCCTACTACCTCTACCTGTCGGGTCAGGACCAGACCCAGGCGTACGGCGTCGACTACTTCGTGACCGTGTCGCCCTACCGGCTCGCGGGTGTGACGGTTCCAGTCGAGGAGCGGAAGACGATCCCCGAGCTGTACGGCACGCCGTACTACGACAACCCCGACCACCCGCTGAACTTCACGCCGTCGTCGGAGTCGCAGAACACCTACGTGTACTTCCCCCGCGGGACGAACCGCTGGTCGGGCGGCGCGACGTTGGGTGCCTACGGCGTGAGCGGCATGGTGCTTTCCGACGACGTGCCGTACGTCCACAAACAGCAGGGCATCCTGCCGGACGACTTCGTCGTCTACCAGAACGCCCGCGCCACCAAGTCGTGGTTCATGCTGGACGACGAGATCGTCGTGCTCGCCGCCGGCGTGACCGACCCTGCGGGGCGAGCGGTGACCACGAGCGTGGACGCGCGCATCGCCGCCCCGACGGACGACGTCACCGTGCGCGGTGCGCTGCGTGACGGCGGCGTGTGGACGGGTCCGGGTACCGGCGACCTCGTCTGGCTGCGCTACGCCAACGGCACGCACGGCACCGCCGTCGGGTACGTGTTCCTCGAGCCACGACCGGTGAACGTGTCGGTGGAGACGGTGACGCGCAACCTCCGCGTGGTCCGCACCGCGAACCCGGACCAGCAGGTGACCAAGTCGGTCTTCGGCGTCTGGTTCGAGCAGCCGGCCGGCGCCCCACCGGCGTCGCTGGCGTACGCCTTGGTGCCGAACGCGACCGAGCCGCAGCTGCGGTCCTACGTCAACGGGCCGTTGACCGTGCTCGCGAACACGTCCGAGGTCCAGGCGATCCGGCACTCCCGGCTCGGCGTGACGGCTGTCAACGTGTTCGCCGACGGCTGGCACGAGGTGGCGGGGGTGAGGATCGACGGGTGCGCGTCGGTGCTCGTCCAGCAGGCGCGGGGGCGCGACGGCCTCACGAGAATTGGCGTCTCCGACCCCACGATGGACCGGGAGTCGGTCACCGTCGTCCTGCGGGGCCGCTCGCTGGCGCCGGTCTCGACCGACGAGGGCGTGCGGGTGACCCCGGTTCCTGGCGGCACCGAGCTGCGGTTCGACACCCACCAGGTGTACGGCCGCACGCTGACGGCCACCCTCCGCTAGGGGCAGGGTGGCCGCGCTCCCGCGGGGCGTGGCGCCCTCGCGCAGGTCGGCGAGCCCGGGTGCATCGGGCGGCGTCGCGTCCGCCGATCCTGGGGCGACGCCGCCCTCGACGCGAACGGCGAGTCGTCCGTCGAGCCTCAGTCCTTGGGAACCGCCTCAGCCCCCACCGGCTCGACCGGCAGGGTGGCGCGGCGCTCCCCGATGAGCCGCATCACGTGGTAGACCGCCACGGCGGCGAGAGCGCCGAGCGCGATGCCGTTGAAGGACAGCTCACCGATCGTCCAGGTGAAGTCGGCGATGCCGATGATGAGGGCGACTGCGGCGGTCATGAGGTTCGCCGGGTTGCGGAAGTCCACCTTGTTGTCGACCCAGATGCGGGCGCCGATGATGCCGATCAACCCGTAGAGCGCGGTCGTGGCGCCACCGAGCACGCCGGGGGGAATCGTGTTGATGAGCGCGCCGAACTTGGGGGAGAGCCCCAGCACGAAGGCGGCCACGCCGGCCACCCAGTACGCCGCGGTCGAGTAGACCCGCGTCGCGGCCATGACGCCGATGTTCTCGCCGTACGTGGTCGTGGCCGAACCGCCTCCGGCGCCGGCGAGCATGGTGGCCACACCGTCGCCGATGAAGGCCCGGCCGATGAGCGGATCCATCGAACGGTCGGTCATCGAGGCGACGGCTTTGACGTGACCCAGGTTCTCGGCGATGAGCACGAGAACCACCGGCACGAACATCGGGATGACGGACCAGTCCAGCGTCATTCCGGTGAACGTCGGAAGGCCGACCCAGGCCGCCTTCTCCACGGCGCTGAAGTCCAGCTGGCCCTGCAGACCTGCGGCGGCGTAGCCGACGAGGACGCCGACGAAGATCGACATCCGGCCCAGGATGCCGCTGAAGAGCACGGTCGCCAGCAGCACCGCGACCAGGGTGACGAGAGCGGTCACCGGCTGGGTCTCGAAGTTGTCCTTGGCGACGGGCGCGAGGTTGAAGCCGATCAACGCGACCACGGTCCCGTTGACGACGGGCGGCATGAGGATGTCGATCCAGCGCACGCCCACCCGGTGCACCAGCAGACCCACCAGGGCGAAGAGCAGGCCGGTCACGAAGACTCCGCCGAGAGCGGCGGCGGGACCCGCCTGGGCCTTGGCGGCCAGGATCGGGGCGATGAACGCGAAGCTCGACCCGAGGTAGCTCGGCAGACGGTTGCCGGTGATCAGGAGGAACAGCAGGGTTCCCAGGCCGGAGAAGAAGAGCGTGGTCGCCGGCGGGAAACCGGTGAGGATGGGGACGAGGAACGTCGCCCCGAACATCGCGAGCACGTGCTGGATGCCGATGCCGATCGTCCGACCCCAGCTCAACCGCTCCTCGGGCGCGACGACCTCCCCAGGCGGCACGGTCCGCCCATCGCCGTACACCCGCCAGCCCAGCCCGAACCTGGCCATACGTCCTCCTCGTGCGTTCGACCGCGCGGGAGCGTACCGCCAGTTGGCACGTCGTGGAATCGAACGAGAGCGCGGATCAGCTCGGTCGTCCGCGCGTGCTGCGTCCCGGTGACGGTCCGGGTTGGTATCACCACGTTCGGCGTACGCTCAGCCAGCGAAGCACGGCATCGCCCTGGTCACGCTGGAACTGGCGGAGCGTGGGGAGTCCAGGCGAGGGTGGCCTCCTGCAGGCGTTGTAGAAGAAGCCGCCCAAACCCGCCAGGACGCCGTCGATTGCTTCCGCCGGGACATCCGCGAGGAGGGGCGTCTCCGCGAGCAGCCTCTCGACGTCGTGACCGCCGTACAGCTCGACGTTGAGGAGGACGCACAACGTGTCGAACCACGCGCAGCCGCGGCATGCCCACGGCCAGTCCACCACGACGACCGACCGGTCCGGGCGGATGAGCAGGTTGTCCGCTCGGATGTCGGTGTGCACGAGCGTGTCGCCGTCGAGCGCCCGCACGCCGAGCGCGCTCAGCTCGATCAGCTCGTCGAGGTGGGTGGCGGCGACCTCGGGGAGGTCGTCCCAGGGGTCGTCGCGCAGCTCGCGCCAGCCGGCGAACTCGCCGCGCAGCTCGTCAGCCAGCGGGGGGAGGTCGTCACTGGGACAAGGAGTCAGCCGCTCGCTCAGCTGTTGGAGCGCGGCCAGCACGTCGACGACGTCGGCGTACCGCCACGGTGTGGAGGGGTGCGCCCGTCGACGTCGGCGAAGACCAAGGCCACCCAGTGGCCGTCGTCGTAGCAGCCGAGGAGCTGGCTCGCCGGCACGTCGTCCGGGAGCTGGGCGGTGTTCCTCGCCTCTCGTCGGTGGAGTCCGGGCGAGTCGGGGTTCAGGTCCGCGCTGACGGCCTTGACGAAAGCGCGGCGACCGTCGTGGAGGCGCACTCGGTCGGCGGAGCCGGGTGAGAACCCACCACGCTGCGAGACGGCTTCGACGACGTTGCCGTCGAGGATCTCCTCGATCCCCTTGCGGACGTGTGCGGGCAGGTCCGTCCAGGAGATCCGCACACCGCTCGCATCGACCATGGCTCGATGGTTCCAGCCGGTACGCTCGTCCGCTAGTCATATTCCGAGCGCGCAGGTGCCGCGACGACGGGCGCACCGACCCCAACGACGGGACGAGGTCGTGGCAGGTGCATGCGCACGAGTCCGTCCAGGCGTCGGCAAGGGCCGACCTGCGGACGTCGTCGTCGCCTGCTCGGCACCTGGTCAGGCCGACGGTTCCGCGGTGCCGCGCAGGTGGTCTCGCAGGCGGTCGAGGAAGGGGCGCTGGTAGCCCACGACCTTCTGGTACGCCGTGGCCAGATCGAACCACGCGGCCCGGTCGATCTCGGGGAACTCCTGGAGGCGTCCCGACCGTGGCGGCCACTCCATCGTGAAGGTGCCCGGATTGACCTCAACCGGATCGAGGTCGCCTTCGAGCGCCCAGACGGTCACGATCTTGCCGGCGGACTGTTTGACGGTGCCCAGGTCGATGAGCTCGCCTGGTGGAACCGGGAGGCCGAGCTCCTCGGTGAACTCCCGACGAGCCGCTGTCACCAGGTCCTCCCCGGGCTCGGTCAGTCCCTTCGGGATCGACCAGGCGCCGGCGTCGCGGCGCGCCCAGAAGGGGCCACCCATGTGGCCGAGGAGAACCTCGGCGTCGGCAGCCGTCCGCCGGAAGAGGAGGATGCCGGCACTGCGCCTGGCGGGCGCGCGCGACGTGCCTGGACTCCGCTTCGCCGTCACGGGGACAGTCTGCACCCGTCTGGCTCCCGTCGGACCCGGACGCGGGCGACTCCTCCGTGCGAGGTGTCACTTCTCGTGCCAGTCGTGACACGTCGTGTATTCGTGCGCCCTGCGGCGGGTGGGCGTAAGATGCGCCGCTCTCCTTGACATATCCAGCTAGGCAAGCTAATAGAAAAGGTGAGTCGATCAGACTCAATCTTCATCCTCCACCGTCTAGCAAGTACGGGAGGGAAGAGGAGAACGGTGGTGGCGATGGTGACCCGAGTTGATCCGTTCCGTGAGTTCGACCGACTGACCGAGCGGCTGCTGTCCTCGTTCGGTGCCCCGGCGATGCCGATGGACGCCTACCGCAAGGACGACGCGTTCTACGTCCAGATGGACCTGCCGGGCGTCAAGCCGGACGACATCGAGCTCACCGTCGAGCGGAACGTCCTGACGGTGCGGGTGGAGCGCCCGGACCTCGAGGGCGACGACGTGGAGGTCCTGGCCAGTGAGCGCCCGCACGGCACCTTCACTCGGCAGTTCCACCTGGGGGAGAACCTCGACACCGACAAGCTGGAAGCCGAGTACGACGCCGGCGTCCTGAGCATCCGGATCCCGGTCGCCGAGGAGTCCAAGCCGCGTCGTATCCCGATCGGCGGCGCCGCCCAGGCTCGCGAGCTCGCGGCCTGACGCGGCAACGCCACGACACGAAGGCGGGAGGCCGGGGCCTTCGGGCTCCGGCCTCCCGCCTGTCTCCGCGCGCTCGGGACCCTGCTCTCTCTGTTGTTCGGAGCTCTCTGTCATTCGAGCCCCCAGCCCGCGCGTCACTCAGCGCGAAGGGCGGGACGCTGGACGCTACGGTGACCCGCTGACGTCTCGACCCCGAGCGCGAGAGGGAGCTGATGAGGATCCGACAGGTGAAGGTCGCTGGGTTCCGCGGTGCGACCCCGGCCGGTGGGTGGAGCGCGGAGCTCAACCCCGACGACGTCGTTCACACCCTGGTCGCCGTCCACACCGACGAAGGGCTCGTGGGCATCGGCAGTGTCTTCACCCACGAGGCGCTCGTGCGCGGTGCGCTGGAGGTCCTCGAGCCCCTGTACCGGAACGAGAACGCCCTCGAGCCTGAACGAGTGACGGAGAAGCTCCACCAGAACACCTTCTGGATGGGGCGGGGCGGCGCCATCACCCACACGATCAGCGGCATCGACATCGCGCTGTGGGACATCCTCGGCCAGGCGACCGGACAGCCGGTGGGTCGACTTCTCGGTGGCCGCTACCGGGACCGCGTGCAGCCCTACGCGTCCGTGCTCATGGACGAGCCGGCCCGGCTCGCCGAGGAGCTCACCCGCTTGCGTGAGCATGGCTTCCGGGCGTTCAAGATCGGCTGGGGGCCCTTCGGGCGCCGATCCACCGAGGTGGACGAGCGCATCGTGGCGGCGGCGCGCGAGGCGGTCGGTCCTGCAGCGCTGCTCGCGGTTGACGCCGGCGGCAGCGACGCCCATTGGCAGGGCGACTACCCGTGGGCCATGCGGACGGCGCGGATGTTGGCGGAGTACGACGTCGCGTGGTTCGAGGAGCCGTTGGTGCCGGACGCGGTGGAGGACTGGGCGGCCCTGCGTCGACACGCGCCGGTTCCCATCGCGGGCGGTGAGGTACTGACGCGGCGCCAAGCGTTCACGCCGTACCTGCGGGCGGGCGCGTTCGACATCGTCCAACCGGACACCACCAAGGTGGGTGGCCTGTCGGAGTCGCGCCGCATCGGATGGATGGCGCAGGAGCATGGTGCCCGGCTGATTCCCCACGGGTGGAACACGGCGGTCGGCTTGGCCGCCGACCTCCAGCTGGCCTCCGCCCTCCCGGACACAACCCTCGTGGAGTACAAGACCGGCTCGCCGTACATCGACGAACTCGTGGCCGAGCCGTGGCGGCTCGACGACGACGGGATGCTCGCGATCCCCTCCGCGCCCGGTCTCGGTCTTCGGCTCGACCACGACGCGGTCGCCCGCTACACCGGCGGCGCTGACCTCATGAGCTGAGGCCGACTCAGAGACCTGGGACTGAAGTCGGGAAAGAACACAGCGGGGTCGACCGGCTTCCGGTCGACCCCGCCGCTTGGTCGTCGTCAGACGTGCAGACTCGCTGTTGCTTCCTCATGCCGGTGTGGGGCCACCCTGGTAACCCATGGCCTCCGCGGCCTTCGGGTCCGGACCGTGCTTGTTCGGTCCCTGCGTGCCGGGCAGGGCGAGGAGCACGATGAGCCAGATCCAGCCCACGAGAGGAATCAGCGCGAGGAGCACCCACCACCCGGAACGGTTGGTGTCGTGCAGCCGGCGGATGGCCACACCGAGGGCGGGCAGGAAGACCGCGAGCGAGTACAGGCCCACGAGCGGACCAGTGCCGGTGGGGCTGGCCAGGTTGGCCGCCCGCTCGATGATGTTCAGGATCAGCGTGATGATCCAGTTGATGAGCACGAACATCCAGTACTCTTTGCGGCGCGCCCGGCCGTGGAAAACGGCGTACTTCTTGAGTACGTCGATGTACCAGTGCATCGGGTTCTCCACTCCTAGAGGAAGTGTGCGGGGCCGCACCGTACCGGATCACTGGGGACATGTGACGAAGGCGCGGACACCGTGATTGACGACGCCTCAAGACCTTGCGCGGCGGCTCCGCGAGAGCCCACGTGGCCGGTCCCTGTCGGTGGCGTCGTCCGGCCGCGAGGAGTCGTTGACGCTTCCTACGCCCGTCTCTACTGTCGCGAGCGACGATCGCCTCGGCATCCGTATCCCCTGTGGTTGTCGTCGGGCTCCGCGCCACGTCGGCCGTATCCCTGTCGCTGTGGGCGTCGTGGGGCGGCTCAGCCCTGGGGAGGAAGGGCGCTCCGATGACGAGAAGGCTCCATCGGCGAACCCGTACCGGCGGACTCGTACCTGCCTTGGCCGCGGCGCTCGCGGCGGCGCTCGCGGTCACGGTGGGCGCGTTCAGCCCGGCCGCGCACGCCGCCCAGACCGTCGACGAGGTGGTCGGCACGTTCGAGTCCGACCAGGAGGGGTGGATTCTCGGCCTCGGCGAGGAGTTCCCCGGCGCCAAGGGCTCGTTCGAGCGGGACGCCTCCGACGCCAAGGTGGGCGCGTGGTCCGGTCTGCTGCGAGGCGACTTCAGCGGCGGCGGCAACTACGTGTCGGTGTCCCGCAACCTTCCCAGCCTCGACGCCCGCGCGTTACGCCTATGGGTTCGCACCTTTGACGCGACACACATTCGTCTCCGGATGGCCGACTCCACCGGCCAGTGGCACCAGCAACGCCTCGTCCTGCGATCCACCACGGAGTGGCAGCAGGTGGCGGTGACGCGCTTCGACGGCGGGGACGGCTATACCCACTGGGGCGGCGCCAACGACGGTGTCTGGCACGGCCCGGCGACCGGGATCGCTCTCCTCCTCGACAGGAGCGAGTTGTCCGGAGGGCAGGTGTCCGGAGCCGTGCGGTTCGACGAGGTCACGATGGCGGTCACCGTCCCGGACCTGGTGCTGCGGCAGGTGGTCGACGGCAACATCGTCGTCCAGCCGGAGCCGGTCCAGGTCAGGGTGGTTACCCGTGCCGAGGAGGTCACCTGGCGCGTCACGGACTTCTGGGGCGAGCGGGTGGCCGAGGGACGTCTCGCCATGACAGCCCCCGAGGAGACGCTCACGCTCCCTCTGGACGAGGTTGGCTACTACCGCTTGACCGTGACGGCCGAGGCGGATGACGCGACGATCGCGACGGCGGAGACGAGCATCGCGGTCCTGTCGCCGTTCCAACGGCCAGCCGGCGTGGACTCCCCGTTCGGGATGTCCGTCCACTTCCTGCGCCCCAACTGGGGCTACCCGAGCTTCGGTGCGGTCGCGCTGGCCGCCAAGGCGGGCGTCGCCACCACCCGTGAGGACGCCAGCTGGAACGCGATCGAGCGGACGAAGGGCGAGTACACCTTCGACGAGTTCGAGCAGCTCAACACCGCTCTCGACGCGCACGACATCACGTGGCTGCCGATCGCCGTCTACACCAACCCGCACTACGACAACAACGCCACGCCCTACAGCGACGAGGGTCGGGAAGCCTTCGCGACCTACACCGCGGCGACCATCGAGCACTTCGGGGACGAGACACCGTGGGTGGAGGTCTACAACGAGTTCAACATCCCGAACTTCGGAGACATCGGCGATGGTCCGGCCGACAACCGCGCCGACTACTACTTCCCGCTGCTGAAGCGGACCTACGAGAAGGTCAAGGCTCAAGACCCCGACGTCACGGTCGTCGGCGGCGCCACCGCCGGGGTTCCGCTGGACTGGCTCGAGGAACTCTTCCAGCTCGGCGGACTGGACTACATGGACGCTCTGTCGGTCCATCCGTACGTCTACCCAGCCGAGCCTGAGCAGATCGGGGAGAGCCTGGCGCAGCTCGACGCGCTGGTGCGCCGGTACAACGACGGGGAGCCCAAGCCGATCTGGATCACCGAGCTGGGCTGGCCGACGCACGTGACCAGCCGAGGCGTCAGCGAGGCGACCCAAGCGGCCTACATCGTGCGGAGCCACGTCGTCGCGTTCTCCAAGGGAGTTGAGCGGTTCTACTGGTACGACTTCATGAACGACGGGCTCGACACGAGCTACAACGAGCACAACTTCGGCATCATCCGCAACGGCGCCGACCCAGCCGGAGCGTGGACGCCGAAGCCCGCCTACGTCAGCTACGCCGCCATGACGCGTCTGTTGACCGGCGCGACCTACCAGCGAGAGGAGAACGTCGTCGACGGGGTCCACAGCCACGTCTTCGCGAAGGACGGCTCGGACATCCGAGTGGTGTGGTCGGACGAGCCCACGACGGTGAGCGTCACGACTGATCACCCGCTCGAGGTCGCCGACCTCATGGGTGTGACGCGGACGTACCACCCGCACGCTGGGCGGATCTACCTGTCGCTCGATGGCAACCCGCTCTACGTGCGGGGCGACGCCAGCCTCGCCGTCGACGACAAGATGACCTTGACGCTCGAGGACGACGGTCGCGTCGTGGTCGGCGACCCGGTCGACGTGGTGCTAGGCATCGACAACACCAAGGAGCCGCGGAATCCCCTCCAGGGCCGGTTCGAGATCGCCGACACGTCGGTTCCAGTGTCGGCTCGTCCGGGACAGCGGGTCGCGGTCCCCGTCCCCGTGTCGGCCGGTGACGTCACGGGCGCCCGCCAGCTCGTGGGGCGGCTCGTGGTCCGCGGGAGGGCGGTGGCGCGGCTCGCGGTGTCCGTCGACGTCGTGCACCCGGTCTCGGTTCGGGCCACGCATGTCCTGCGGGACGGCGCCGAGACGCTCGCCGTGACCGTGACCAGCAACGCGAACCGTGACCTCGCCCTCGACCGCCTCACCTGGACGGTGGGCGGCACCTCGGGCGCGCAACCGCTGCCGTCCTCACTGCCGCCGGGCGCGTCCCACGTCGTCGACGTCCCGCTGCACCTGCCGACGGGGAGGCACTCCGTGGAGGTGCGGGTGAGCCTGCCTGAGTTCCCCGACGCCGTCCACCGCGGTACCGTCGTCCTCGTTGACCACGAAGGGCTGTACGGCATCGCGAGCCGGTCGATCAGCGTCGACGGCGTCCTCGACGATCTCGACGGCGTGCGCGGCGTCGACCTGGCCGCCGAGGGGACGGTCGTGATGGGCGACTATGGCGGCACGGAGGACCTCAGCGGCCAGCTGTGGTTGACGTGGGACGACGAGGCCCTCTACCTGTCAGCGCTGATCACCGACGACGCGCACGCCCAGCCCTACACAGGTTCCGACATCTGGTCGGGTGACTCGATCCAGATCGGTGTGGCCGTCGGGATGCCCGGTGAGACGACGGACTTCTACGAGTACGGAGTGGCGCTCACCCCCGAGGGTCCGCGGGCGCACCGCTGGATCACGGTCGAGGGCGAGCCCGGCCCGGTGACCGGTGTCGACCTGGCGATCACTCGTGACGACGCGGAGCACCAGACCGTCTACGAGCTGGCGCTGCCGTGGGACAAGCTCACGCCGTTCGATCCCGACGACGCCCTGCTCAGCGTGTCGTTGCTCGTCAACGACAACGACGGGCAAGGCCGCAAAGGGTGGATCGAGTGGGGGTCGGGCATCGGCACGGGCAAGGATCCCGCCCTGTTCAAGCCCGCCCGACTGGATCCGCCGTCGCCGTGAGCACGCGTCACCTCGCACGACAGACTCGGCACCAACGGGACACACCACGGTGAGCGCTGGAGTGCGAGGTCACCCACCCCAACAGGGAACGCGGTCAGGGATCCGTTCGCTCAGCGGGAGCGGGGCCGGCGGCGATCCATGAGTCCGCGCAGCCGCCGCTGCGTCCCAGGCTTCCGGGCTTCGCGGCGGATCCGGCGGGTGAGTTGTTCTCCCTGTCGGCTGTGCAGGAACCCGCGGATGCGGTCGGCGAGCCGTGCCATGGTGCCTCACTTCCCGGAGTTCGTCCGCGACATACCGGTGGCCTAGCGACCAAGCGGACGACTCCGCGTCGTCGTGTGTTCACAGGGACAGACGAGCGCCGGCCGGGGAATGTTCCCTCGCACCCGCGGGACAGCCGTGTCTTCCTGACTCGTCCGTCCTCGACGGGTTCGCGAAACCTCGTCCCAGGTCCGACGTGTGCCCGGGTCACTCGTCCCAGTCGAGGTGGATGTCGAGGAACCGTGGCCGGTTGTTGTTGGCGTTGGGTCTGATCCCGTCGAACCCCTTCGACGAGTTGACGTTGTAGCTGATCGTCAGCGAGCCGGGCCGGCTGATCGAGGGGTGAGCGGCGATGTTGTACGGCGCGTACAGGTCGCCGGCCGAGGCCTCCGGTGCGACGTAGACGGGGATTCGCTCGTCGAACGGCCCCATCGGCGAGTCGGCGATGGAGACGTAGACGGTGTCCCCCAGCAGGGCGTCGCTCGTCGTCAGGACGTACCGTCCAGCGACGGGAGTGACGCTGTAAGACGCGCCGACGTTCCGGGCCAACCGCGCCGACGAGGCCGGGTCGGACGACCACCCCTCACCGTCGTAGAACTCCCAGCTCGTCACGTCGGTGAGCCGTCCGGCGCGAGCGCGGGCGAGGTGCATGTGCTTGTCGAGCCAGACGGACTCCACACCGTAGATGTAGATGTAGCCGCCGCAGCGCAGCAGCTCGACGCCCCACTGGACGCCGCCGTCGGTCGGGATGGACGTCACCTTCTCCACGGTGAAGTCCTTGGAGAACGTCACCAGGTCCGTCGCCACCCAGCCGAAGTTCCACGGTGGTGGGTCGTCGGTCGTGGCCTGCTCGAACTCGAAGACCTGCAGCCTGCCCCGGTCGACGATGCCGTCGCCGTTCCAGTACCACTTCTCGCCGGCGAGGGACCTGGGATCGTCCTGGGTCCCGCCCGTCACCGTGGTGTCGGGAAGCCCGTCGCGGCCGCCCAGGACGGCGGAGTTGTTGACCATGCGAGGGCTCTCGGGGAAGCTCTCGTCGTCATTGACCGGTCCCAGGAAGGTGTCGTTGAACAGCCACACCACCTGGTGACCGGGAAGCTCGGTCGAGTACGTCCCGTCCGCGGCCGCCCAGCCGTGCTGGTTGTCCCAGCCTCCGCCGCTGTTGCCGAACTGGCGGAACGCCTCGGTGAACGTCTCGTTCGGTGTCGCGCCGGTGACCTTGATCGGCTTGGTGTTCCCGGTGACCTGGCAGGCGCCAGTGCCCGCGGCGACCGGCACGTCGTCGCCGGAGGCCATCGCGGTCGGTGACGCGGCGACGAGGAGTGCGATGGGCAGGACCGGCGCGGCGAGCAGAGTACGGGCGGACGTCGTCATGATCCACTCCAGGTCGGACGAAACGACTGGGAACGATCTCACCGAGCCGCCGCGTCGGCGTCAACAGGTCACCGTCGTCGGTGGAGGCCAGGAGCGGCCGCCCGTCGATGACGACTGTCGATGACGATGGTCGATGCCGATGCTCGATGGCATGGTCGATGGCGACGCTCGGTGGCGACGCCGCCTCGACCGAGCCGTCGGCATCGCCTACCGCCGAGGGTGGCCGCAGGGCACGCCGATCGGAGCGTGAGGCCTTGTGCGGTGGCGCCAGCGCGGTCGCCAGCGAGCGGTGTCCCGCGCCGCCAGTGGGTGAGCCCTGACCGCTGCCTGGGTACCGGTCCAGACGGTCCGCGGTCCACGAGCGTCGGTCGCGCCGACCGCCGTCGAGGCCGAAGGGGTGAGTGTGATGGGTCGTCCGGACGAGCAGGCGGAACCCCCCGACCCCGTGCGCGAGCTCGCGACCTTCCCGCTCGTCGAGGCGCTGCTGGGACGACGCTCGCGTCGGTTCGCGATGGGTGACACCCTCCCCAGCGGACCCCTGGCGTACCAGTCCCGACACGACCCGCTTCCCTTGACCGAGCTTGAGCGCATGCTGGTGCTGAGCGCCATGGGCGGGACCACGGGCTGGCACTACGCGATCTCCCACAACCCCAAGCTCGCGCCGCACGTACCCAGCTACTCCGCCGCCGCGGCGGGTCGGACCTTCCCGTCCGCGGCCGGTATCCACACCGCCGAGCTGTTCTTCACCGACGACACCGGCGTGTGCTTCCTTTCCACCCGCGATGCCGGTGCCCTGGTGGACCCGGCCACCGAGCGGGTCACACCGGAGCTCATGGTCGAGCGTCACCGGAGCCGGCTGCGCCGGCTCTCCGACGAGCGGCTGTACCTGCCGCGGGAGGAGCCGTATCTGGACGCGCACAACCACTGGTGTGTGAACGTTCCCGGATCCCTCCTGGTGATCCCGGTGGCCGACATCGCCCAGCACCTGATCGCCGTGCTCTGCTTCCTGCTCCAGAACGGCTACGTGATCTACGACGACGTGCACCGCCGGGCGATCCCCGGCCTCGACGAGTTCGGCGACCTGGTCGATCTCGACAACCCGTTCCCGCTGACCTTCGCCGAGCAGTACGCACTGACCGAGGCCACCGCCGAGCTCGCGACCGCCTGCTACGCGGGCACGCTCATGCTGCAGGCGATGGGGCTCGGTGGCTGGATGTTCGATGGGATCGACCGGTTCACGGTGCTGGGCGCGTCGGGAAACCCTGAGGTGCCGGGCCTCGGGTTCCGGTACGACGTGGACGAGCGCTGGTCGACTCCGAACCCCACCGGTCGCGACGGGATCTTCGAGGCGTACTGCCCTCCGCACTATCCCGACATGGCCGCGGCCGTCGAGGCGTTCAGCCAGCGCAAGTTCGGTCCGGGCGGACCGTTCCACCCGGGCACCCCAGGAGCCTGGACCGACAGCCCGGGCTTCCGCGGTAGCGCCCAGGTGTACGACGACCGGTTCAAGGCGTGCGTCACGCGCCAGGCCGACTACGTCCTGGACACGTTCGGCAAGTTCCCGGGCACGGTGCCCACGGTGTTCATCCTCACCTACCTCCAGGCGCACCACCTCGACCTCGAGTTCTACGACCGCTTCTTCGAACCGGGGGCGTACCTGCGCACCCACGCCACTCATCTGCGGACCTGGCACAGCCACCAGTGAGGGCTCCATCACGAGGAAAATCCGTTGTGGGGCGTCAGTGGGCCTGCGTAGCGTCGGGCTACGCCCATGTCTCGTCCCACCTCGTCCCACGCCCGTCGCACCGTTCTGCGCTGTCTGTGGCCAGGACGGCGTTCAGCCGTAGCCCTAGGTGTCGCGATCCTGGTCGCCACCGTCCTGCCGCTGCTCGCGCCGCAGCTCACACGCGACTTCGTCGATGGAGCGATCGCGGGGGAGCCCGTCCGTCACCTGATCACGCTCGCGGTGGGCTACCTCGCGCTGTCGATCGCTGGCCAGGCCGCGCGCATGGTGACCGCCTGGCTCGCGAGCCGGTTGGCGTGGGACGGCACCAACCGGCTGCGGGAGACACTCGCCGAGCACGCGCTCAGCCTCGACATGGGGTACCACGGCAAACGGACCCCGGGGGAGATGATCGAGCGGGTGGACGGCGACGTGGTGGCGCTCGCCGAGTTCGTCGTGGCGTTCCTCATGGACGTCGTCGCCAGCCTGCTGCTCCTGGTGGGCGTGCTGGTCGTCGTCCTCGCCGTCGACCTGCGCATCGGCGTGATCCTCGTCGTGTACTGCGCCGCGGTCGGCCTCGCCATGGCGCGCGCCCAGCGCATGGCGGTGCCGTCGGCGACCAAGGTACGGGAGGCCTTCGCAGCGCTCTTCGGCAACCTCGAGGAACGCCTCGCTGGCGCTGAGGACATCCGGGCGAACGGCGCCGGCGCGCACGTGGTCAACCGCTTTCACCAGACCAGCGCCGACGTCTTTCGGGCCGACCTGCGGGCCGAGCGGATCGGGAGCGCGCTCTTCGCCGGCACCAGCACGGCGTTCGCGCTCGGGACCGCGATCGTCCTCGGTCTCGCGGCATGGACACAGCAGGCCGGCACGCTCAGCGTCGGGACCGCGGTCCTGCTCTTCCAGTACATGCAGATGGTGCGGACGCCGTTCGAGCGGATCATCGACCAGCTGCAGCAGTATCAGAAGGCCCTGGCGTCGGTCGCGCGGATCGGCGAGCTGCTCGCCGAACGTCGGACGCTCATCGAGCCCGCGAGCCCGCGTCCACTGCCCGAGACAGGCCCGCTCAGCGTGGAGCTGGACCGGGTCAGCTTCGCCTACGCCGACGACGGTGAGCTGGTGCTGTCCGACGTCAACCTGTGGTTGGCGCCCGGCGAGACGCTGGGGTTGGTCGGCCGTACCGGTAGCGGGAAGACCACGATCGGTCGGCTGGTGCTGCGCTTGTACGACCCGACCGAGGGTGCCGTACGGGTCGGCGGCGTCGACCTGCGCGACACCGACCTGGCGTCGGTACGCCGGCGGATCGGCGTGGTCACCCAGGACGTCCAACTGTTCGCCGCGAGCGTCCGCGACAACCTGACGCTGTTCCGTCCGGAGCTCGCCGACGATCGACGCCTCACCGAGGTGCTCACCGAGGTCGGCTTGGCGGAGTGGCTCGCCGACCTCCCGGACGGCCTCGACACCGTGCTCGGGTCCCAGGCGAGCGGGGTGTCGGCAGGAGAGGCGCAGCTCCTCGCGTTCGCTCGGGCGTTCCTCACCGACCCCGGCGTGGTGGTCTTGGACGAGGCGTCGAGCCGGCTCGACCCGGTGACCGAGCTGCGGATCGAGTCGGCGATGGACCGGTTGCTCGCGGGGCGTACCGGCATCCTCATCGCGCACCGCCTGTCCTCCCTCGCCCGCGTCGACAAGATCGCGGTGATCGAGGACGGTCGGGTGGTCGAGTACGGCCTCCGCAAGGACCTGGTGGCCGATCCCGAGAGCCGCTTCTCGCGTTTGCTGGCCATGGCGGGCCTGGGGCAGGTGGTCACGTGAACATCCGGTCGGTCCTGCTGGTGGCGGCTCGGGCCATCTCGTACAGCCCACGTGAGTACGTGGGTGGCGGCCTCCTGTGGGCGACGGTCTTCTCCATCCCGGTCCTCACCGGGCTCGTCCTCAAGGCACTGTTCGATCAGCTCAGCGGTCACCGCCCGGCGAGCTTCGAGGACGCTCTGTGGCTGTGTGCCGCGCTCGTCGCCGTGGAGGCCACGCGAGGGTTGACGCTGTGGCTCGCGATGAGCGTCTGGACCTCGTGGTGGAACAAGACGGCGACGATCATCCGCGCCAACGTGCTGCGGTCGATCCTCACCTCGCGAGGCCCAGCGGCGACCCGTCTCCCACACTCGTCAGGGGAGGCCATCGGACGGTTCCGGGACGACGTCCACGACCTGGTGATGCTGGTCGACAACCTGGTGGACGTCTTCAGCGCGGTGCTGATGGCCACCGCCGCGTTCACCATCATGGGCTCGATCGACCCCGTGATCACTCTGGTCCTGGTGCTGCCGTTCACCGCCGTGGTGGTCCTGACCCGGCTGCTGAACGAGGTGATCCGGCGCGTCCACGCGCGTGCTCGCCGACTGGGCGCCGCGGTGACGGCGTTCGTCGGCGAGATCTTCTCCGGCGTCCTCTCGATCAAGACCGCCGGCGCGGAGGCCGCCGTCCTCGAGCGTCTCCGCGAGCACAACCGGCGGCGCCGCGAGGCTGCTGTCAAGGACCGGTTGGCGATGGACATGCTCGACACCGCGACCGAGGCGACCGTCGGCCTCAGCATCGGCCTGGTTCTCCTGCTCGCGGCCTCTGCTATGCACCGCGGCGACTTCACCGTCGGCGACCTGGCGCTGTTCACGAGCTACGCCGGCTGGCTGATGATGGTGCCGCGCACCTTCGGCCGCATCCTGTACCGGCTGCCACAGGCCTCGGTGGCGATCGAGCGGCTCACCCGGTTGATGGCGGCGGACGAGGACGCCGACGACCTGTCGCGGAACACCGGATTTTGGTTCACCGAGGACCCACCGCCGGTGATGACCGCCGTGCCCGCCAGGGACGATCCGCTCGAGGTGCTCGAGGCGCGTGGTCTCACCGTGCGGTATCCCGAGAACGGCCGCGGCGTGGAGGCGGTCGACCTGCGCATCGAGCGAGGCTCGTTCACCGTCGTCACGGGAGCGGTCGGCGCTGGCAAGACGACGTTGATCCGGGCTCTGCTGGGACTGCTGCCGTTGGACGCCGGGGTGATCACCTGGAACGGTCGGCGGGTCGACGACCCCGGGACGTTCCTCGTGCCCAACCGGGTCGCCTACGTCAGCCAGGTGCCTCGCCTGTTCTCGGAGACGCTGCGCGAGAACCTCCTCCTCGGCTGGCCGGCGGACGGCGACCAGCTGGAGCGGGCGCTCACCCTGGCGGCACTCGACCGGGACCTCGCCGAGATGCCCGACGGCCTGGACACGGTGGTGGGTCCGCGCGGCGTCCGCCTCTCCGGCGGACAAGTGCAGCGTGCCACGGCGGCTCGCGCCCTGGTCCGGATGCCCGATCTCCTCGTCGTCGACGACCTGTCGTCCGCGCTCGACGTCGAGACCGAGCAGCTGCTGTGGGACCGGATCGCGGCGGCGGCCAAGGATGGCCGCGGACCTGCGACGCTGCTCGTGGTGTCCCACCGTCGGGTCGCGCTGGAGCGAGCGGACCACGTCGTGGTGCTCGATCGAGGCCGCGTTGTCGGGTCAGGTCCGCTGTCCGGTCTGCTGGTCACCTGCCCGGAGATGCGACGCCTGTGGAACGAGGAGCTCCTCGTGGAGGCGGAGGAAGAGAGCCGTGGCATGGACGCGCGGCGAGCCGGCGACGTCTCGGCCACGAGGTGAGCGCCTCGTCACGAGCTCGCGGTGGTGGGGCCGTGTGGCTTCCTCGGCCGGTCCTGACCGTCTTCGGTCGCGAGCTCATGCTCGCGGACGTACGTGGCGCGTCACGACCGCCACGCGTTACGACCTCGTGGTGGCAGACTGTAACGCCCTGTCCAGGCAGTGAGAAGTCCGTCTCATATTTTTGCCAGGCGCCTCAACGTTCTGTACTTTCGAGGCGCAGTCACGAGTGCCAGCGTCAAGCCCCGGCTTGCTGGCCGGCAACCCGCAGACGTGTGGGGTGCCCCGGGTGAGGACTCGGCCCGACCACGGTGGTCTGGGCAAGCGTCGACCTTGAAGGAGCATCATGGTGCTGAACAGGTTGTTCACGCGCCGCCGCCACATTGATTTGCTCCGCGTCGCCAGCGCGTGTTGTTGTCGCTGACGAAGCCACTTGCCTGGCACCCGCGTCTCGCCGCCACGTTCTCGTGGCCGCGCAGGTAGCCATCCCAGAAGCGAAGCCGCAGAAGCGACGGAGCAATTTTTTCTTATCTGCCGCGAGTTTCCCGCTCGTCCCTTTTGCCCCGCTGGATTTTCTTTCGGAGTCTGCGCATGACGACGACCTCTGTGCCGTCGACGGCATCACAGCGCCGCCGCGTGACGTTGGTCGCTGGCCAAGTGGCGCTGCTGTTCGGGCTGCTCGCGGTCGCGGAGCTCCTCGTCCGAACCGGGACGGTGTCGAGTCTCTACCTTCCCGCACCGACCAGTGTCGTGGCCGAGATCGGGGAGCTCCTCGCCGGCGGTTCGGACTTCTACGCCAACCTCGGCGTCACGCTCCGTGAGTTCATCACCGGATACCTTCTCGCGGTGGTCGGGGGCATCGCGACAGGACTGTTCTTGGTGTTGGTGCCCCATGCGGAGAACTTCTTCCGGCCGTTCCTCGCCGCCTTCATGGCGGTGCCCAAGGTGACGATCATCCCGCTGCTCACCCTGTGGTTCGGCCTTGGTCTCTCCCACAAGGTCATCATCGTCTTCCTGTTCTGCTTCTTCCCGATCGTGTACAACACCATCGCCGGGGTGAAGCAGACGTCTCCCGACCACGTGAAGGTGGCCCGGGCCTTGCGGGCTCGACGCCGGCAGGTCATCGTCAAGGTGATCCTGCCGTCGGCGATCCCCACGATCCTCGCGGCGTTGCGGGTCGAAGCGGCGTCCGCGCTCGTCGGCGCCATCTTCGGCGAGATGGTCGCCTCGCGCGCGGGCCTGGGGAACGGCCTCAACGAGGCGACGGCACTCTACGACACGCCCAAAGCGTTCGCCCTGATCATCCTCATCACGATCGTCTCGATCGTCAGCGTCTCCACCATCGACCTTCTGGAGAAGAAGGTCTTCCTCAAGTGGCGACCCTCGCCCGCGCGGCTTCGGTGACTGTGGCAACCGGGTGAGAGCGACATGGACGACGCGACGCGGACCCACGTTGAGAGAAGGAACCCACCAGTGACGACGAAGCGTTTTCGCGCCGCGTTGATCGGCGCGGTCCTCTCGGCCGGGCTGCTGCTCGCCGGCTGCGGGGGAGACAGCGGCGGCAGCACGGATGAGTCCGGACGCATCAAGATCACCTACGCCTCCTTCGCCGGCGTCACCGGCATGCCGGCGAAGTTCGGTCAGGAGAAGGGGTTCTTCGAGGCCGAGGGTCTCGACGTCACCTTCGTGACCGCTGAGGACCCTGTGGCGATCGTGTCGAGCGGTGACGCCGAGATCGCCGACTGCGACACGACCTCAGCGCTGATCGCGGCGGGTAAGGGCGCCCCGATCAAGATCGTCTCCTCCATGTATCGCCACAAGGGTCCCTTCTACCTGGTCGCCCGGAACGACATCGATCGCGTCGAGGACCTCAAGGGCAAGACGGTCGGCATCGCCCGCAAGGGCGCCGGTCTCGAGGCGTACGTCCGCGTGATCCTCAAGGAGCACGGGCTGACCGAGAAGGACGTCACCCTGGTTCCCAACGGCACGCACCAGGAGGCGTACGCCAGCCTGACGAACGGCCAGGTCGACGCGACGATCATCCACGAGCCTTTCGTCTCTCTCGCTGAGGCCGAGGGAACGGGCAAGCTGCTCGCCAAGGGATGGGACTACCTCCCGACCTTCCACACCGGCGTCGAGATCGCCAGCGAGCGATTCATCAAGGAGAACCCCGAGGCGCTGAAGAAGTTCCTCACCGCCTACTTCAAGGCGGCCTCCTATGCGAAGGCACATCCGGAGGAGTACCTCGACTTCGTCGAGAAGCAGTCCGACGTCGACCGGGAGGTGCTGAGGTCCGCGCTGGAGCGCGAGGAGCCGATCTGGGAGAACGACCCACGTGTGAACCTCGACGAGCTGCGTGACACCCAGCAGATCCAGAAGGACCTCGGCTTCCAGGACACGGTCTACGACCCGGAGGACCTGGTCGACACGTCCCAGATCCCCAGTCCTGAGGAGATCTCCGCGAACGCTGACGCGAGGTAGGCGACCATGGCTGGCTTCACCATCCAGGGTGTGTCCAAGGTCTTCCCCGGGCCTCCGCCGACCCAGGCGCTCCAGGGCATCAACCTGACCATCGGGGAGGGTGAGTTCGTCACCTTCCTCGGTCCCAGTGGCTGCGGCAAGAGCACGTTGCTCGAGATCATGGCTGGCTTGCAGCAGCCGACCGAAGGAGTCGTTCGGCTCGGTGGCGAGGAGGTCCGCGAGCCGAGTGAGAAGGTCGGCGTGGTCTTCCAGGACCCCTCGCTTTTCCCGTGGCGGACGGTGATTCGCAACGTCGAGCTGGGGTTGGAGCTGCGCGGCGTGCCGAAGGAGGAGCGCCGCGCGGTGGCTCGTGAGTACCTGGCCATGGTGGGGCTGGCCGGGGTGGAGACCAAGTACCCGCACCAGCTGTCGGGCGGCATGCGGCAACGGGTCGGGATCGCCCGGGCCCTGGCGACCAGCCCGGAGGTTCTCCTCATGGACGAGCCGTTCGGCGCGGTTGACCACCTGACGCGGCTGCAGTTGCAGCACGACCTGCTCGACATCTGGATGCGGCACCGCCGCACCATCGTCTTCGTCACCCACGACGTGTCGGAGGCGGTGTACCTCGCGGACCGGGTCGTGCTCTTCTCGCCAAGTCCGGGACGGGTCCGCCGTATCTGGAACGTCGACGTGCCGCGTCCACGTGCCCGGGACGATCTCGCGCTGGTGAACCTGCAGAACGAGATCTACGCCGAGATCACCAGCCTGACCGCGGAGCGGGACGCGCGGCTCGTGGAGGGCGTCCATGCGTGAGATCGCCGGCACCCCGCCCGCGACCGACGCCGGCGGTGTCCGTCGTCCCTATCCCGGCCTGGCCGAGCGGAGACGGCGGGAGCTTCTCGAACGGCAGAGCGCGACGCCACCGGTGACCTCCTCACACGCGGGCGCGCCGGCACCGGTGCATCGCCGGCTGCGGGAACGGGTCGCCACGCTGCACGAGGCACTGTGCGCGTTCTCCCTCGACCTCCACGCGCATCCGGAGCTGGCGTACGAGGAGCACCACGCCGCCGCCGCCCTGGCGGACCTGGTGGGCCGCTACGGTATCGACGCCGACGTGGGTGCCTATGGCGTGCCGACGGCGGTGCGGGCGGTCGTGGGCACCGGGTCACCCAGGGTCGCCGTGGTCGCCGAGTACGACGCGCTCCCGGGCATCGGCCACGCGTGCGGTCACAACGTCATCGCCGCGAGCTCCGCGGGAGCGTTCCTGGCGCTGGCGGAGCTGCTCGCCGACGCGCCCGTGGGAGCTGTCGAGCTGGTCGGCACCCCGGCGGAAGAGGGTGGTGGCGGGAAGCAACGGATCCTTGACGCGGGCGGCTTCGACGAGATCGACTTCGCGATCATGGTCCACCCGGGCAACCTGGATCTCGCGGGCGGCCGCTCGCTCGGCGTCCGCCAGGTGGCGGTGACCTACCACGGTCTCGCCGCTCACGCCTCGACGGCGCCGCACCTCGGGGTGAACGCGCTCGACGCCGTGGTCGCGGCCTACAACGGCATCGCGCAGCTACGTCAGCACATCCTCCCGTCGGATCGGGTGCACGGCATCATCACCGACGGTGGGCAGGCACCGAACATCGTGCCGGCCAAGGCGTCGGCGGTGTTCTACGTGCGCTCCGCCGAGCTCGACACGCTCGCTGAGCTGCACACCCGGGTCGACGCGATCCTGCGCGCGGCCGCGCTCTCGACGGGCACCCGGGCGGAGATCACTTGGGACGCCGCCGCGCCCTACCTTCCGCTTCGTCCCAACGAGCCGCTCGAGGCGCGTTACGCCCACCACCTCGCCGACCGTCGACGGGTGCTTCCGGGCTCCGCCCGTCCGGTGGAGACCGCCGCCTCGACCGACATGGGCAACGTGAGCGTCTACGTTCCCGCCATCCATCCCTCGGTGGCCATCGCGCCACCCGACGTAGCCAACCACACCCCGGAGTTCGCCGCGTACGCCGCGAGTGAGTCGGCCGCGACCGGTATTCGCGACGCGGCGATCGGCATCGCGTCGACCGTCGCCGACTTCCTCTACGACGAGCGGCTCCGTGCCGACGCGCGCGCCGACTTCGAGGCGCGCGGTGGCCGGCTCACGCTCGCCGACGCGCTGAACCCACACAAGGAGACACCGTGATCGAACCCCTGCTCGACCACATCGTCTACGCCGCGCCTGACATCGACGAGCTGGTCGCGTCGTTCCGGGAGCGCACGGGCGTCGAGCCGCCGCTCGGTGGCCGCCACGTCGGCCGGGGCACCCGCAACTACCTGGTCGGCCTCGGCGGTAGGGTTTACCTCGAGCTCATCGGGCCCGACGACCCGACCCTGCCCGGCCGCGGGACGACGGCGTTCGGCATCGACAAGCTCACGGCGCCGCGCATCGCCGCCTGGGTGATCCGTCCGAAGGACTTCGACGAGCACATCGCCCGGGCACGCCGGAACGGCTACGACCCCGGCGTGGTCCGCCCGCTGTCGCGGCGCAAGCCGGACGGCACGCTGCTGGAGTGGCGGCTCACCCAGGAGCCGCCGAACAACCGGGACGGGCTGGTGCCGACGCTCATCGACTGGCTGGACGCCGAGCATCCCACCGCCAGTGGTCTGCCCGAGCTCACGCTGCGCTCGTTCGTCGGTTTCCACCCCGATCCGGACGCGGTGCGCGCCGACCTCGCAGCGCTCGGTGTCGAGCTGGAGGTGCGCCAGGGCGAACCCGGCTTCGAGGTGGTGCTCGACACCCCGAAGGGAGAGGTCGTCTTGCGGTGACGTCACCGCCAGGCGCCGCGGCTCGCGCACGAACCACGTCACACGAGGAGAAGTCACGACCATGGCCACCCCCACTCGCAAGCTCGGATTGACACTGCCCCAGCGTGGGGCGTTCTTCGGCGTGCTGACCGTTCCGGAGCTCGTCGAGACCGGTCACTTCGCCGACGAGTCAGGCGTCTTCGACTCGGTGTGGATCGGGGACAGCCTGCTCGCCAAGCCACGCCCGGAGTCCATCGCGTTGTTCGGGTCGCTCGCGGCGGTCACGCGTCGGGTGACCCTCGCCGTCGGCTGCATGGCGAGCTTCCCGGTCCGGGATCCCATCCTGCTCGCCGACCAGTGGGCCACCCTCGACCAGATCTCGCAGGGCCGCATGCTGCTCGCGGTGTGCACCGGGATCGTCAAGGCCAAGGACGCGTCCGAACGTGAGGGCGCGCTCTACGGCGTGACCGACAAGTCTCGGGCCGGCCGGTTGGAGGAGAACATCGAGATCCTGCGTCGGCTCTGGACAGAGGACAACGTGACGTTCCACGGCCGCTACCGCAGCTTCGAGAACGTCACGGTGCTGCCCAAGCCGGTGCAGAATCCGCCGCCGATCCACATCGCCTCCAACCCGAACCCCGCCTACGGGTACGAGCGGGCGCTGCGTCGCGTCGCCCGGCTGGCCGACGGCTGGATGACGACCCGTAAGCGGCCGGAGTACCTCACCAAGCTGTGGCCCGCGATCCAGGGCTACCTGCGCGAGGAGGGTCGCGACCCGGAGAAGTTCCCGGTCGTGGCGTACCACAACGTCAACATCAACCCCGACCAGGACGCCGCGTACGAGGAGAGCTACCGCTTCCTCGGCGAGTACTACGGCCCGGTGTTCACCGAGGAGGACACGCGTCACTGGACGGCGGCCGGCTCGGTCGAGCAGGTGATCGCCCAGATCAACGAGCTCTACGAGGCCGGCGCCACCGAGGTGACGTTGCGCATCACCTCCTGGGACTGGCGGCGCCAGCTCAAGCTCCTCACCGAGGAGGTCGCGCCCGCGGTCCGTGCCGCCGGCTGAGCCTCCGACCACGCCTACCTCCTTCGCCACTGCACTCCTCCGCGGTCCGTTGGCCGGTCCCTGACGAGGCAGGGACCGGCCAGGACCGGATGACGGTGGGGCGTGCCCGGAGAACGCGCGCGACGCGTGGAATCATGGCGCACGGGCGCGGACGTGGTCGGCGTCCGCCCAGTGCGTTGAGGGAGGGCCGAGCGTGAAGCGGGAGACGCGTGCGGACGTTCTCGTCGTCGGCGGAGGACTGGGCGGCGTGGCCGCGGCGCTCACCGCGCTGCGGCTGGGTCGACGGGTGGTGCTCACCGAGGAGACCGACTGGTTGGGCGGCCAGCTCACCAGTCAGGCCGTCCCACCGGACGAGAACCCCTGGATCGAGAGCCGGTACGCCTCACCCAGCTACCGGAGCCTGCGCTGGCGGATCCGCGAGTACTACCGGCGCAACTACCCCTTGACGACGGCGGCGGCAGCCGACCCACTGCTCAACCCTGGCGGGGGCTTCGTGAGCCCACTGTGCCACGAGCCGAGGGTTGCCGTCGCGGCGATCCACGAGATGCTGGCGCCGTACGTGACCTCGGGCCGCTTGACGGTCCTGCTCGAGCACGTGCCGGTCGCCGTCCACAGCACCGGCGACGTCGTCGACGCCGTCACCGTACGCGGACGGGACGGCGAGGAGCTCACCATCAGCGCGCCGTACGTCGTGGACGCCACCGAGCTCGGCGACCTCCTCGAGCTCGGTGGTGTCGAGCACGTCATCGGGGCGGAGGGCCAGGACGAGACCGGTGAGCCCAAGGCGCCCCCAGCGGCCAACCCGCTCGACCAACAGGCCATCACCTGGTGTTTCCCGGTGGAGTACCGGCCGGGCGAGGACCACACGATTGATCCACCGCCCAGCTACGAGCACTGGAAGACGCACGCCGAGCCGTTCTGGCCGGGTCCTCAGCTGTCCTGGCACGACGTCGACCCGGAGACCTTGCGGCATCGGTACCGACCGCTGTTCAGCGGTGAGGACGTCGATCCCCGGGACTTCTGGCACTACCGCCGGATCGTGGCCGCCGCGAACTTCCGACCCGGCACGATCCGCTTCGACGTGACACTGGTCAACTGGCCGCAGAACGACTACTGGGAGACGCCCATCCTCGGCGTCGACGAAAAGACCCGGCAACGCGCTCTCCAACGCAGCCGGGAGCTCTCGCTGTCGCTGCTGTACTGGATGCAGACCGAGGCGCCCCGGCACGACGGAGGCACCGGCTACCCGGGCCTGCGGCTCCGTCCCGACCTGGTCGGCACCAGCGACGGTCTCGCCAAGCGTCCGTACATTCGCGAGGCGCGCCGCATCCGGGCCGAGTTCACCGTGCTGGAACACCACGTCGGTGTGGACGCCTCAGGCGGCCGAGGGCCCGAGCAGTTCGAGGACTCCGTCGGGCTCGGCAACTACCGCATTGACCTCCACCCCAGCACTGGTGGTCGCACCTACGTCGACATCGACTCCTACCCGTTCCAGATTCCGCTCGGTGCGCTCATCCCGGTCCGGGTGGAGAACCTGCTGCCGGCCAACAAGAACATCGGCACGACCCACATCACGAACGGTTGCTACCGCTTGCACCCGGTCGAGTGGGCGATCGGCGAGGCGGTGGGAGCACTCGTGGCCTATTGCCTCGACGTCGGAGAGCGGCCGCGGGGAGTGCGGGCGAACGCCGCCCGACGCGCCGACTACCAGCGGTTGTTGCGTGAGCGGCTGGGCATCGAGCTCGCCTGGCCGCCCGAGATTCGGAGCTTGCCGACCGCGCGCCGGCCGGCCTACCCCCAGCTCGTCGAGGACCCGCCGACCCACGTCTGGTGAGCCGTTGACGGCGCCCCGTCGGGGCCGCCGCGTTGCGGAGGAGCATAATCGGCGGCATGAGCGAGGCCTTCGACGTTGTGGTGCTCGGTGCTGGTCCCGGTGGGTACGTCGCGGCGATCCGCGCGGCGCAGCTTGGTCTGCGGACCGCCGTCGTGGAGGAACGCTACTGGGGTGGTGTGTGCCTGAACGTCGGGTGCATTCCCTCTAAGGCGTTGCTGCGCAATGCCGAGATCGCCCACGTGGTCACCAAGGAGGCGGCGACCTTCGGGATCAACGTCGAGGGCCGGCTCAGCCTCGACTACGGCGTCGCCTACGACCGAAGCCGCAAGGTCGCGGACGGTCGCGCCAAGGGTGTCCACTACTTGATGAAGAAGAACGGCATCACCGAGATCGAGGGTTGGGGCACCTTCGTCGACGACCACAGGCTGCGAGTGACCCGTGCCGACGGCGGAAGCGACACGGTGAGCTTCCGGTACTGCATCATCGCCACCGGCGCCAAGGCGAGGTTGCTCCCTGGGACGACCATCTCCGAGCGCGTGGTGACGTACGAGGAGCAGATCCTCAGCCGCGAGCTGCCGAAGAGCATCGTCATCGCCGGCGCGGGCGCCATCGGTGTCGAGTTCGCCTACGTTCTCAACAGCTACGGCGTCGACGTCACGCTCGTGGAGTTCCTCGACCGCATCATGCCGACGGAGGACGAGGAGGTCTCCGCCGAGCTGGCCAGGCGCTACCGCCGGATGGGCATCAAGATGCTCACCTCGACCCGTGTGGACGCGGTGGAGGATCTCGGCACCTCGGTGCGGGTGACGGTCTCCAGCGGCGGGGAGTCGCAGGTGCTCGAGGCCGACCGGGTGCTCCAAGCACTGGGCTTCCAACCCCGTGTCGAGGGCTATGGTCTGGAGAACACAGGGGTTCGGTTGACCGATCGCGGCGCGATCGACATCGACGCGCGCTGCCGTACCAGCGTGCCGCACATCTTCGCGATCGGTGATGTGACGGCCAAGCTCATGCTGGCGCACGCGGCGGAGGCGATGGGCATCGTGGCGGCCGAGACGATCGCGGGCGCGGAGACCATGGAGCTTGACTACCGCATGATCCCGCGGGCGACGTTCTGCCAGCCACAGATCGCGAGCTTCGGCTGGACCGAGGCGCAGGCCCGCGAACAGGGGTTCGACGTCCGAGTGGCGAAGTTCCCGTTCACCGCGAACGGCAAGGCGCAGGGCATCGGGGACCCCGTCGGGTTCGTCAAGGTGGTGAGCGACGCGAGGTATGGCGAGATCCTCGGTGCCCACATGATCGGGCCCGACGTCACCGAGCTGCTCCCCGAGCTGACCCTGGCTCAGCAGTGGGACCTCACGGTCCACGAGGTGGCGCGCAACATCCACGCGCACCCGACGCTGAGCGAGGCGGTCAAGGAGGCGGTGCACGGACTGGCGGGACACTTCATCAACCTCTGACTCACCTCCACCTCAGACGCGACCTCCGTCGAGCGGGTGACGGTCGCCGCACACCGTCCGTCCGCCGGAGTCGTCGACAGTGCCCGAGCACGGCCACGTCCACAGGCGAGGGGTGATCTTGTCGCCCCTCAGACCGGGCGATAAGGTGCAATCGGGGCCGGATGATCGTGCCGGCCGCCATGTGTGTTCGCCCCGCCGCCGGGCCCGGACCGACGGCTTCGACGCGTACCGACGCACCGTCCGCTCGACGAGGTGACGCATGAGTGACCAGGGCAACACCCCGCAGCCGGGTCCATTGTCGGGCGTGAGTGTCGCCCGTATCTACGACTACCTGTTGGGTGGCACGAACAACACCGAGGCGGACCGCAAGGTCGTTGAGCAGATCAAGGAGCTATTCCCTTGGTTCGCGGACTGGGCTTGGTGTAACCGGTCGTTCCACCAGCGGGCGGTCCGGTGGTTGGCTGAGAACGCTGGCATCCGGCAGTTCCTCGACATCGGGTCCGGCCTGCCGACCCAGGAGAACACACACGAGATCGCGCAGCGGGTGGCGCTGGACGCCCGTGTCGTCTACGTCGACAACGACGCCACCGTCGCCGAGCGTGCCTCCGAGCTGCTGCGTGGATCGGATAAGAGCGTCTTCGTCGTCGGTGACCTCCGCGACCGGGACAGCATCCTGAAGCACCCCGAGGTCGTGAGGGTGCTGAACTTCGACGAGCCGGTCGCCTTGCTGATCACGGCGGTGATCCACTTCTTCCCCGACGAGGAGGACCCGTGGGGGATTGTGCGGAGCTACCTTGATGAGCTCCCGTCTGGTAGCTACCTCGTCTTGTCGAGCGGCACCCACGACAATCAGTCGCCCACCGCGGTCCAGCGTGCCGTCGAGGCCTACCAGAACGCGACGTCGCAGCTCTACCCACGGTCCAAGGCCGAGATCGAGCGCTTCTTCGAGGGCCTGGAGCTCGTGCCGCCCTACGAAGGCGCCGCGCCTGAGGTGACCTTCGGCGGTCTGTGGGGTGCCGACGTGCCCGAACTGGCTGACGACGAGGGGTCGCGCGCCCTCTACGTCGGGGTGGCCCGGAAGCCCTGAGCTGACGTCGTGTCACCCACCAGGTGGGGCAGGGGCGACGTGCTCACCGAGTGAGCGGAGGGCCAGGGACTAGCCCGCGGTGTCGCCGACGAGATCAGTGCCGAACCGCGCGGTGGGCACGGAGTCCTGAGGCGACGTGCGGTCAAGCGCTCCTTGTCCGAGCGCGGCGCTCACGATCCCGCCGTACACCAGGTGGTCGGCGAGCAAGGCGAGTCGCTCCACCGTGCTGGGCCGTTCCACGTGGGGGAGCTGGAGCAGCGGCGCGACTCCCTTGTCGAACACCAGCCAGAGCACCAGCCCGTACGTGGGTCCGGTCAGCGGGTGCCGCCGCAGTCGAGGCGGGACCAGGGTGTAGGCGAGGCCACCGGCGGCGCCGTAGAGCCAGTGCGCGAGCTCGATCAAGGCGCGTCGTCGCTGGCGCGAGAACTTGGCGAGGACGCTGGGCGCGCCCTGCTTCAGGACGGCCTCGGGCGGGGTCTGTCGGACGAGCCCGAGGCCAGTGGTGAGCTGACGCACGCTCGACATCACCATCGACGCGACCAGGCCGCCCGCCGCGGCCTCGGCCATCGTTCTCGTCCCCATCGCCCCTCCCTCCGATGGCCTGGCCGTCGGATTCTGCCCGGTCACGGTCGGGGCAAACGAGAGACGGAGCCGGCTGGGCGTCGGTGGTGCCGACACGTCACTCTCTGCTGGCGCGGGTCCGTCAGGGACTGGGGTCGTAGGCCTGAGGAGCGTGCCAGGCGAGCGCGGCGCGGAGCTCACGCACCTCGCGGGCACGGCGCTTGCGCCGTCGTTCGTGCGCGATCGGGAACAGCCGGAACCCGCCGTGGTAGGAGTGCCGAGCGCTCGTCGCCCACGCGGGAGGGTGGTTCCCGGGGGTGAGCCAGACGGTGAGCCACGGTCGTTTCGCTTCCCCGACGAGCTTGGCACGGGCGATGGCGTGCCAGGGCAGTCGCCACTGGTCACGCCCGCGGGTCAGGGACAGCCCGGCGGTCCCGATCTCCAGCCGCAGCGGTCGACGGAGCGCTCGAACGAGCTGACGGCATCCGGCGACGGTGAAGCACACGAAGGCCACGAGCGCCGCGAGGGCCGGCCCGCCCGAGCTGGCGTTGGCGACTTCGCCGGCCATCAGCGCGGCGACGGCGCTCGCGGAGCCCCACACCAACGCCGCGACGCGTGAGGTGTGGAAGGTCACGCCGCCGAAGGTCTCCGGCGTGGTCGTCGTGGTCTGGTGCCAGGCGGGCGTCGGGGGGACCGGTCCGGGGACGGTCTCGGCGATCCTCGTGGGCGCTGGTCGGGCCGGTGCGGACAACGGCACCGTGAGCGCGGCGTCGGATGTCGCCGGAGCGATCGGGGGCGTCGGTGAGGCGGACGCCACGGCGGTGGGCCGTCCGGACACGGTGTCCGTCGCTGACCACGTGGCGCTGATCAATCCGGACGGTGTCGACGCTGCTGAGGGGGAGGCGACCGGGTCGCCGAGGCGAACGGTCGCCGCGTTGCTCGCGGCGAGCGTGTGAGCGCGCAGCTCGGTGTGGTAGCGCTCCACGAGCGTGCGCACGGGCGTGGGGAGCCACTCCGGCGCCGGATCGATCCGCCCGAGCTCCGCCAGGAGGGACGCTGGTGTCGGACGGTCGCGCGGGTCGCGGCGCAGGCAGCGGGCCACGAGGTCGCGCAGCCCAGGTGGTACGCCGTCGAGCCGGGGCTCCTCGTGCAGAGCGCGGTACATCAGCGCCGAGGTCTCGCCGTCACCGAACGGCCCCGCGCCTGTCGCCGCGTACACGAGGACCGCGCCGAGCGCGTAGACATCGCAGGGTGGGCCGACCTCGTCGCCGAGGATCTGCTCCGGCGCCAGGAATCCGGGCGTGCCGAGGAAGACCCCCGTCGAGGTCAGCCTCGCGACACGCTGGAGCGCTTGGGAGATGCCGAAGTCGATGACGCGCGGTCCGTCCGCGCCGAGCAGGACGTTGGACGGCTTGAGGTCGCGGTGCACCAAGCCGGCGCCATGGATGGCGACCAACGCCTCGCACAGGCCGGCCGCGAGCTGTCGAACAGCGGGCTCGGGGAGCGGGCCGTGCTCCTCGACAGCCTGGTCGAGGGTCGGCCCGGGGACGTACTCGGTGGCGAGCCAGGGCCGTGCCGCGGTGGGATCGGCGTCGACGACGGCGGCGGTCCAGAAGCCGCCGACGGAGCGGGCCATCTCGACCTCGCGCCGGAACCGCTCGCGGAACTCCTCGTCGTCGGCGAGCGCCGCCCGGGCTACCTTGACCGCGACGGCTCGGCCACTGGGGGAGGTGCCGAGATAGACGGTGCCCATGGCGCCGGAGCCGAGGCGACCGTGCAGGACGTACGGCCCGACCTGGTGCGGGTCATCGTCCTGCAGGGGTCGCACCACCGGCCTCCCTCTCGCTCACCGTCTCAGGAAACGAGCTTAGAGCCTGGCGTGCTCCCTGGCGGCGACCACGGGCGCGCTCGGCGACCTGGTCCGCGGCGCGCCGAGCGTCGGCGACCACGACGTCCAGCTGTTCGTGGATCCGTTCTCCACCGGGGTGGCGGTCGAGGCGCCCGCATACGTTCGGGCCCCCGGGGTACCGGAGTGACCATGGCGGCCGCGAACCGGTCAGGGTTTCCGAGGCAGGCGCAGGAGCATCCGGGCCTCGAGCGAGAGATGCGGCCGGAGCCGGACTACGGGTACGAGACCTACCGTGGTCACGGCCGGCTGAGGGACAAGGTCGCGCTCGTGACGGGTGGTGACTCCGGCATCGGCCGCGCGGTCTGCCTCGCCTTCGCCCGGGAGGGCGCCGACGTCGCGTTCACGTACCTCGAATCGGAGGAGCCCGACGCCCGTGAGACGGCCAGGGTCGTACGGGAGGCGGACCGTCGGGTGCTGAGCCTGCCGGCCGACCTCCACACCGAGGCGACGTGTCGCCAGGTGGTCGAGTCGGTCGTCCGAGAGTTCGGTCGGGTCGACGTCGTCGTCAACAACGCGGCGTACCAGATGAGTTTCGACGGCATCGAGTCGATCCCCGCCGACCAGCTCGAGCACACGTTCCGGGTCAACATCCTCGCGATGTTCTGGATCTGCCAGGCGGCGCTGCCCCACATGCCCGCCGGCGGGTCGATCGTCAACGTGACGTCGATCCAGGCGTACGAGCCCACGCCCGAGCTGCTTCCCTACGCGACGACGAAGGGCGCGATCGTCACCTTCACCAAGGGACTCGCGCAGGAGCTGGCGAGCCGGGGGATTCGCGTCAACGCCATCGCCCCGGGTCCGATCTGGACGCCGATCACCCCGGCGTCGAGGGCCCCGGAGAAGTCGGAGACGTTCGGGACGAACACTCCGCTCGGCCGGCCCGGGCAACCGGTCGAGGTCGCGCCCGCCTTCGTCCTCTTGGCGAGCGACGACGGCAGCTACATCAGCGGGGAGATCCTCGGGGTGACCGGAGGCCGTCCGCTCCCGTGACCGACGGGAACCACATGCGGGAGAAGCCGTACGCGGCGAGCGCGGAGGACGGAGATTGCCGTGACCGCGACCGAGACCGCCACGCTGTTGGTGGACCAGGCCACGAGGTCGCCCGGGGCGATGACCGGCGGTAGGCCTCGAGGGTGAAGCCCTACGCGCACTGACCATGCCACCCGACATACCTACTACGACATGTAGTATGTGGGTCAGGAGAAGCGATGCCCCGACGACCACCGACGCCGATGTGCCCCATCCGGGTGGGCGACGCGTGCACCCTGTGCGTGCCCGGCGCGACCGGTCCGCAGGACTGCGGCCTGGTCTACCTCGTGCGGAGCGACCCGGAGCTCCGCGAGCAGCTCGCCGCCCGGCGCAGTGCCCACGCCGCGGTCCGCGGCCGCGCCACCTCGGACCTCAGCGCACCGGCTGCTGCAGCTCGGTGACCCACACGGTCGCGAGCAGGACCAGCGAGATCAGCGCCAGGACTCGCCACAGGGTGCCTACTGGCCATCCCGGACGCGGTGGCGTGGTGCTGGACCCGTAGCGGCACATGGCGTGCTGCGGTGGAGCCTCTCGTCGCCGAGGCCCAGCGAGTCTGACAGGCCCCTAGATAGCGCAAACCCGGCTCGCCCACCGTCCGGAAGGCTGCCGGGTTCACTTCACGAGGCTAGTGCCCCGTGCGTTCACGAAGTGCTTCGTGTGGACCCGAGTCCACGCAGAGGAACGCAGAATTATCAACGTCTCCGTCAGGCTCACCGTCTCTGTCAGGCTCCTCACCGTCTCTGTTGGGCTCACGTCTCCGGACCTGCAGTTCTACCCGCAACCGGTTACGTGGGTTGGGCCGTGGTTAGGTGTGGGCCAGGTCCGAGATGGCCGTTCTGCCGCGTACCGACCCGCTCCCGGCCGCCTCACCGCCGACCGGGATGTGCGGGAGCTGACCTCCGGCACGACGGCAAGAGGGGTGGATCTCCACGTCAACGGGGTCGGTTTGGCCGTTTCGTCCGGCGATGTCGCGGCGAACCTGTCAGGCTGGCGTCATGCGGGTCGCTGGTTCGTACGCCGTGGTGACCGGCGCGTCGAGTGGCATCGGGCGGGCGGTCGCCGAACGGCTGGCCGCCAGGGGATGTCGGCTCCTCCTCGTGGGCCGCGACCGCGATCGGCTGGCCGCTGTCGCCGAGCGGACGCGGGGTGAGATCGCGGTCGTCGACCTCGCGGACCCCGAGGCGATAGCTCGGTTCGCAGGGCGCCTCGCCGCCGGACCGTCACCGGACCTGCTCGTCAACAACGCCGGTATGGGCGCGGTCGGCGACATCGTCGACCCTCGCGCGTTCGGCGGGGACGCGGCAGCCGGCGCTCAGCCGCTCGACCACGACCTCGACCGCCTCGTGGCGGTCCACCTGCGGGCACCCATCGCGCTCACGCATGCGGTGGTGCCCGCCATGGTGACCCGAGGTCGCGGTCACCTGGTGTTCGTCACCTCCATCGCCGGGCTGGTCGGCGTGGCCCGCGAGTCGCTCTACGCCGCTGTCAAGGCCGGACTGCACATGTTCGCCGCCAGCGTGCGCGCGGAAGTCGCGCCGGCCGGCGTCGGAGTCACGACGGTGGCGCCCGGAGCCGTGCGTACGGCGTTCTTCGACCGACGAGGTGCGCCCTACACGCGCCGGCTCCCGCGGCCAGTCGCGCCAGAGCGGGTCGCGGACGCGCTCGTCACAGCCGTCGAACGCGACCGCGCCGAGGTGATCGTGCCTCGGTGGCTGCGCCTCCCGGTGGTGATCCGAGCGGCGACACCGACAGTGTTCGGCCGGTTGTCGGCTCGCTGGGGTGGGTCCTCGACCCGATGAGTGACGCGACGGTCAGTGGCCGACGAGTGCCCGCAGCGACTGACGAAGCGAGCCCATGGTGGCCAAGACCGCGGTGGGCTCGTAGCCGCAGTGGGCCATGCAGTTGTTGCACCGTGGGTCGCGTCCTCGACCGTAGCGGTCCCAGTCGGTCTCCTCGATGAGCTCGCGATAGGTCTTGGCGTAGCCGTCGCTCATCAGGTAGCACGGGCGCTGCCAGCCCAGCACCGAGTACGACGGGATCCCCCACGCGGTGCAGGGAAAGTCGACCTTGCCCTCGAGGAAGTCCAAGAACAACGGCGAGTGGTTGAACCGCCAGCGGCGGCGGTTGCCGTTGGCGAACGCCTCCCGGAAGAGCGCTCGTGTCTGGTCGACGCCGAGGAAGTGCTCCTGGTCCGGCGCCTTCTCGTAGGCGTAGGCGGGTGAGACCATCATCTGGTCGACCTTGAGCTCGTCGTTGAGGAAGTTGAGGACCTCGATGACGCTGCGCGGGCTGTCGGTGGAGAAGAACGTCGTGTTGGTCGTCACCCGGAAGCCCTTCTCCTTGAGGAACTTCACGGCCGCCACCGCCTCGTCGAAGACGCCCTCCCGGCACACGGACTGGTCGTGACGTTCGCGCAGACCGTCGATGTGGACGGTGAACGTGAGGTAGCGCGAGGGTCGGAAGTCGAACCGGTCCCACCACTTCCGCAGCAAGACCGCGTTCGTGCACAAGAAGACGTACTTGCGCCGGGCGACGAACTCGTTCACCATCCGGTCGATCTCGGGGTGCATCAAGGGCTCGCCCCCGGCGATGGACACCATGGGGGCCCCGCACTCCTCGATCGCCGTGACGGCCTGCTCGACCGGCATGCGCTGCCGCAGGATGTTGGCCGGATGCTGGATCTTCCCGCACCCGGCACAGGCCAGGTTGCAAGCGAACAGCGGTTCCAGTTCCACGATCAAGGGGAACTTCGTGCGGCCCCGCAACCGCTGGGCGAGGAGATATCGGGCGATCCGCATGCTCAGGTGCAGTGGCATGCTCATGACCCGCGCACCTCCTTCGGCAAGGTGAAACGAATGTCCTCGCGGGTGACCTCGCGTTCGTGCACCTGAAGTGGGCCAAGGCCGCGCAGCGCGGTCACCACGTCGTCGACGAGCGCGCTGGGCGCGGACGCTCCGGCGGTCACCGCGACGGTGTCGGCGCCGCGGATCCAGTCCAGGTCCACGTCGAAGGAGTCGTCGACGAGGTAGGCGGGAGTGCCGAGCCGCCGGGCCGTCTCGACCAGCCGATTGGAGTTGGACGAGTTGGCCGAGCCCACCACGAGGACGACGTCAGCGTCGTGGGCGACCGTCCGCAGAGCCCATTGGCGGTTGGTCGTCGCGTAACAGATGTCGTCCGAGCCGGGAGCTCCCAGCAACGGGAACCGCTTGCGCAACGTTTGAACGATCTCCTCCACTTCGTCGACCGCGAGCGTGGTCTGCACCAGGTAGGACACCCGGCTGGGATCCGGCACCTGCACTCGTTCCGCCTGCTCGAGGTTCTCGACCAGGATGGTCGAGTCCGGGCGCTCGCCCATGGTTCCTTCGGTCTCCTCGTGACCAGCGTGCCCGATGAACAGCACGGTGTCTCCGCGATCGGCGAACCGGCGGGCCTCACTGTGCACCTTCGCGACCAACGGGCACGTGGCGTCGATGACGGTAAGCCCGCGTTGCGCGGCGACATTCCGAACGTCCGGAGACACCCCGTGGGCGGAGAAGACGACGGTCGCGCCGTCGGGCACTTCGTCCAGCTCCTCGACGAACACCGCGCCGCGTTCCCGCAGGCGGCGCACGACGTGGAAGTTGTGCACGATCTGCTTGCGGACGTAGATGGGAGCGCCCCACCGTTCCAACGCTCGTTCGACGATGTCGATCGCGCGTTCCACACCAGCGCAGAAGGAGCGCGGCGAGGCGAGGAGCACCTGGCGGGGCCGCAGTGCCTCCCCCCACGCGCGCAGGACGGGGGCTACCGCGGCGAGGCCACGCAACGCCGTGCCGAGGTGGCCGATGGTGGCGGGACGCAGCAGTGGCTGGTTCGCCGGATCTGCGACGACTCGGACGCACGCGGTCGGTCGCGTGCCATGCCGCGCGAGCAACCACGCAGACTCCATGTCGACGGCGATCGCGCCGGTGGCGCGCAGCGCGTGGCGTTCGGCCCCCGTCACCACGTGGTCGGCGCTGATGACAGGCCCGGCGTGCACCCGCGCGCCGGTGCGTCGGACACTGGCCACGAGCAGCGGAGCGCTGGGACATGGAATGGTGACCCCGTCGGGCCCCCGGACTTCGGTTGCCACCACGACGTCGCCCGGCGCCAGCTCAGGGTCGAGCGCTCCGCCGATCCCGGCGACCGCGATCCCCATGGCGTCCCGGACACCGGGCCACTCGGCCGCCCGCTCCGCTCGGCGACGGCCAGCGCCGATACGCCGGACGGCGCCGGCCGGCAGGGCCCCGCGCAGGCATCGGGCCTCCGCGTGGGTCGGCGCACACACGACGTACGACTGCATGACCATCTCCTGAAAGGCTTCTGACGGTGTCCTCCGGTGCTCCGCCTCCTAGGCGGGTTCGTGAGGGCCGCGACGGCGGTCGGTGGTGGCCTGGTGTCTGACGTCCTTCCGGCTGGGGTCCTTCACGACGGTCGTGACGCGCCGATCGCCGACCTGGGCGCCACCCCAGGAGAACCTGCCCAGCACCCGGCCGAGCGCGCTGATCGGGAACACCAGCCGGTACATGTGGTACTTGATGTAGAAGTCGCCCGGGAAACCAGTGCCGGTGAACTGGGGCTCGTCCCAGCTGCCGTCCTCCCGTTGTGTCTCCACCAGCCAGGAGATGCCCCGCCAGACTTCTTCGGAATCCCCCTCACCGGCCGCGTGGAGCGCCAGCAGTGCCCAGGCGGTCTGGGAGGGCGTCGAGGCGCCGACACCGCGCCAGCGCGGGTCGTCGTAGGAGCGCAGGTCCTCGCCCCATCCGCCGTCGTCGTTCTGGTGGTCCTTGAGCCAACGGACGGCGGCCTGGATCGCCTGATGGTGACGCGGCAGCCCGGCCGCCACGAGCGCTGGCACCACCGCACCGGTGCCGTAGATGTGGTTGGCGCCCCAGCGACCGAACCAGGAGCCGTCCGACTCTTGCTGGTCAAGCAGCCACTGCACGGCCCGCCGCACACAGTGCTCCTTGGCCAGGCCTTCGTTGGCGAACATCTCGACGATGTGGGCGGTGACGTCGGCACTCGGGGGGTCGATGACGGCGCCGAAGTCGCAGAACGGCAGCTCGTACGCCAGCTCGCGGGTGTTGTCGGCGTCGAAGGCGCCCCAACCGCCGCACCGGCTCTGCATGGCGCGAAGCCAGGCCAAGGCCCGGCCGACGGCGTCGTCGACCTCCGGTGCGGCCGCCGTGCGGCGCAGCGCCAGGACCACCTCGGCCGTGTCGTCGGTGTCGGGATAGCCGTCGTTGTCGAACTCGAACGCCCAACCACCCGCCGGCGCGTTCGGACGGCGAACGGCGTAGTCGCCGCGTACCCGGACCTCCTCACCGAGCAGCCAGTTCCGCGCGCGGACCATCTCCGGGGCGTCGCTGGGCACGCCGGCGTCGCCCAGCGCGATGACGGAGAGCGCGGTGTCCCACACGGGGGACTGGCACGCCTCGATGCGGCGGGTCCGTCCCTCGGGTGTGTCCTCGTAGAGCGTGAAGCGTTCCCAGCCGCGCAGGCCGGTGGCGAGGACCGGATGGTCGAGGGGGTAGCCCAGGGCGTGCAGCGCCATGAGCGAGTAGACCCAGGGCGGTTGGATGCCTCCCCACGAGCCATCCCGCTCCTGACGGGCGATGATCCATTCCGCGCACCGGCGCAGGGCCTGCCGGCGCAGCGGACCGAACGCGTGGCGCTCGTAGCCGTGCAGGATCCGGTCGAGGGCTTGGAACGCCGCCCGCCAGCTCACCGGTCGCACCGGGCGGCGGGGCGCTCGGCCGAGCCGCAGCTCTGCGGTGCTCACGCCGAGGTTCCGGCGTGGCCGTAGCGCGCCGAGGATGGTCAAGGGAACGATGGTCTGGCGGGCCCAGCACGCCCAGTCGTAGACGTTGAACGGGGCCCAGCTGGGCAAGAAGATCAGCTCCGGTGGCAGGGCGGGGACGTCGTCCCAGCTCCACTCCCCGAACAAGGCGAGCCATAGGCGGGTGAAGACACGTGTGGCCTCCAGGCCGCCGTTGGCCAGGACGAACTCACGCGCCAGCCGCATGTGAGGTGCGTCGGGGTCGTCGCCGGCGAGCTTCAACGCGATGTAGGCCTCGGCGGTCGTCGACAGGTCGCCCGGCCCGAGCCAGTACGTGGCCCACGAGCCGTCCGCGCGCTGCTGGCTGCGGATCCAGCGGGCGGTCTGCTCGGTCTGCTCGGGGGTGCGGATGCCGAGGAACTGCCGCATCAGCAGGTCCTCGGCGTCCATGGTCACGTTCGTGTCCAGCGCGCCCTTCCACCAGCCCTCCGGGTGTTGTTGGTCGAGCAGGTGGCGGACAGCCCGGTCGAGAGCGTCGTGGGCTCGTTCCCGGCGATCTGACCAGGCGGTGAGGTCATCGGTCGTGGTCATGTCCTGTCTCCTCAGTGGTCCCGGACCCGCAGCCGGTGGGCCAGGGCCGTGAGTTCGGCGTGGACGACGGGTGGCAGGTCCAGGCCGTCGAGCACCTCGACGGCGGCGCTGATCTGCCGGTCAACCTCGGCTTGCGTCCAGGTCCGCCCGCCCGCGCTTTCCACCAGGTGGGCGGCACGTTCGAGATCGGGGCCGGTCAACGGGATGGGCTCGGCGTACAGCTCGCGGAGTTGGCGGCCGGGCGGATCGTTCGAGGACAAGGCCACCACGACGGGCACCGTCTTCTTGCGGGCGCGCAGATCGGACAGTACCGGCTTGCCGGTGACCGCCTGGTCGCCCCAGATGCCCAGCAGGTCGTCGGTGAGCTGGAAAGCCATGCCGAGGTGGTCGCCGTAGGTTGCGAGTCCTTCGACGACGTGCTCCGGCGCTCCGGCGAGCACCGCGCCGAGGGAAGCCGAGCAGGAGAACAGCGCGGCCGTCTTGTCGGCGGCCATCGCGAGGCACTCGGGAAGCGTGACGTCGTCGCGCTTCTCGAAGGCCACGTCGGCGCTCTGTCCGGCGATGAGGCGTCGAACCGTCGCGCTGAGCCGCGAGACGGCGGCCGGGGCGGTGGCCGATCCCACGTCGCCGAGGACCTCGAGGGCGAGCGTGAGCATCGCGTCGCCGGCCAGGATGGCCTCGGCGACACCGAAGCGAGCCCAGACGGTCGGTCGATGGCGCCGTTCGGTGTCGCCGTCGATCACGTCGTCGTGCAGCAGTGAGAAGTTGTGGACCAGCTCGCAGGCGACCGCTGCGGGGACTCCTTGCTCAACGGGCACGCCGGCCGCCTGGGCGGACAGCAACGCCAGCGTGGGACGCAGGGCCTTGCCGCCATGACGGGCTGGCGGCAGGGACCTGCCGTCGGCGTCCCACAGGCCGAGGTGGTAGCCGCAACAGTGGCGCGTGTGCGGATCCAGGCGATCGAGGGCGGCCCGCAAGGCCTGGTCGACGAGCTCGCGCGGTCCAGCGGTCGGGCTCATGGCAGGGCCTCCGTGAGTGCGTCGTGAGGCGCGCGGTCGTAGCGGTCCAGCAGGTCCGCCGCGCGGAGGCCGCTCCGTACGGCGCCTTCCATCGTGTCTGGCCAACCGGTGCGCGTCCATGCTCCGGCGAGGACCAGCCCGGGCACCTGCGTCAGAGGAAGTGGACGCAAGGACGCGGTACCCGGCCGTTGACGAAACGTCGCGTGCGGCTCGCGCGTGACGAACGCGTCGAGGAGGCGAGCGGCGCGGGCCTGCGGGAACAGGTCGGCGAGGGCGGCTGTGAACGCTCGGACAAGGACTTCCGTCGGTTTGTCCACCTGGTCGGACGCCGCAGACAGCGACACCACGAGGTACTGCCCGCGGCGGGCTCCGGCCGCGAGCGTTCGGTCGAAGACCCACTGGACGGGCGAGTCGAGGGCGGCCGCGAACGGCAGGTTCGTGACTCGTCGATCGTAGTGCAAGTGGACGTTGACGATCGGCGAGGAACCCAGGTCCGCCCAACGGTGTCGGTCGGGTGCCGCCTCGGTGGGCACGAGCTGGCTCGCCGCCTGGTGCGGGACCGCGACGACGACGGCGCGAGCCAGGCACTCGTCGCGTCGCGTCCTCAGCACGAACCTCGCGCCGTCGACGGCGATCCGCTGCACCTTGGTGCTGGTGTGGAGGCGGACGCCGAGCCGGTCGAGCAGCCGGCTCGCAGGGTCAGCGTGCAACTGGCGCAGGCTGGTCGCGGGAATGCCGAGGTCGGCGGCGTCCGCCTGCTCGAGGAGCCCGGTGCGGAAGACGCGTGCCGCCAGGGCCAGTGACGCCTGGTCTGGGGGTACGTTGAGCGCCGCCACGGAGATGAGCGCCCACAGTCGTTCGATCGCGCGCTCGGATTGCCGTCTCCGCCGGAGCCATGGACCGAACGCCACCCGATCAGCACTCGAGTCATCGGGGTCGACGGTCCGTAGCGCGGCGGCCGCGGTCGCTGCGAGCGCGCGTTCTCGGACTGTCAAGGGGGAGTAGCGCGCGAGCCCGCTCGCGAGATGGAGTGGCGCCGGTGCCCACGTGCCACGGCGCAGCCACGCCGTCCGAAGCGGACCGTCCGGGCGCGGACGGTGGAGCACCGGGATGGCGAACCGCTCTTGGATGGGGGCCAGGTGGCTCGTGCCGAGGCGCTCGAGCAGCTGTCGGTAGGACTGGTAACACCGCAGGAAGACGTGCTGGCCAGTGTCGACACTGAGCTCGCCCCGCTGGAACGAGTACGTCGCTCCGCCCAGGTGGGATCGCGCCTCGAACAAGATGACGGGGACGCCGCGATCAGCGAGGTGGAGAGCGGCGCTGATCCCGGCGAGGCCACCGCCGACGACAGCGACCGGTAGGTCGGTGGCAGGTGCTCCGCTCACGCATCCCCCCAGACGAGGGCGCGGACCGCGACCGCGGCCTTCTCTCGCGGGGTGAGGGAGACCCGCGTGGTTCGACACAGGTCGGGCTCGCTGTGGATACGGGCGAGCAGACGGTGGTAGATCCCCGCCATCGTGGCGGTGCAGGCGCGGCTGCGCCGGTCCAGGTAGGGGAGGAGCGTCAACCCGCGGGTGTACCACGCCTCGGCACGCTCGGCTTCGAATCGCACGAGCTTCGTGAACCCTGGAGGGTCGACGAGCCGCCCCTGGGTGTCGATGTCGAGCCGGCAGCCGAATCGGTCGAGGTCCTCCGCCGGCAGGTAGATGCGATTGCGTCGCCGGTCCTCCCGAAGGTCGCGCAGGATGTTGGTGAGCTGGAGGGCGATCCCGAGAGTGTCGGCGAGCGGCTCAGCGGTCGCCCGGTCCTCTGGGTCGAAGACGCCGAGCGAGAGCCGACCGACCGAGCCGGCGACGCAGCGGCAGTACCACTCGAGGTCGGCGAACGTCTTGTATCGGCGGCCGCGCACGTCAGCCTCACAGCCTTCGAGGAGCTCCTCGAAGGCTGTGAGGGGAATGGGAAAGCGGCGGGCCGCGTCCGCGAGCGCGACGAGCACCGCGTCGCTCGCGTTCCTGCCGCGCGGTGGGCCGTCCTGAAGCTCGTGGATCTGCTCGCGGAGCCGGGCGAGCTGGGCGAGCTTGCGTTCGGCGGGGAACGGGCCGTCACCCACGTCGTCGATGCGCCGCGCCGTCGCGTACACCGCCGAGAGCGCGCGTCGCTTGGCTGGCGGTAGGAGGCGGATTCCGTAGGAGAAGTTGCGTGCCTCGCGACGGGTGATCGCCTCGCATTCGGCGTAGGCCGTTGAAATGTTCATCCCCACCCTCTTATCACGCTTCGTATCCAGGCGCTCGCGATCTGGCGCGATGTTGGTTTGGGTACCCGCGAGAGCGGGTCGTAGTCGCTTCGGCGGAGGGCGGCGGCGGCCGCCCGTCCACCCGCGATGTAGCCGGACACCGCCAGCCTCGCCCGCCCGGACAGACCGGCCACCAGGGCGGCTCCGGCGTCCAGCCACGCCTCGGCGCGTCGCGTCTCGAACGCGATGAGTGCGCGGAGCTGGCTGGTCGCCGTCGGGCGAGCGAGGTCCTCCTCGGCGACGCCGAAGCGGCGCAGGTCCTCCTGCGGGAGGTAGACCCGACCGCGTCGGTAGTCCTCCGCCACGTCCTGCCAGTGCTCGAGCAGCTGCAACGCCGTGCAGACGCGGTCCGACAAGGCGATGCGCTCCGGCGTGGCACGGCCGAAGATGTGCAAGACGAGCTCGCCCACCGGATTGGCGGACAGCCGGCAGTACGCGAGCAGGTCGTCGAAGGTCTCGTAGCGGGTGACCTGTTGGTCCCACCGATTCGCCTCGATGAGCCGCAGCAGTGGGTCCGCCGGCAGCCGACGGCGTGCGATCGTCGAGGCGAGGGCCGCGACCACCGGATCGGTCGGCTCGCGGCGCTCCTCGTACAGGCCGCGCACGTCGGCCTCGATCCGGTCGAGCGCCGACAGGCGGTCACCCGCCCACTCGTCGCCGAGGTCGTCGACATGCCGTGCGTAGCGGTAGAGCGCCCGCAGGTCTTCCCTGATGCGCGGGGGTAGGAGGCGCAGCGCGACAGGGAAGTTCTCCCCGCTGGCCTTTTCGATCGGGTCTCCGCCGGGGGCCGTGGGGGCCGACCACTGGGCGGGGACGGCGTCGGACGACTGGTCGGACATGCGCGAACCCTCCTCGGTCCCCCTTTCCCCGAATCCGAGGATGGCTCGTCATGCGCGGTCGAAAAATCGTCGTGCGAGTCCGAAAATTGTCAGGCCGGCCCGGCGGAGCGGCCGATCCGCAGCTCGCGCAGGCTCGCCCACACGTCGGTGAGCGCCGAGACGCGCAGCAGGGTGAGCACGCCCAGGTAGGTGGCCAGGCAGACGGAGCCGGAGACGCCGAGCGCCAACAGCGCCTCGGGCCACCCAGGGCGTGCGGGCAGCGGCTGTTGCGCCAGCCACCCCGCCACCGCGGCGACACTCGCGGCGGTGACGACCCCCATCGTGGTCCGTACCAATGGCCCCAGGGCCACCGCGCGGTGTCGGCGGGCGGTGAGCACGCTCATCGTGGTGGCGGCGAAGACGACCGAGATGGAGGTCGACAGCGCCAGGCCTACCACGCCGTACCGCATGCCGAGTGTCAGGTCGCCCACGACGTTGAGCGCCATCGCGCCGAGCGCGCTCAACACCGGTGTGCGGCTGTCACCGACGGCCAGACAGGTCCGGGCGACCACCTCACGAACCGCGAGACCGGCGAGCGCGACGGAGTACGTGGCGACGGCCAGGGAGGTCAGCTCGACCGCCCGGGCGTCGAAGTTGCCCCGCGCGAAGAGGAGGACGACGATCGGCCGAGCGGCCACCGCGAGCACGACCACGACGGGGCTGATCAGCACGACCACGACGCCGAGGACTCGCCTGGTCGCCTCCCGCAGCTGGTCACGGCGTTCCGGGGTGCCGAGGGTGCTGAACGCGGGGAACAGCGTGGTCGTGAACGCGGTGACCATCACCACCTCGGCGAGCGTCACGATGCGCCAGCCGTAGCTCAGCGAGGCGATCGTCCCCGCCCCCTGCGCCGACCCGACCGCCCGGTCGACCATGGTGTTGACGTTGACGATCGCGCTGCCGAGGAGCAGTGGCGGCACCAGCCGGAGCATCTCGCGGAAGCCGGGGTCACGCAGACGGAACGACGGCCGCAGTCGCAACCCGATGGCGCGCACGGCCGGTAGCTGGACCAGGAAGCGAGCCGCCGAGCCGGCGACGAAGCCGCAAGCCAGCGCGGCGGCGCCGAAGGTGCCGCCGAACACGCCGACCGCGGTGATCATGACCAGGTTGAAGGGGATGCCCTGGAAACCGGCCCAGAAGAACCGCTGGTGCGCGTGGGCGGCGGAGGCGAGCAAGTTGGTCCCGGAGACGAAGACGGTGGCCGCCAGGACGATCCGCGTCAGGCGGACCGCCTCCTCCATCGTCGCCCCCTCGAAGCCGGGCGCGAGGACCGTGAGCACAGGTCGGGCGGCGACCGCCATCAGCACCGAGCCGAGGACGAGGACCGTCATGGCCACCGTCAGCGCGACACGGACCGTGCGGTGGCCGGCGTCCGTGCGCCCCGCGTCGACCGCGCGGGAGACGGGAGGGACGAGGGCGCGGGCCATGGCGCCGCTGATCAGCCCGAGGACCACGTTCATCAGTCCTTGGGCAACGAGGAAGGCATCGACCTCAGCGGACGCGCCGAAGACCGCCGCCATGATGGCGTCCCGCGCGAAGCCCAGCACCTGGCTCAGCGCGGTGAGGCACATGAGCAGCACGGAGGAGCGGACCAGCGCCCGCCGGGTCGTGCTCACCGATGTCCTCAGGCGCGGACGTCACGTCGGGGGACGCCGGGCTGAGAGGAACGCGGCCGCCTCACCGACGTCTCCTCGACGACTCGGCCCGACGCTTGCCTGGGGGTGGCCGTGTGCGGCGCGGGCAGGTACGGCAGGACGAGCGTGAAGCGGGCGCCCGAGCCGGGTACGGAGTCGAGCACGACGTGCCCGCCGTGAGCGCGGGCGATCGCGTGGACGATCGCCAGACCGAGGCCGGAACCCTCCGGCGCTCGTGTCGTGCCACGTCGAGATCGCCGGAAGATCCGACTCGTGTCGTCGTCCGGCACGCCAGGACCAGTGTCGCGCACCCAGAGGCGGACCGTCTTCGCGTCGACTCGGGCGCCGAACGCGATCGTGTCCCCTGGCGAGGTCACCTTGACCGCGTTGCGGGCGAGCTCCAACAACGCCTGGGTCAACCGCTGGCCGTCCGCGAACACCACCGCCTCGGACCGAGCGTCCACGTCCCAGGCGCGGTCACCGAGCGCCCGCGCTTTGTCGAGGACGTCGTCGAGCAGGAGTTCCACGTCGACGCCGGTCGGCTCGAGGAAGCCGGGGCGTTCGGCGCTGGCGAGTGTCTTGAGGTCCTCGACGAGACGAGTCATCCGGTCCAGCTCACCGAGCAGCAACGTCCGGGTCCTGTTCACCTCGGTCTGGTCGTCGACCCGAAGCAGTTCCAGGTGTCCACGCATGATCGTGATCGGTGTCCGCAGCTCGTGACCCACGTCCTCCAAGACATGAGTCGGTCCAGTGGTGCCGAGAATCCGTCCGACGATCGGCCAGGCGAGCGCCCCGGTCAGGCCGAGCCCGAGCAGGGCCGCCACAGCGAACGGCGGCGCGAGCGGGATCGCGACCCCGATCGAGAACGGAGAATGGGCCGGCGTCACGATACCCGCCTTCGCGACGACATAGGCCGTGATCGCGGTCGTCATCGTCGCCAGAGCAGCGAACCCGACGATCAAGCCCACGAACCGGACACGCGTGCGCGAGGTGGCGTCACGTCGTGCCCTGGTCAAGACCATTCCCCGTTCGGTGGTTGATCGGATGCCGACCGAGCCGATTATTCCCACTTCGGTCCGGAAATGTTCCACCAATCGCGTGTGGCTTGGTAGGAGGTCGTTCGATGAGCCGAATCCTCGTCGTCGAAGACGAGCCCGCGATCTCGGACTTCGTGGTGCGAGGCTTGCGGGAGCACGGGTTCGCCGCTGCGGCCGTCACCAATGGGGCGGCGGCTCTCCACCACGCGGCCACCGGTGAGTTCGACCTGCTCCTGCTCGACATCGGACTTCCGGACCGAGACGGGTTCTCCGTCATCCGACAGCTCCGCGCCAGCCGGAACGACATTCCCGTCGTCGTCCTCAGCGCTCGTGACTCGGTGACCGACACGGTGAAAGGGCTGGAGATCGGAGCGGACGACTACGTCTGCAAGCCGTTCCGGTTCGAGGAGCTCCTCGCTCGCATCCGATTACGTCTTCGCGACGCTCGGATGTCGTCGGGCATGCTCATGCGGAATGGCGAGCTGGTCCTCGACTTGCGCACCCGCCGCGCGTACGTCGACGGCCGGACCGTCGAGCTCACCACTCGTGAGTTCCTCCTCGCCGAGCTGTTCTTCCGCCGGCCCGGTGAGGTGATCTCCCGAGAGGAGCTTCTGTCGCACGTGTGGGGTTACGACTTCGACCCCGGCTCGAACGTCGTCGACGTCTACATCCGCTACCTGCGGCGCAAGATCGGCGCGGAGCACATCGAGACCGTCCGCGGGGTCGGATACCGGCTGGTCCGACGATGAGAGATCTCTCATCGTCGCGACATCGTGCTCTCCGCGCGTGGGAATGAATGCCGAGGGGAAGGCAGACAGTGATTTCCGTCGGTCGAGCCACGGGGGTGTTCCATTTCCACTCACGGGACTTCTCAGCAAGAGACCTCTGAGACACCGCGCTGGTCGACGATCACCGTCGACGGCCAGTGCTTCCAGCGGCTGCCGATTCGCACGCACTGGCTCTCCGAGCACGACGACCTCGCTGAGGTCTTGCTCACGTACGGCACCGAGCGTCGGCCTGGCGACACGGTGGTGATCAGCGAGAAGATCGCGCTGCTGCTCACCGGCAGGACGATCCCCGCTGATCCCACGCGCGTGCAGGCGGATGCCCGATGGCTGTGTCGTTTCGTGCGGCCTCGCCCCGACTCCCTTGGGTTGGCGCAGCCTGTCAAGATGCAGTGGGTGATCGACACCCTGGGTCGCCCCCGGGTCTACGCCGCGGCGGCGGCTGCCGCTCTCACCCGGCCGTTCGGCATCCGTGGTGGGTTCTACCGGGTAGCCGGGCCAACCGCCCGGGACATCGACGGTGGGCGTCCACCCTACGAGCACCTGCTGTTCCCGCCGTTCGACGTGGCCGAGGCGACCGAGCTCTGCGAGGAGCTCGCCGCCAAGCTCGAGGTGGGTGTCGCGATCGTCGACATCAACGACTACGGCGGCACGATCCGCGCGCGCTCGGCGGGAGCGCTACCGGAGCGGACCCTGCTCGGTGCGCTCGCCGACAACCCCATGCGACAGCGGCGCACCGGCACGCCGCTGGCCTTGGTCCGCCCGGTCCTGTAAGTCGCGTCCCAGGTCCCGTTCCGTCACCAGCTCACGGCCGGTCCGGCTCGGCTTGCCCTGGAGGCTGGGGTGGCCGGCGCTGCTCCGACCGGTTCCGCCAGGGCTCCGGGGTCGTTCTCGGACCGGGTTGCCCCGCGAGCCGCGCGGGCGTGGGGCTCTCAGGCCGGCCGGGCGGGGTGGTCGTGGACCGTCCCCACACCGGCCTGGCTGCGGCCTGGGCAAGCGTCCCTTGGTCCCGTGTGGGCCGCCCATGCGCGGGACGTCCCTGAGCCGGCCGACCCTGGGCCAGCCGACCCTGGGCCAGCCGACCCTGGGCCAGCTGACTCTGGGCTGGCCGACTCTGGGTCGGCCGGCTCGGAGCCGCCCGACCCGCACGGTCTTGAGCGGGGCGCCCCGGTCCCGATCGAGTGGCGTGGGTCAACAGGCGGTCGTCGGCGGTGCCGTCGATGACCTGATGAGCCAGCACGGCCAGGCGCATCTGGTTGCTGCGGGCAAAGCCGCGCAGGATGGTGAACGCCTCGTCGATGGGGATCCCACGTCGCTCGGCGAGAATGCCCTTGGCCTGCTCGATGACGAGCCGACTGTCGAGCGCGCGTTGCAGCTGCTGGGCGAGCGTCTCGGCCTGCCGTCGGCGACGTTCACGCACGAGGGTGATCGCCGCGACGCGCGCCAGGGTCTCGGCGAGCCGGCCGTCGGTGTCGCCGTCGTCGCCTGTCCCCTCGTAGTAGAGCTCGACCGCTCCGAGCACCTGGGTGTCGTAGCGGAGCGGCCACGCCCGCACCGACCGGAACCCGAGGCGACGGGCGTGTGAGGCGAAGTCGGTCCAGTGAGGCGGCGCGGCGTCCAGGTCGGGGCAGGTCACCGGGCTGGTGGACCGGACGGCGTCGTGTCCCGGCCCCTGGTCGTCCGGAGGGCTGAGCAGCGCGGACACCCGCTCTCGCGCGGCGGTCGACGGGACCGCGTCGAGGTGGCCGTGGTCGTCGGCGAGCCGAACGATCGCGGCGGCGGCGCGTAGCAGCTCCACGGCGGTGTCGGCGAGCCGGCCGGAGAACGTTCCCACCTCGAAGTCTGGAACCAGCGTGTCGGAGAGCTTGACGAGCGCCTCACTCACCAGGTAGTCACGTGACACATCAACCCCCATGTTCGTTCACCGGGTCGGATCACTGGACGCACGACCAGGCCATCCGGTGTGCTGTGCGGTGGACGCGAGGCGGCCACCACAGTGGGGCCACAGCGGCTCCCACGTGGGCGGTGACGGCGGCGCGGGCCATGCTCCACGTGGTCTGGGGGCCGCTCACGTGGTCTCGCTCCCACACGTGGCCTCCGTCCCGTGCCACCAGCACCTGTCGCACATATACCCACGGGAGCGCGCTTACCCGTTCTTCCGGCTCCTCACAACCGTGCGCGTCTCATTTGTTCGCCGCGACTGACGTTCGCCGCGAGCAAGACGGCGTGAGCCGGCAGGCCGGCGTCGACAATCCGCCGCTGCGAGCGCGAGTTGGCCGGAGTTGGGCGTCTGGATCCTGTTGACGTGATCGACATCTCGGCAATTTACTTGCCCGCACCAGGTGCCGCTTGGCCCGGCATCGCGACGCACTCGTTTCAGCGGACGCGATGTGCTCATCGCACATGGAGGGCAGGCGTGATGGGGTCGAACGGTCGCATGTACGAGGACGTCAAGGACATCCTTCGGCACCAGATGAGGAGTCGACGGGACGTCCTGCGCGCCGGGCTCGGCGCGAGCGCCGCGCTGCTGTTCGGTGGAGCCGCGGCGGCGTGCTCATCGGAAGGTGGGCAGTACTCGAGCGCGGGACGACGGCCACCCGAGGGTGCCGAGCAGCCACCCCGAGGCCGAGCCAACATCCCCACGCCCCGGGAGAAGACCCTGATCATCGGTCAAGTCGACTTCCAGGTCTTCAACAGCTTCAACGGTCGCATCCCCAACGGCGTCCAGTCCGGCAACGGCTTCGACGTCGTCTGCAAGGAGTACCTCTTCTACCTCAACATGCCGACGGGTGAGCTGATCCCGTGGCTGGCCACCGGCTACGAGTACAACGACGACCACACCACGTTGACGTTCACCTTCGACCCGAAGGCGCGGTGGAGCGACGGAGAGCCGTTCACCTCCCACGACTTCAAGTTCACCGTCGAGTTGATGCGCGACAACCCGCAGTTGCTCGGCGGTGGAGGCGACTTGAAGGACTACGTCGCCAACGTCGCCACGCCTGACGACCACACCGCGGTCCTGGAGCTCAGCCAGCCCAACCCTCGGATGCACTACGGCTTCATCTGCACCATCGTCGCCGGCTTCGACGTCCTGCCCCGCCATGTCTGGGAAGGCAAGGACCCGACGAAGTTCAAGGACAACCCACCCATCCGGACCGGCCCCTACGTGCTGGACAGGGCGATCCCCAGCCAGAAGATGTTCGTCTGGAAGAAGAATCCGGACTACTGGAACAAGGACAAGCTCGATCCGGCGCCGGAGTTCGTCATCTACCAGTCCGTCGCGGAGTCGCAGGACGCCGCGAGCCAGGCGTTCCGTCGGGCCGAGTTCGACGTGGGCTCGCTGGACGAGGAGCACGCCAAGGTCTTGCGCGCTGAGGGCTACCCGAACCTGGTGACCACCCCATTCCACGACCCGTGCCCGCGGGCGCTGTGGCTCAACTTCGACTCCTCGCGCGGGATCATGAGCGACCCGCGCATGCACTGGGTCATCAACTACGTGATCGACCGAGAGAAGATCGGCAACACCGTCTGGCCCGTCAAGACCCCACCCGCGCAGTACCCGTGGGCGGACTACGACGGCAACAAGAAGTGGGAGGTCCCCCACCTCGCGGAGAAGTACAAGTTCGAGTACAACCCGCAGAAGGCCGCCCAGCTGCTGGACGAGATGGGCGCCACGCTGGGGCCGGACGGCGTGCGCCGGTGGAAGGGCAAGCCGGTCTCGGTCGAGATCATCACGCCGGCCGGCGTGGACGGCGCGGAGTTCATCATCGGCCAGCTCATCGTGGAGGAGCTCCGCAAGCTCGGGCTCAAGGGCTCCTCGGTGCGGAGCTACAGCGGCTCGGTCCACAGCGAGAAGTGGGAACGTGGCCAGTTCGACATCTCCTCGCAGTGGGTGTGCAACGTCTCCTGGGACCCCAACCAGCTGTTCAGCGCGCTCCAGAGCCGCTGGGCCACGGACGTGGGCACCAACGCCGTCGGCCGTAACCAGGTGCGCATGCGGAACGCCAAGCTGGACGAGCTGTCTCAGCGGCTGCAGACCATGGACCCGGAGAGCGCCGAGGCGAGGACGCTCATGGAGCAGGCGCTCGAGGAGTACTTCCGCACCTTGCCGGTGATCCCGGTCATCCAGACCGCCTACCCCGCGTACTTCAACACCACGTACTGGACGGGCTGGCCGACCGAGGATGACCTGTACCAGGTCCCCAACAACTGGTGGGGTCAGTTCCTGTTCGTCATCGGCCGACTCAAGCCGACGGGAGCGAAGTGAGCATCGCGAAGTCGAGCGCGCTGGCGACCGGCACGCGTTCGATCCGGTCCTTCCTCGCCGCGCACCCCCTCCTGAGCTACGCCCTGCGACGCTTCGGGCTCTACGTGGTGGAGCTGTGGGGCGCGATCACCGTCGCGTTCTTCTTCTTCCGGCTCATCCCCGGCGACCCGATCCAGACGTTCATCCAGACCCTCCAGCTCAACTACGTCTACAACCAGCAGGCGAGCGCGGAGGTGATCGCTCGGTACCGGGAGGAGTTCGGGCTGGACGGCAACATCGTCACCCAGTACCTGCACTACCTCCACCAGGTCCTGATCCGCCAGGACCTGGGCCCGTCCCTGCTCAACTACCCGACTCCCGTCCAGGACGTGATCATGCGGGCGCTGCCGTGGACGGTGGGTCTGTTGGGCATCTCCGCTGTGCTCGCCTGGTTCCTCGGCCTGCTGGCGGGCGCGGTCGCGGGGTGGCGTCGCGGCAAGTTCGGTGCGGACCTCGTGACGAACCTGGCGATCGCCTTGTCGCACGTGCCGTACTACTTCCTGGCGCTGATCCTCACCTTCATCTTCGCCTACCAGCTGAACTGGCTGCCGGCGAGGTCGGCCTACGACGCGCGGCTGGAGCCCACGTTCAGCCTGGAGTTCATCGCCAGTCTGTTGCGCTATGGTCTGCTGCCGAGCCTGTCGATCGTGGTCATCGGGGTGTTCAGCTGGCTGCTGTCCACCCGGATGCTCATGGTCCCGGTGCTCGGTGAGGACTACCTGGTCTACGCGCAGGCCAAAGGGCTACGGCCCAGGCGCATCCTCACCCGCTACGCCCTGCGCAACTGCTACCTGCCGCAGGTCACGGCGTTCGGGATCTCGCTCGGCTTCATCTTCAACGGCAACGTTCTGGTCGAGCAGCTGTTCAACTACCCCGGCCTGGGCGCGACGTTGGTGAACGCCATCAACATCTTGGACTTCAACACGATCATGGGTGTCACCAACCTCGCGATCTTCGCCGTCCTCACCGCCAACTTGATCCTCGACCTGATCCTTCCGTTGCTCGACCCGCGGGTGAAGTACTGGCGCTAGCCGCGACAGGAGGTGTGCGATGAGGCTGCTGCGCGGGGTGGCGAGGGCCCTGACCAGCAACTGGAAGCTCACGACCGGGTTGGTGCTGTTGCTCACGCTGATCGCGCTGGCGTTGCTGAGCCCGCTCATCTCGGCCGCGATCGGCAAGGGCAAGGACCCGGTCGCGATCGCGGCCTACCAGAAGTGGCTGGTCCCCTCTCCGCAGCACTGGCTCGGTACCGACCAGTTCGGCCGTGACGTGTTCGCGATGACCATCGAGGCGCTGCGCGCGTCCCTGCAGGTCGGCGCGATCGCCGGCGTCATCTCGACGGTCGTCGGGGTGATCATGGCGTTCCTCGCCGGCTACAAGGGCGGCGTCGTCGACGGGGTGCTGTCGACGGTGACCGACATGGTGCTCGTGGTCCCGAGCTTCCCGCTGCTCATCGCCCTCTCGGCCTACACCAAGAACGTCGGGATCGTCGAGGTCGGGATCATGCTGGCGGTCTTCAGCTGGCCGTTCGCGGCCCGGACGATCCGGTCGCAGGTGCTGAGCCTGCGCGCGCGGCCGTACGTCGAGCTGGCGAAGGTCACGAAGTTCCGCGACATCGAGATCATCGTCTACGAGCTGCTGCCGAACATGCTCCCCTACATCGGCGTGGGCTTCGCGTCGTCGGCCCTGGGCGCCATCTTCGCGCTCGTGGGTCTGGAGGTGATCGGGCTCGGACCCGGCGAGACCATCGACCTCGGGAAGATCATTTTCAGCGCCATCAACACCGGAGCGATGACGTTGGGCGCCTGGCCCATGTTCGTCGCTCCGATCGTCCTCCTCACACTGCTGTTCGCGGCACTCAACCTCATCAACATCGGGTTGGAGGAGATCTACAACCCGCGTCTGAGAGGAGTCGCCGGTGCCTGAGGTGACCGCCGCCCGCGTGCCCGGGACGGAGCCGACCGACGAGCCCTTGGTCGAGATCAAGGACCTTCGGGTTCACTACCGAACGACCAAGGGGGACGTCCCCGCGGTGAACGGCGTCGACCTGGCGATCCGACGCGGCGAGATCCTCGGGATCGCCGGAGAGTCCGGGAGCGGCAAGACCACCTTGGCGGTGGCCCTGCTTCGGCTGCTGCGGCCGCCTGGGTACGTCGCGGGTGGTGAGATCGTCTTTCGTCCTCGGGGCTCACCTCCGGTGGACTTGCTCGAGCTCGACGAGCGTCGGCTGCGGGCGCTGCGCTGGAAGGCGCTGTCCTACCTGCCGCAGGGGTCGATGAACTCGATGAACCCCGTCATGCGGGTCGCCGACCAGTTCCGGGACGTCATCCTCGAGCACCGGAGGGACCTCCGTGGTGACGTCGACGCGATGATTCGGCGGCTGTTGCGTCAGGTCGGGCTTGACAAGAACGTCGCTCGCATGTACCCGCACGAGCTGTCCGGTGGGATGAAGCAGCGGGTGCTCATGGCGATCTCGATCGCGCTCGAGCCCGACCTGGTCGTGGCGGACGAGCCGACGACCGCGCTCGACGTCACCATCCAGCGGGTGATCCTGCAAAGCCTCGGCGACCTGCGGGATCAGTTCGGTGTCACCTTGGTCGTGATCTCGCACGACATGGGCGTGCACGCTCAGCTCGTCGACCGGGTGGCCGTGATGTACGAGGGGAAGGTGGTCGAGGTCGGGGACGTCCGACAGGTGTTCAAGCGACCTCAGCACCCCTACACGAAGAGCTTGATCGAGTCGATCCCCAAGATCGGGGAGGCTCCATGGCGGGAGGAACAGCGGAGTCGGGTGCCATGACCGGGCCAGCGATCGAACTGCGTGACGTCGAGCAGCGGTTCCACGCCCGCGGCACGGAGACGGGCTTCCTCACGGCGGTCCACAAGACGTCGTTCACGCTGAGCACCGACCCGCCGCGCATCGTCAGCCTGGTCGGCCAGAGCGGCAGCGGAAAGAGCACGCTCGCGCGGATCGTGCTGGGTCTGCAGCGGCCGACCTCCGGCACGGTGACCTACGGGGGCAAGGACATCTTCCGGCTGTCCCGAGCCGAGTACGACGACTTCCGCCGCAACGTCCAGCCGGTCTTCCAGGATCCCTACGCGATCTTCAACCCCGTCTACCGCGTGGACCGGGTGCTGAAGACGGCGATCCGCAAGTTCGGGTTGGCGTCGTCGAAGGCGCAGGCCGAGGAGCTGATGGAGGAGTCGTTGCGCGCGGTGCGGCTCGACCCGGGCCAGGTCCTCGGCCGCTACCCGCACCAGCTGTCCGGCGGGCAACGACAGCGGATCATGCTCGCCCGGGTGCACATGCTCCGCCCGTCGTACGTCATCGCGGACGAGCCGGTCTCGATGCTCGACGCACAGGTGCGGAAGGCGTTCCTCGACATCCTCCTCGACTTCCAGCGCTCGTACGGCATGACGACGCTGTTCATCACCCACGACCTGTCCACCGTCTACTACCTCGGGGGCGAGGTGATGGTCATCACGCGTGGCCGCATCGTGGAGAAGGGGCCGGTCGCGGAGGTCATGCACCAGCCCAAGCACCCGTACACGAAGCTGCTGCTGGCCTCGGTCCCGCAGCCCGACCCGGACCAGCGCTGGACGGATCGCATCGACCTGGATCAGGCCGAGCGCGAGGAGGCCGACCCGATGGTGTCGGGAGAGCCCGACGCGAGGGTTCCCTGACCCGGTCCGCCCTCGTAGGGTGGCGGGACGGAGACGAGTCCGCACGGCGAGAGGCGCACCATGGCCACGTGTCCGAAGGCGACGGACGTGGAGCGGGTCGATGCCGCCGACCTGCGGCACCGGATGGTCGACGACTTGCGCGCCCGCGCGGTGGTCACCAGTCCCGCGGTGGAGGCGGCGCTGCGCGTGGTACCGCGGCACGTCTTCGTCCCCGAGGTGCCGCCAGAACGGGCGTACGCCGACGAGGCCGTCGTCACGAAGGTCGGCGACGACGGCATGCCCACCAGCTCCGCCTCGCAACCCTCGATCGTCGGGCTCATGCTGGAGCAGCTCGACGTCGCCCGTGGTCACCGGGTCCTCGAGATCGGCGCGGGCACCGGCTACAACGCCGCGCTGCTCGCCGAGCTGGTCGGCCCCGAGGGCGCGGTGACCACGGTCGACCTCGACGCCGACGTGGTGGAACGCGCGGCGGCCGGCCTGCGGGACGCAGGCTTCGACCAGGTGCGGGTGGTCTGCGCGGACGGCGGCCTCGGCTGGCCGGACGGCGCTCCGTACGACCGAATCATCGTGACGGCCGGCGCCTGGGACCTGCCGCCGGCGTGGACCGGGCAGCTCGCGCCGAGCGGGCGGTTGGTGGTCCCGCTCGGCATCAGGGGCGTCTACCGCAGCGTGTGCTTCGAGCCGGTGGGACGGACGTGGCGCAGTGGGTCGATCGTCGACTGCGGCTTCATGCCGCTGCGTGGGGAGTTCGCCGGACCCGGCCGCTACGTCAAGGTCGGAGAGTCCGGATCCGTCTGGGACGACGGCGACCTGCGCGGCGACGTAAACGTCCTCGCCGAGCTCGGCCCGGGCCAGAGCCCGGCGGTCGAGCTGGCCACGACGGTGACGGCCACGTCGACGCAGCTGTGGCGGTCTTTGGCGCTGTGGCTGGCCCTCACCGACCCGGCGTTCGTACGGTCCTTCGGCGGCCTTCCCGACGACGTGGTGGGCGGCCTCGGGCTGCTGGAGGGCGAGAACCTCGCGGTCCCGTGCCGTCCGCACGGACGGCACGGCGACGAGCCGTTCCAGGTCATGGTGCGTGGCTACGGCCCGGACGGGCACGGGCTCGCGAGTCGACTCGCCGAGCGGATCCGAGCCTGGGACAGGCGCACGACCGCCGGGCTGCGCATCAACGCCTACCCCGTCGAGACACCGGACGCGGCGATCCCGGCAGAGTGGATCGTCCCGAAGCGGCACACCAAGCTCGGCATTTCCTGGAACGCTCCCGGGTGACACCGGCCGGAGGTTCTCCGCCTCCCCGGGGCGTCGCCCTTTCACCGCCCCGAGCCGGGTCGCTCAACCGACCCGTTCGGCGATCCGACGCGCGACGGTGGTGAACTCCCGGCTGGCGGCCGCGTCGGGATCCGTCACGACGACGGGAGCGTGGACGTGGCCGGTGGTCGGATGGAACGGGATCGCACCCAGCCGCTCGACGTCCTCCGCCCAGATCGCGTGCTCGGCCGCCACCGGTGGAAACAGCGGCGTCTGGTGCCCGCACGAGGGGCATGCGTAGCCGCTCATGTTCTCCACACCGCCGAGCAGCGCGGTCTTGCGTCGCCGCAGCATCGACACCATCTTTCGGCAGTCGAGGTGAGCGGCGTGCTGGGGCGTCACGACGAGGACGACCTGGGCGTCGGGAACCAGCCCCAGAAGGTCCTGCTGCAGGTCACCCGTCCCAGGCGGGACATCGACCAGGAGGAGGTCGGGCTCGACCGGCCACGCCACGTCGGTGACGAGCCGGCGCAGCAGCAGAGCCACGAGCGGTGCCGACCAGTCCAACGCCTGCTCCTCACTGAGGAGGAACTGCGCCGACACGATCGGGATCCCGAACCGCTCCACCGGCTCCAGCGGCGGCAGGTCCCGCTGCCACAGGGTCACCGACCGTGCTGGCGTGCGGCGCGTGAGGCCCACCATCGCCGGGATGTCCGGTCCGTAGACATCCGCGTCCACCAGGCCGATCCGCACGCCCTCGCGCGCGAGGGCGGCGGCGACGTTCACCGCGACGGTGCTCTTGCCGACGCCGCCCTTCCCGCTGGCGAAGACGACCGTGGCGGTCATGGGCGCGCAGCCCGGTGCACGACCGCCGGGTCGTCCTCCGGCCGCAACGGCACCAACCGATACCGCAGCTCGTACGTGGTGCCCGACGGCACGCGGTAGCGTTCGAGCGTGTCGGGGCCGCAGCTCGCGCCCCCGAGGCCACGCTGCCGGACGTCGACGAAGAGGTGGGTCACCTCGTCGCGCACCAGGTCGACGGTGTGCCACGCCGAGTCGAGCGTGGCGTCGGAGTAGTGGGACGCCTTGGCCTCGACCGGAGTCGGCGCGCTCACCAGCAGCCCGACGCCGTCCTCGCGACGCAACGCCATCCAGCGCACGTCGGTCTTGTTGCCGTGCTCCTGGGGCAGGATGTAGGGGACGTACTGGTCGTCGACGGTGCTGATCCAGCGACCTAGCGCCGCGCCGGCCTTGCGGTCGATGTAGCTCTCGTGCGGGCCGCGCCCGAACCACTCCAGGTCCTCGAAGCCGGCGGGGACGGTCGCCACCACGCCGATGCGCGGCAGATCCGGCAGCTCTCGGTCGACCTCGAACCGATGCTCGGCGTGGAGCGACCCGTCGGCCGCCACGACGAGCCGCGCCTCATGGCCGATGCCGTGGTCACGGTCCGGCGGGCAGAGGCGCTCCGACCACGCGATCACCACGTGGCCGGCCTTGTCGCCAGACGACTCCGCCGGTTCCACCGACAGCTTCTCCAGCCGCGACGTGAGCCGGTCCAGCCCGGCGTCGATCCACCGGAAGTACGCCTGGGATCGACGGTGCCACTCGTCGGTCACCGTTCGAATGCCGTCGTTGTCCGTCGGTGCCCGCCACACGTTCGGAACCGGACCGCGGGTCAGGAGGTCGACGCCGTCGACCCGCCAGGCCGTGAGCACCCCGTCGGCACGGCGGACGGCGACCTCGACGCGGTCGCCGCGGATCGTCCAGCCGGACTCCGACTCCTCCACCGTGAGCGGCCCGGTCGTCCCGCTGACCACGTCGCCGCTCGCTTCCGGCGCGGGCGCGACGCCCAGCGCGAGCTGGACCCAGCCGACCTCGTGTCTCTCACCGAGCAGCGGTTCGTGATCGGCCACGAACCTGAGCAGAGCGTGGGCCTCCTGCCCGGGCGCCAGCTCGGGCACCTGCCAGGGAACGTCGATCTCCTCGGCTCCGCCGGGCGGGACGGCCAGCTGGGGCAGGATGCCGGTCGCCACCACCGAGCCGTCGACGGTGACGGTCCAGGTGATGCGCAGGTGACCGAGGTCCCGGAAGTCGTACTTGTTGCGGATGCGCAGCCGGGCCGCGCCTACCGAGTCGGTCGGCTTCCCTTCGGCGTCCACGACCTCACCGTGGGCGTCGACGAGCTCGGCGTCGACCGGCTGGTAGACCCGCTTGACCTCCCACATCGCCGGGTGTGGGCGGCGGTCCGGCCAGAACAGGCCGTCGCAGACGAAGTTCCCGTCGTGGGGCTCGTCACCGAAGTCCCCGCCGTAGGCCCAGTACGACGTCCCGTCCTCGGCGGTGACGGCGATGCCGTGGTCGAGCATCTCCCAGATGAAGCCGCCCTGCAGGCCGTGGTGGGACTCGATCGCCGCCCAGTAGTCGGCGAGGTTGCCGCAGCTGTTGCCCATGGCGTGGGCGTACTCGCACATGATGAGCGGGCGGTGGTCGGTGGTCGTCCTGGCCCACTCGACGATGCGGTCGATCGACGGGTACATGGGGCAGACGATGTCGGTGGCGGCGTGCCCGCCGGACCAGTCCGCGTTGATCGCACCCTCGTAGTGGAGCACCCGGCTCGGGTCGACCCGGCGCACCCAGCCGGCGGCGGCGTCGTGGTTGGGTCCGTAGCCGGACTCGTTCCCCAGCGACCACGCGATGACGCTCGGGTGGTTGCGGTCGCGCAGCACCATGCGGCTGACCCGGTCGAGGAACGCCGCCTGGTAGCGCGGGTCGTCGCACAGGGTCGAGTAGTTGGCGTGGGCCTCGATGTTGGCCTCGTCGATGACGTAGAGGCCGTAGGCGTCCGCGAGGTCCAGGAACGCCGGGTCGGGCGGGTAGTGGGAGGTGCGGACCGCGTTCACGTTGAACGCCTTCAGCACCTCGACGTCACGCCGCACCGTCTCCAGCGGGACGGCGCTCCCGTAGCGGTCGTGGTGCTCGTGACGGTTGACGCCTCGGATGGTGACCGCTTTGCCGTTGACGAGCAACTGACGGTCGCGGACCTCGACGGTGCGGAAGCCGGTGCGCACCGACGTGGCTTCGACCTCCTGACCGTCGGGGTCGCGCAAGCTCACCACGACCGTGTAGAGCGTCGGGACCTCCGCCGACCACGGCTGAACCGAGGGAAGGGACGTCTCCAGCCGCACCTGGCCGAACCCCGGTGGGTCGCCGGCTCGCAGCAGGGGCTCGCCGGTCAGGGGCTCGGTGAGCGTGGGCTCGCCGTCCGGGCCGTCGAGGGTGGCGACGACGTGCCACCCGGGTCCGGGAAGACCACCCACCGTGGTGAGGATGTCGAGGGTGCCCGCGCCGGTTTGGTAGTCGTAGCCGGCGGTCACGGCGACGTCGTGGAGGTAGGTCGGTCCCGTCGCGTAGAGGTAGACCGACCGGTGGATGCCCGCCTGCCACCACTGGTCCTGGTCCTCGATGTAGCTCGCGTCGGACCACTGGATGACCTGGACGGCGAGGGTGTTGGTGCCAGGGTGGGCGAGGCGGGTGACGTCGTACTCGCTCGGCAGTCGGGAGTCCTTGCCGAGACCGACCGGCTGGCCGTTGAGCCAGACCGACGACACCGAGATCGCGCCGCCGATGTGGAGGACGAGCCGGCGCCCCGCCCACTCCGGCGGCAGCTCGAAGCTGGTCCGGTACAGCCCCGTGGGATTGTGCTCCGGGACGTGGGGCGGCCGGTTCGGCCGGAACGGCATCTGGACGTTGGTGTACTGCGGGCGTCCGTAGCCCTGCATCGTCCAGTTGCCGGGGACGGCGATGGTTCCCCAGGAGGAGTCGTCGAAGTCGGGCGCGGCGAAGTCGGCGGGGGTGTCCTCGGGGCGGTCGACGAGCTGGAAGGCCCAGTCGCCGTCGAGGCGGAGGACGTCCGCGCGTTCGCGGGCTCGCGCGTCCTCAGCTGTCCGGTAGGGGAGCAGTGTCGCCCGCCCAGGAAGGCGGTTGACCCCGGTGAGCTCGGGCGTCTCCCACGGGCGTGCCGCCGCCGTGAGGCCGGCAGGGGTGTTGGCTGGCATCGGGATGGCTCCTCCAGGGACTCACGCGGCGGTGTGCCGGCGGATGAACGCCAGCATCCGACGCCAGGCGTCGGCGCACTCGCTGGTGTGGTCGTGGTGGCTGCGGTCGAAGAAGCTGTGCGGCGCACCCGGGTACGTGTGGACGGTGTGCTCGACGCCCGCCTGGCGCAGGCCCGCGGCGAACGCCTCGACCTGCTCGGGCGGGATGCTCGAGTCGGCACCACCGAACAGGCCGAGCACCGGGACCCGGGCCTTCGGCGCCTCGCTGATCGGCGTGGGGCCACCGGGCACCCTGGGTCGCATGCCGCCGTAGAAGCCGATGACGCCGACGAGGCCCGAGCGTGTCGTGGTGTCCGTCGTCCCGGTGCGCGCTGTCCCGGCGTCCGTCCCATCCTCCTCTCGGGGCTCGACGAGCCGTGGGTTGGCCGCTTGGAGGAACGAGTAGCTCCCACCGAAGCAGAAGCCGACCGTGACGATCCCGCGGACCCGGTTGCGCCGCCGGAGGTGGTCGACCGCTGCCTCGATGTCCGCGGCGACAGTCTCCGGGGTGGTCTGGGCGACGTGGGCGCGGAAGTCGAAGTCGGCGCCGCGAGGCTCGAGTCCGGCCGTTCGACCGAAGTAGTCGATCGCCACGGCGTCGATGCCCAGCCCGGCGAACCGTTCGGCGAGCCGCTCGTAGTAGGCGAACAGGCCACGAATGTCGGGGAGGATCACCACGCCGGCGCCGGACGGCTCAGGTGCCATGGCCTCGAAGGCCGCGAACGGCGTGGCGTCGGTCGACGTGAGGACGACTCGCTTGCCCTCGACGGGAACGCAGCTCTCCGGTGGCTCCGGCGGGATCGCGTCATAGTCGAAGCACATCGGCGGCTCCTCCACGGTGAAGGCGAGCTGGCATCCGAACCTACCCCGTGATCGCCATGGTGTCGTAGGGTGGCCGGCCGTGAGGATCGCGGTCTTGCGCGAGCGACGTCCCGGCGAACGCCGGGTCGCCATGCTTCCGGAGTTCGTGCCTCGGCTGCTCTCGACCGGGGTCGAGGTGGTGGTGGAGACCGACGCCGGCGCGGAGATGGGGATCCCCGACGAGGCGTACCGCGACGCCGGCGCGCGCGTCCTCGACGACGTCTTCGACGCCGACGTCGTCGTGTCCGTGCAACCGATCAACCTCGCGACCGCTCGCGCGCTGGCGGAGGGAACCGTCACCATCTCGTTCCTACCGACCAGGCAGGAGCTCCCGCTCGTCCGGCGCATGCGCGAGCGGAAGCTCACGTCGTTCTCGATGGACCTGGTGCCCCGAACCTCACGCGCCCAGCCGATGGACGCGGTCACCTCCCAGTCCATGGTGGCCGGGTACCGGGCGGCGATCGTCGCCGCCGAGCGACTGCCGCGGTTCTTCCCGCTCCTCATGACCGCGGCCGGCACGGTCGAGCCGGCGACGGTGCTCGTCCTCGGCGCCGGCGTGGCCGGGCTCCAGGCGATCGCGACCGCACGTCGGCTCGGGGCGAACGTGCAGGCGTACGACGTGCGGCGAGCGGCCGCCGAGGAGGTCGCCAGCCTGGGCGCGCGCTTCCTCGACCTGGGCCTCCCGCCGTTGGAGGGAGAGGGCGGCTACGCGCGCGAGATGACCGAGGAACGCTCCCTGCGGCAGCGGGAGCTGCTCGCGCCGTACGTCGCCGACGCGGACGTGCTCATCACGACCGCGGCCGTCCCGGGGCGACCCGCGCCTCTGCTGGTGACGTCGGAGATGGTCGAGGCCATGCGGCCGGGGTCGGTGGTCGTCGACCTGGTCGCCGACCAGGGAGGCAACGTCGCGGGCAGCGTTCCCGGCCAGGAGCTGTCGGTCAACGGCGTCCTCATCTGGGGCGGTCAGAACGTCCCCAGCCAGCTCCCGATGCAGGCCAGCCGTCTGTACTCCCAGAACATCCTCAACATGCTCATGCTCTTGCTGCGCGACGGCGAGCTGCGTCTCGACTTCGACGACGAGATCCTCGCCAGCGCGTGCGTCACCCATGCCGGTGAGGTGAGACACCGGCCGACAGCCGAGCTGATCCCGGAGGTGGGCTGAGTGGCCGAAGGGATCGCACTCGTCATCATCCTCGTCTTCAGCGCGTTCACCGGCTACGAGGTCGTCTCGAAGGTGCCGACGGTCCTGCACACGCCCCTGCTGTCCGGGGCCAACGCCATCGCCGGCGTGATCCTCCTCGGCGCCGTTCTCGTCGCGGGGCGGGCCAGCACCACGGCCGAGCTCGTGGTCGGGCTGGTCGCGGTCTTCCTCGCCAGCCTCAACCTGGCCGGTGGGTTCGTGGTGACCGACCGGATGGTGGAGAAGTTCGGTGGGCGAAAGCGGGTCGACCATGGGTGAGGTCGTGACGCCCACGTGGGCGCAGGTGGGCTACGTCATCGCCACGATCTGTCTGATCCTCGCGCTGAGAGGGCTGTCGTCACCGCGGACCGCGCGTGCCGGGAACCTCGTGGGCGCGGCGGGAGCGCTCCTGGCGCTCGTGCTCGTCTTCCTCACCGCGCGACTGGACCACCTGCTGCCGATCCTGTGCGCCCTCGGCCTGGGTGGCCTCGTCGGTGTGGCCGCCGCACGCAAGGTCACGTTGACCGCGGTGCCGGGGCTCGTCGCGGTGCTCAACGGCGTCGGGAGCGCGGCCGTGGTCCTGGTGGCGCTCGCGCGGGTGACCTCCGGTGGGCTCGCGTCCGCCCTCGCGGCGTTCGCGGTCGTGGCGGGCGCGGTGAGCGTGGCGGGTTCAGCGGTCAGCGTCGCCAAGCTGAGCGACCTGCTGCCGGCGCGGCCGATCGTCGTGCCGCGGGCCCCCTGGGTCTACGGCGGTACGGTGCTCGCCGCGCTGGCGGCCGCGGTCGTGCTTGCCTTGACCGGCGCCACGCCGGTCGGCGTCCTGCTCGCCCTCTTGGGCCTCGCGGTCGGCGTCCTGCTCGTGCTGCCGGTCAGCGGGTCGGACGTTGCCGTCGTGATCTCCCTGCTCACCGCGGTCACCGGGCTGGCGGTGGCAGCGAGCGGCTACCTGCTCGACTCCGTGCTGCTCCTGGTGGCCGGCATCCTCGTGGGCGCGGCCGGGCTCGTGCTCACGCGGCGCATGGCCCGGACGATGGGCCGCCGACTCAGCACCATCCTGGTCGGCGCGCTGGCCGGGCCGCCCACCCTCGCGCGGGACGGCACCCGACCGATGAAGACGGTCGGTCCGGAGGACGTGGCGGCGCTCCTCGGGTACGCCAGTCGTGTCGTCCTGGTGCCCGGCTATGGCCTGGCGGTCGCCCAGGCCCAGCACGCGCTCCGTGACCTGGCCGACGTCCTGACCAGCCGGGGCGTCGAGGTCCGCTACGCGGTCCACCCGGTCGCCGGTCGGATGCCCGGCCACATGAACGTCCTGCTCGCCGAGGCGGACGTCCCCTACGACCAGCTGGCCGACCTGGACCGGGCCAACTCCGAGTTCCCGTCGGCGGACGTCGCCCTCGTCGTCGGAGCGAACGACGTGGTCAACCCCGCCGCGCGACGTCCCTACGGGTCGCCACTCGCCGGCATGGCCATCCTCGACGTCGACCGGGCGGCGTCGGTGGTCGTGCTCAAGCGGTCGCGAGGGCTCGGGTACGCGGGGGTGGAGAACGAGCTCTTCTACGACCCGAAGACCTCCGTGCTCTTCGGCGACGCCAAGGAGTCGTTGACACGGTTGGTGGCGGCGCTGCGGAGCCTCTAGCCCGCACCTCCGCCCCGGCGCGCCAGCGCTGGGGGACCGTCGCCACCCTGAGTGGCGCGGGCCCGGGTCAGCGTCTGGTCAGTCGGGCGGCTCCACGCTGACCCTGAGGCTCAGCTTCCCCAACGCCGTCCAGTACGGCTCGACGAGGAAGGTGCCGTCGGCGCCGAGCACCCGCTTGGGCTGCGGGGCCTGGATCTGCACCGAGGTGGGCCGACTGAGCCGCCGTTGCACGACCCACCCGCAGGTCTCCATCCGGACGAAGAGATCCCAGATGCCGGGGTCGAGCGGTCGGCCCAGCTTGCCGGACCGCACGTCGATCCGGGCCGTGCCTTGCAGGACGAGCTGCTCGAGCCCGCCTGACCCCTCGGGCACCAGGTGGGAGGTCGTGGGGATGGCGAAGTCGCCGCCGTCCTGGCGATCGCGGACATAGATGTCCAGCCGGCTTTCCTCGATCACCTTCGTCACGTCGAAGGCGTCGTCGGGTAGGGGCGTCCGCAGCTGCACGGGCGGTTCCCACAGCAAGCGACCGTCGTTCCGCTGGAACCGCACGGGGCGGCCGTCGGCGTAGGTGAGCCGGCCGGTCACCCGGACGACCAGTTGGTTGCCGTCCCAGTCCACCCGGTCCAGGAAGGGGACGACGGTCAGGCCGCGCTCGGCCCGGGCGAGCCTGCTGATGTCGGCGTAGGCGCCCGCGTGGAGCAAGCGTGCGCGGACCCGCATGGAGACCGGCAGCCATTGCTCGACGGAGGGAGCGAAACGCTCCTTGGCGAGCTTGCGGATCTCCCGGGCCTGGATGTACCGGCGTGGCCGGATGAAGCGGTTGAGGAAGGTCTGCCCGCCCAGCAGGCGGAGCATCTTGCCGTGGTACCAGTGGGCGTAGAGCTGGTCGCGGTCGTCCCCGGGGATCGTGTAGGCGTCGACGACGTCGAGCACGGCACGCAGCGCCTTGTAGTACTTCACCGGGTCGAACCGACGCGCTGAGTAGTGCGCCCGCCCCCGCTGCTTGACCCAGTGGCAGCAGACCTCGTCCGCGAGCACGCTGATCTTCTTGGCGAGGAAGAACGCCTCGACGACGAAGCGGTGGTCCTCCAGCCAGACCGGCCCCTCGGGGAACCGCAGGCGGTGTCGGAGGAGGAAAGCCGTGCGGAAGAGCTTGTGCGGCGTCAAGAGGCCGAAGAGGTTGTCCTTGATCAGGTCCGCGGAGTCCTTGGACTCCCGGAACAGGCGCGAGGGCACCCCGCGGCCGCCGTGACCGACCACTTTCCCGATGACGATGTCGGCGCTGTTGCGGACCGCCATGTCGTACATCCGTTCGAGCGCCCGAGGCGTCAGCCGGTCGTCGGGGTCGAGGAAGTAGACGTACTCACCCTTCGCCGCCTCGATTCCGATGTTGCGCGGGCGGCCCGGTCCACCGGTGCGAGCCGCATGGATGAGCCGGATATGGGGATGCTGTTCGACCACGGTCTGGAGCCGTTGGGTGCTGCCGTCCGTGGAGCCGTCGTCGATGAACAGCACCTCGTACTCGCTCGGCGGAAGGGTCTGGTGGAGGACCGACGTGAGGCAGGTCTCCAAGTAGGGCCCCGGGTTGTAGACCGGAATCACCACACTGACCTTCACGCCCATGCCTGGAGCATCGTCCGTTCACGCCCGTGACAAACCTCTCAGCAACGGTGTGGCGGTGGCGCGAACGGTGACCGCACGGCGCGGCCTGTCCGACGTTGCGTGGTCGCGGTCAGTCGACCACGCCGTACAGCCGGTCGCCGGCGTCGCCCAGTCCGGGAACGATGAAGCCCTGGTCGTTGAGGCGTTGGTCGAGGCCCGCCATGACGATCGTGACGGGAACCGTGCAGGAGGCCAACCGCCGCTCCAGGTGCTCGAGCCCCTCCGGGGCGGCGAGCAGGCAGACCGCCGTGATCTGGCTCGCGCCTCGGTCGACTAGGAAGCCGATCGCGTCAGCGAGCGTCCCACCCGTCGCCAGCATCGGGTCGAGCACGTAGCACTGCCGACCGGTGAGGTCGTCGGGGATCCGCTGGGCGTAGGTCGAGGCCTGGAGGGTCTTCTCGTCGCGGATCATGCCGAGGAACCCGACCTCGGCGGTGGGCAGCAGCCGGACCATGCCCTCCAACATGCCGAGGCCCGCCCGCAGGATGGGGACGACCAGGGGCTTGGGGTCGGCGAGGCGGACCCCCTGGGCCGGAGCCACCGGAGTCTGGACGGTCACCGGCTCGGTCCGCACGTCGCGGGTCGCCTCGTACGCGAGCAGGGTGACGAGCTCGTCGGTGAGCCGCCGGAAGATCGGCGAGCTCGTGGTGACGTCACGCAGCACCGTGAGCTTGTGGGCGACGAGCGGGTGGTCAGCCACGTGGATCCGCATGGGCGAGACCTCGCTTGTGTCGAAGGCTTCGTCGGCGTCCGCGCCAGGGATGCGGCCGAAACTGGCCCCGCCCAGACGTTGCTTGGGCACCTGGCGGACAGCCACCTTAGTGGGACGCGCGAGAATCGTCGGCGGCCGCTCCAGCGTTCCTGTCTGGTCGGTGGGAGGCCGGCACTGTCTGGCATCGGTGGGAGGCCGGCGCGATGGCACAGCGTCGAGCAGCTGCGGGCAAGGGACGTCGTTGGCGGCGCGGGGAGGCACCGGCCCTGGACGACACCGACACCGGTCAGCGGGGACCGACGACGTCGCCGAGGGACCCGTCGGACGTCGCCGAGTGGGCGAGACCAGCGGAGGAGAGCCAGGCCGATCGGCTGCGCCGTCGAGCCGCTCTGCTCCGTGACTTGGCCGAGGCGCGGGAGCTGCGGGCCCGCCTCGCTCCACGGCGGACGCGAGTGGCGCGCCTGCGCGCGATGCTCCGGCACGCCAGCTACCGCACGCTGTAGTGGCCCGGGGTACGCTCAAGAATCGACCGACAAATGCGTGTGGGCGCCCGTGGTGTCTGTCACGATTTTTCTATGGCCGAGGAGAGCAGGACGACGGTTGCCGTCGCCGCCTACCTCCTGACCGGCTGCCGGCGGGCCACCGAGCTCGCCAGGACGGCGACTGGTGACCCTGACTCCCTGGTGGGGAGCGTGCGTGAGCTTTCTGCGGGCGATGGCCGTGGTGGGCTTCCCAGCGTCGTGGACCGGCTCTCCGCGACCGACGAGTCCGGGCCGGCCCACGGCGGTGACGTCCTGGTGGATCTGGGCGTTCCCACCTTCGGCGCGCTGTGTGACGATGTCGACCTCGGCCCGGACCAGATGCTCGGCACAATCGCCTGGCGTCTAGGGTGCGAAGCCGCGTCCCCGCACGCGGTCCACGCGGCGTCCGACTGACGTGCACCAGGGCAGGGGGGAATCTCGCCGTCCGGGTGCGACAACTCGACGAACAACTGGCACGAACGAAGGAATGGTGCGCGGTGTCGTACTTCGCGGCAGCGTTCACCCGCACAGGCGGCGGGTGGCAGGGAGATGAGATCGACCTCGATGACGTCCGGCAAATCGAGGACGTCGCCGAGGTCGCCAGCCAGGTCGAGTCCGACGACGGGGTGGTCGTCGTCCTGGTGGAGGACGAGGACTGGTTCGGCGTCGTGCGTGTCGACCCCGACGACGACCCGAAGGCCTTCGTCTCCGATGCGGCGGAGGCCGTGCGGTCTCCCGTCGGTGCGGCGCTGCTGAGTGAGCTCGCCGCGAATGAGTCGCCGGACGACCTGCCGTCCGAGCCATTGGGCGACAAGGGCGTGCTGGACGATCTCGGCGTCCCCTCCGACGAGCTCCACCAACTCGCGGTCGGCATCGGCACGTCGCCGAGTGAGGCCGTCGCGGTCCTGGCGGAGCGGCTGGGCTGCGTCGACGCGCTCGAGGCCGTCCGCTGAGACCTGACGCTGTGACCACCGCCTCGTCGTGGGAGCCGGCCATGCGAGCCGCCCTGGAGGAGGCGGAGCGAGCCGCGCGCGGCGGTGACGTCCCCGTCGGCTGTGTCGTCGTCGATGCCGACGGTCGCGTGCTGGGCCGTGGCCACAACGCGCGTGAGGCGGAGGGTGACCCGACCGCCCACGCCGAGATTGTGGCGATTCGGCAGGCGGCCGTCGCGCGCGGTCGCTGGCGTCTCGACGGGTGCACCCTCGTCGTGACGCTGGAACCGTGCACGATGTGTGCTGGTGCGATCGTGCTCGCTCGGATCGCCCGGCTGGTCTTCGGTGCGTGGGATGAGAAGGCCGGAGCGGTCGGGTCGCTGTGGGATGTCGTTCGCGACCGGCGGCTCAACCACCGCCCCGAGGTGGTGTCCGGCGTGCTCGCCGACGACTGCGCGGCGTTGCTGCGCGAGTTCTTCGCGACCCGTCGGCGGGCCCGCTGACGACCACGCTCCGAGGGCCCGGTACCCTACCCGGCGGTGGTGTGTCCGAGCGGCCTAAGGAGCACGCCTCGAAAGCGTGTGAGGGGGCAACTCCTCCGTGGGTTCAAATCCCACCGCCACCGCCAGCCCGAAGCGGCGTGACGCCGGGCGGATCCAGGAGGGTCCGTCCGGCGTTTCTCGTCCTCCGGCTCCGCTCCCTCTCCTCTCGTCGTGGCCGCCGTCCCAGCCCTTGTCGAACGGGCGTGTCGTCGTGCCATGCGCGCTGCCGGTCCGCGGGCGCGGGCGGCTCAAGCCCTCATGTGATCGTCACGAGGCGCGAACCGTGACCGCGGCGGACGTCAGCGGTAGGCGGCGACGTTCGGCGTCGGCGTCGTCGTCACGCAGACGCCGATGGGCGTGGTGACGTCCATCGCCGCGGGCGCCTTGCTCATGAGCCCGTAGAACTTGGGCCCGAGGATGATGTCCACCGTGGTGTCGGTACGGTCGTCGCCCCTGCGGACCTCCCCGCTGAAGTGCTCGGAGACGAGGAGAACCTCGGGAGCGTTGCGGTCGCGCCCGCGGATCTCGGCGTACTTGGGATCGACGCCGTAGGGGTCGTTGCCGATCTTGCCGATGGTGAAGCCGCGCTCGCGGAGCGCGTTCGCGGTACGCTCGGCCAGGCCGCTGATCTTGCTGGCGTTGTAGACGTTGACGACGAACGTCTGGGCGCTGATGTACTGCTTCTGGTTGGGGGACGGGGTGGCGCAGACCACGGTCGGTTCTGGCTTGGGCTCGCCGACGATCACCGTGTCGTAGCCGTACCACGCCGCACCCACGAGGATGCCCATGAGGACAAGGAGGGTGATGGGCCCACGAATCCGCCTGCGCCGCCGATACGGGTAGGAGCGAACGCCGCTCGGTTCCATGTCCCCGTCCCCCGATGCTCAGTCGAGGCGGAGGACCCGGGCGTGGACAACCATTCGCTGGTGCAGAGCCGCCCGCAGCGCCCGGTGTAGTCCGTCCTCGAGATACAGCTCGTTCTGATATTCGACCACGTGAGCGAAGAGATCGCCGTAATAGGTGGAATCCTCGGCGAGCAGTGTCTCGAGATCAAGCGTGCGCTTGGTGGTGACGAGCTGGTCGAGCCGGATCGGGCGGGGCGGAAGCTTGGCCCAGTCACTTTGCGTGAAGCCGTGCGGTGGGTACGGGCGCCCATTGCCGACTCGTTTGAAGATCACGGTCGGGTAGTGTACTGCCGGGTACGGTACGTGCCTTCCGTGCGACGAAGCGTGCTCGAGTCGTCGTTGCGGCGCGTAATCGTCCTGACGAACTCGTCTCCGGGTGGTCTCGGGTGCCAGCTCGGTGGTCTCGAGGCGAGCCTGCGGGGCCATCCCGTCGCACGGATCGTCGGGTCGGCCACTCCGGCAGTCGTGTGTCGCGGCTAGTGTCGGCGAGGGGGGTCGCCCCCACGAGGTCGGGTAGGTACCCCACTGCCCTTGCGGGTGGGAGGAGACCGGCGATGAAGAAGATCATCAACGATCCGACGAAGGTCGTCGACGAAGCCCTGGAGGGCGTCGCCGCGGCGCACCCGGACCTGCTGCGGGTGAACCTCGACCCGCCCTACGTCGTCCGTCGCGACGCGCCGCGCCCCGGCAAGGTCGGGCTGGTCTCCGGCGGCGGTAGTGGGCACGAGCCGCTCCACGTCGGGTACGTGGGCATGGGCATGCTCGACGCGGCGTGCCCGGGAGCGGTCTTCACCTCGCCCACACCCGATCCCATCGTCGAGGCGACCAAGGCGGTCGACGCCGGCGCCGGCGTCCTCTACATCGTGAAGAACTACACCGGCGACGTGCTCAACTTCGAGACCGCCGCCGAGCTGGCCGCGGCCGAGGACATCGAGGTGCAGACCGTCGTCATCAACGACGACGTAGCGGTCGAGGACAGCCTCTACACGGCCGGCCGGCGCGGCGTCGGTGGCACGGTGCTGGCCGAGAAGATCGCCGGCGCGGCCGCCGAGCGGGGCGCGCCTCTCGCCGATGTCGTCAAGGTGTGCCGCCGGGTCAACGACAACGTCCGCAGCATGGGCATGGCCCTGACGCCCTGCACGGTTCCCCACGCCGGCAAGCCGACGTTCGAGCTCGGCGAGAACGAGATGGAGATCGGCATCGGCATCCACGGGGAGCCGGGACGGGAGCGGATGCCTCTGGAGCCGGCGGACGCCATCGTCGAGCGCCTCTTGGTGCCCGTCATCTCCGACCTGGGCCTGAGCTCTGGTGAGCGCGTCCTCCTCTTCGTCAACGGCATGGGCGGGACACCGCTCATGGAGCTCTACGTCGCCTACCGCCACGCGGCGCGGTTCCTCGCCGACCGCAACATCACCGTCGAGCGCAGCCTCGTGGGCAACTACATCACCTCGCTGGAGATGGCGGGGATGTCGATCACGGTGTTACGGCTGGACGAGGAGCTCGTCGACTTGTGGGACGCGCCCGTCCACACGGCGGCACTGCGGTGGAGAGCGTGACGGCAGCACCGCCGCAGGAAGACCCCCGTAGAAAGGCGGTGGACCATGCCAGTGACCACGCGGGACGTCCGTGACCTGGTCGAGGCGTACGCGCGGGTCGTCGCGGACAACCGCGACTACCTCGTCGAGCTCGACGCCGCCATCGGCGACGCCGACCATGGAGCGAACCTCGACCGAGGCATGCAGGCGGCTGTGGCGACCCTTCCCGACCCGGACTCCGCGACGCCCTCCGACGTGCTGCGCGGGGTCGCCACCGCGCTCATCTCCAAGGTCGGCGGAGCGGCCGGACCTCTCTACGGCACGGCTTTCCTGCGCGCCAGCACCGCGGTCAAGGACCGCCCGGAGCTGACCGCTGAGGACGTGGTGGCGGCCATTCGAGCGGGTCTGGACGGAGTCGTGGCGCGGGGGAAGGCCGAGCCCGGCGACAAGACCATGGTCGACGCCTGGGAGGCGGCCGCGCGTGCCGCCGAGCGTGCGCTCGCCTCCGGCGCGCCGCTGTCCCAGATCCTGGCCGCGGCCGCCGACGCCGCGGAGGAGGGAATGCGGGCCACGATCCCGCTCGTCGCACGGAAGGGACGCGCGAGCTACCTGGGGGAGCGCAGCGCGGGTCACCAAGACCCGGGAGCCACCTCGACCGCGCTGTTGTTCCGGGCCATGGCGGACCAGGCGGCCGGTCGGTCAGCCGCCTGACGATCACACGTCGCTGACCGCCACGATGGAGGCATCTCCTCGACGTCCACGTCCCGGGCGTCGGACACAACGCCTCGCCGGGAGCGCCCATGACCGTCGGACTCGTCCTCGTCTCACACGTCGACCAGCTCGCCGAGGGAGTGCGGGCGTTGGCCGCCCAGATGGCGCCGGACGTCCCGATCGCGGCGGCGGGCGGTGCTGACGAGGGCGGCATCGGCACGAGCTTCGCCAAGGTGATGGCGAGCGTGACCGAGGTCGACGACGGCTCCGGCGTCGTCGTGCTCTACGACCTGGGCAGCGCCCAGATGACCGCCGAGATGGTGGTCGAAGCGCTCGACCCCGAGCAGGCGGGGCGCGTTCGGCTGGTCGACGCGCCCCTCGTCGAGGGTGCCGTGGCGGCGGCGACGGTGGCGGCTGGCGGCGCGGACCTCGACGCGGTGGTGGCCGCCGCCCGCCAGGCGGGAAGCCGCGCCGTCGACGAGCACGAGCCGGCTCCCACCCCGGCGTCGACGCCGCAGCGTCCCCTCACCGCGCGGACCGTGCTGCGGAACCCGGCTGGACTGCATGCCCGGCCGGCGTCCCAGCTGGCGCGGGTCGTGAGCGGCTTCGACGCCGAGGTCCGCATCGGTCGCCCAGGACGGCGCGGGGTGGAGGCGACGAGCGTGCTCGGCGTCGTCGCCGCGGGTCTGCGCGTCAACAGTGAGGTCGAGGTGAGCGCCACCGGTCCGGATGCGCGTGAGGCGCTCGACGCGGTCCTGGCGTTGATCGAGGAGGGCTTCGGGGAGATGGAGGAGGCACCTCCCGAGGCGTGGGTGCCCGAGACCGTCGAACCCGGAGTCGAACCCGGCGTCCTCCACGGTCTCCCCGCTGTGCCCGGCCTCGCCGTGGGGCCCGTGCGGCAGCTTCGACCGGTTGAGCCGACCCTGCCACCGCGCCGCGACTCCACCGCGGAGGCGGAGTGGCATCGCCTCGAGACAGCGTTGTCGGCGACGAGCGCCGACCTCACCGCCCGCGCGGCTCGAGGGGGACCGGACGCCGACATCGCGGCGGCCCACGAGGCGATGCTGGCGGACCCGGGTCTTCGCGCGCGGGCCCGGGAGCGCATCGAGGCGGGAGACTCGGCGGAAGCCGCGTGGTGGCGGTGCGTCCAGGACGCGCGTGACCTGCTGGCGCGTGGTGAGGCGTACGTCGCCGAGCGTGCCGCCGACGTCGAGGACCTGGGACGGGCGGTCCTCGCCGAGCTCGGTGTCGACGTCCGCCCGACGATCCGCCCGGAGGAGGTGGGCGGCGCGGTCGTCGTCGCCGAGGACCTGCTCCCCTCTGATGTCACAGCGCTGGCCGACGCCGGTGCCCACGGCATCGCCCTGGCCCGAGGTGGCTTGACCGCCCACGCCACGGTCATCGCGCGCGGACTCGACCTGCCCATGGTCATCCGGCTCGGCAGACCGGTCCTCGACGTCGCTGACGCGGTGCCGGTCGTGCTCGACGGAGACAGCGGTGTCGTCCAGGTCGACCCACCGGAGTCGGTGATCTTCGCGGCCAAGCAGCACCGCCAGGAACAGGTCGCGAGGCGCGCTGAGGCGCGAGCGGCCTCCGTCGGCACGACGGTGTCCGTTCGCGGTCGCCGGATTCGGGTCGCCGCGAATGTGGGAAGTTTGGCCGAGGCGCGGGCGGCGGTGGACGCGGGTGCGGACGGCGTGGGTCTGCTGAGGACCGAGCTGCTCTACGTCGACCGTCCGGAGCTTCCCGGTGAGGAGGAGCAGGTCGCCGAGCTGGCCGAGATCTTCGCGGCCTTGGGGGATCGACCGGTCGTCGTTCGCACCCTCGACGCCGGAGGGGACAAGCTGCTCCCGGCGCTGCACCTCGATCCGTGGCGGCACGGCCCGCTCGGTGAGCGCGGACTACGCCACGGTCTGCGCCACCCGACGGTGCTGCGGACTCAGCTGCGCGCGATCGCCCGCGCCGCCACCGACTGTCGAGGCGAGGTCAGCGTGATGGCGCCGATGGTGACGGTGGCGGCGGAGGCGCGGGCGTTCCGGGACCTGGTCGGCTCCGTGGTGCGGGAGCTCGCCGAGTGCGATGTTCCCCATCGGCCTCCGGCTCGCGTCGGGGTCATGATCGAGGTTCCGGCGGCCGCGCTGACCGCGGAGGAGATCGGGTCCGAGGTCGACTTCGTGAGTGTGGGCAGCAACGACCTGGCGCAGTACGTCATGGCGGCCGACCGCACCAACGACGCGGTGGGCGAGCTGTACCAGCCGGACCATCCGGCCTTGTGGCGGCTGTACGAGACGCTCGTCACTGGCGCCCGCAGGGCCGGCTGTGAGGTGGCCGTCTGCGGGGAGCTGGCGGCGAGTCCCGACGCCGCCGTCCGACTCGTGGACCTGGGTGTCGACGAGCTCTCGATGGCGCCCACGGCAATCCCCGACGTCAAGGCCGCCTTGCGTGAGGCCTTCCGCTCCTAGGCCCTCAGGTCCGCCCTCAGGTCGGTCGCTGCTGGGCGAGCAGGTCCGGGTGCCGGCTGAGCACTCGTTGCCGTGCGGCGAAGACGTTGGCGACCAGGTCGTGGAGCCACTGCTGCGCCTCGCGGCCGACCGTGCCACGAGCCCACCGGTCGTGGAAGAACGCGAGCTCCGTGACCGCCGTCTGGTAGTCACGCAGGGCCTTGGCCGCCTCCGGGCCCCAGTGGCGTTTGACAGCGGCGCGCCAGCCCCGGCGACCGGACAGGCTCACCAGGTGGCGCACCTCGTCGGGAGCGATCCAGCCGGCCGCGACGAAGCGCGGCAGGTGGGTGGCGACGATCCGCTGCTCGCGTCGGCGCTGCCACACGACGACGATGATCATGGCGACGAAGATCGGCACCATCACCAACACGTACACCACGAAGAAGCCGGCGCCGCCGAGCAGGAGGCTCGAGCCGTTCCACAGGGCGTGCAGCAGGACCGCCGTGAGGTAGCCGATGACCGGGAGCAGGATCCGCCCCGGCCGGGCGCTACGGATCATCACCCCAATGGCGAGGCCGGTCATCGCCGTGAAGAGCGGATGCGCGAACGGCGAGAGCACGCAGCGGAGCACGAACGTCACGACGCCGCCCTGGAAGCCGCCCGTGGCGAAGGCCGCGGCGAGGTAGAGGATGTTCTCGGTGAAGGCGAACCCGACTCCCACGAGGCCGGCGTAGACGATGCCGTCGACGATCCCGTCGAACTCCCGCCGCCGGACCGCGACCAGGATGAGCAGGAAGAGCCCTTTGGCCGCCTCCTCGATGACAGGCGCGTTGAGGACGAGGCCCAGCGTCCCGGCTTTCGCGGTGCCGAAGATCGCCGCCCAGACGAGCTTGACGAGGAAGTCGCCGAGGAGGGCGGCCACGGTGGCCACGCCGGCGCCCCAGAAGAAGGCCATGAGCAGCAAGCGGCCTGGTTCGGGCTCCCAGCGGTCGATCCAGAGGAACACGCCCGCCACTGGAACGACCGGGAGGAGAGCCAGGAAGGTGCCCAAGGCCACGGGTCCTGGACCCGTGCCGAGCACGGTGAGCCCGATGAGGGGAAGGATCAACGCCGCCATGATCACGAGCGCTGCCACCGGCGCGAGGACCCGGCGGCGCTGCCGGACCGGCGCCGGCTGGTAGCCGCTGAACCACCCGTGGTGAGGCGACGTGCCGTGGACGGGCGGACCGAGCCCGCCGTGGGGCGGGGGGTGCGCGAACGGTGGCGGCGGGAGGCTCATGGGCCAAGAGCCTAGAGGAGCGGCTTTGATCACGCTTCGTGATCATGGACGGTCGGGAGGAGGCTGGACGGATCCCTCCAGGTGGGTCGAATCCTGTCCGTGGCGCCGGGCATCGCGAGTGCGCGGGCGCTTCGAGAACGATCGGAGCTTGGCGTGGCATGGACGGGAGGGGGCGATTCGTCAGCCGGGGCCATGAGCGGGTACCCTCTCGCGCGGAGGATTCGCCTAGTTGGCCTAGGGCGCACGCTTGGAAAGCGTGTTGGGGGCAACCCCTCGCGGGTTCGAATCCCGCATCCTCCGCCGATGATCGCGAACGCCGGGCCTGGTCGGTCCGGCGTTCGTCCGTTGTGGCTCCGAGCGGTGGGCGTCGCCACCGGGTCGCCGCTGGGGCGCGCCTCGCGTAGACTTCCCTTCGGCTCCCCGTGCGGCGGCATCCTGCCCAACCCCCCCAGGGCCGGAAGGCAGCAAGGGTAAGCAGGCTCTGTCGGGTGCGCGGGGAGTCCTCTTGTCTCGGGGGAATCACCGCAAAGGCCCGTCTCCTCGACCGAGCGAGTGGTGCGGACGGCCGCGGTGGACACCCCGACATGCCTCACCCGTGCAGTGCCGGTCCGTCGGATGAGCGGGCTAGGGTTCGGAATCGTGGACGCGCCGCTCGCCCTGTATCGCCGCTACCGTCCGGAGACCTTCGCCGAGGTGATCGGCCAGGCTCACGTCACGGAGCCGCTGCAGCAGGCGCTGCGCAACAACCGCGTGCACCATGCCTATCTCTTCTCGGGCCCGCGCGGATGTGGCAAGACCACGAGCGCTCGCATCCTCGCCCGGTGCCTCAACTGCGAGAAGGGCCCGACGCCGGATCCCTGCGGCAGCTGTCAGAGCTGCCGCGACCTGGCCCGGGGCGGCCCGGGCAGCATCGACGTCATCGAGATCGACGCGGCGAGCCATGGCGGCGTCGACGACGCCCGTGACTTGCGCGAACGCGCGTTCTTCGCTCCGGTCGCGGCCCGCTACAAGATCTACATCGTCGACGAGGCGCACATGGTGACCACGCAGGGCTTCAACGCCCTGCTCAAGCTCGTCGAGGAGCCGCCGGAGCACCTGAAGTTCATCTTCGCCACGACCGAGCCCGACAAGGTCATCGGGACGATCCGGTCACGCACCCACCACTACCCGTTCCGGCTAGTGCCGCCCAAGCTGTTGCAGGAGTACCTCGCGCGGCTGTGCGAGCAGGAGGGGGTCCGGGTCGATCCCGCCGTGCTGCCCCTCGTCGTCCGCGCGGGGGGCGGGTCCGTCCGTGACACTCTGTCGGTGCTCGACCAGCTCATCGGCGGGGCTGGCGAGGACGGTGTGACGTACAGCCGGGCGGTCGCGCTCCTCGGCTACACCCACGACTCCCTGCTCGACGAGGTCGTCGACGCCTTGGCCGCCCACGACGCCGCTGGCGTCTTCGCGGTCGTGGAGAAGGTGATCAACTCCGGCCAGGACCCGCGCCGGTTCGCCGAGGACCTGCTGCGTCGTCTGCGTGATCTGTTGATCGTCTCCGCTGTTCCCGACGCGGTGAGCCGCGGCCTGCTCGACGTCCCCGCCGACCAGGGCGAGCGGCTCGCCGCGCAGGCGGCACGGTTCGGCACGGCGGAGCTCACCCGGGCGGCGGAGGTCGTCAACGCCGGTTTGACCGAGATGCGCGGCGCCACCGCACCGCGTCTGCACCTCGAGCTCATCTGCGCTCGCGTCCTGCTCCCAGCCTCCGACGACTCCACGCGCGGCCTGTCCGCGCGACTCGACCGGATCGAGCGTCGGCTCAACGCGTTCGGCCGCGCGGGAGAGGTGCCCGAGACCTTCGCGGCCTCACCGGTGGATTCGACCGAGCAGGTGGGCCCGAGCGAGCCGGGTCACGTCGCGGCTGGCTCCCCGTCGCGGGCGACAGGGGGCGAAGGCTCCGCCGCGAGCGCGGTCGCCCCGGCCCCGGGCACGGCGGGACCAGCGCGTTCCGAGGAGGAGAGCGGTCCCCAGGACGCTGGTTGGCCGGATGCCCGCGTGACATCGCCACCGGCTCAGGGCGAGAGGGCGGCTGAGCCCGCTCCTGTGACCGCGGCCGCGTCCGCGGGCGCTCCGGCTCCAGACGAGCCCGCGTCCGCCGGGCCGCGTTACACCCTCGCCGACGTCCGGCGGATGTGGCCTCACGTCCTCGAAGAGGTGAAGCACGCTCGGCGTTTCACGTGGGTGATGCTGAGCCAGAACGCCCAGGTCACCGCGCTCCATGACGACACCCTGACGGTCGCGCTGGTGAACGCCGGCGCACGCGACTCCTTCGTCCGGAGCGGTAGCGACGAGGTCCTCCGCAAGGCGCTCCAGAGGGTGCTTCACGTCGACTGGCGGATCGAGGCGGTCATCGATCCGTCCACCGGCACCACGGGCGGAGGCGGCCGACCTGGTGGCGGTGGTCCGGGAGGGTCCGGACGTCCGGACGGGACGGGCGGCTCGAGCGGGCGTTGGCCTGGCGGAGGGCGGGGCAGCGACACGGACCCGGGCGCGCCGCCCGCCACGGATCGTCGTGGGCCTGGGCGACCCGGTGACGCGTCGTCCGCTGAGGTGCCGAACGGCCACCAGGGGTCGCCGGGTGACGCGTGGAACGGCCCTGGACCGAACAGCGGAGGCCGTGCGACATCCGTGGGTGCCGCGAGAACGTCGGCGGAGACGACTGGTGGCCCGGCCGACTGGCCCTCGGTGGGGCGCCCGGCGGGCGGCACGGATGGAGGGGCCAGCGAGGATCCTGGCCCGGGCGGCTCTGAGCCGAACGGTCTCGAGACGAACGGCCGAGGTGGCGGGCAGGCGCGTCCCGCGCGCGGAGTGACGTCCTCGACACCGGCGCCCGCGAGCTCCTCGGCGTCCTTCCAGCATGACCCGGACAGCGAGGTCGACCCCGAGACCGATGCCGCGCTGACCGACTCGCCTCTGTCGTATAGCGAGCTGCTGCGGCGCGAGCTTGGCGCGGAGCTGATCGAGGAACGCGTCGGCGAGTGAGTGTCAAGCGCCTCGGACGGACGTGAGGCCTGCGGGAGCTGTGTCCACTGTCGCTTGGACGTTGCGGGCGAAGGGGCGCTCAAAGGTCGTGCGCGAGGACCCTGCGACCGTCCCACGAGACGGGGCCGTGTCGGCAGGCGGACAATTCGTCCCGAATTGGTCCGATCATCTGACTAATTGGGGACGCCCGCCCCATGCGGGTCTTCCGGGTATGAGACGATGAGAACCCGTGCGGAGACCTTCGAACCCCTTTGCAGGAATGCCTCGTGAGGTTCCGGTCCTCGCGGCGATCGCTTTCGCGGTATCCATCGGGTTCGGAGTCGTCGCTCCAGCGATCCCCGTTTTCGCCGCCGAGTTCGGCGTGGGTAAGACCGCAGCGGCCGCGGTGATCTCGGCGTTCGCCTTCATGCGGTTCGTGTCCGCGTTCGGCGGTGGGCGCTTGGTGGATCGCTTCGGTGAGCGCAGCGTCCTCTCGGCCGGGATGTTCTTCGTCGCGGGATCGTCGATCCTGGCCGGGTTGTCGCAGAACTACCCGCAGCTGCTCGTCCTGCGTGGCATCGGCGGCATCGGGAGCGCGATGTTCACCGTGTCCGCCGTGTCCTTGCTGTTCCGCGTCAGTGACCCAGCGCATCGCGGGCGGGCGAACGGCTTGTTCCAAGGCGGGTTTCTCCTCGGTGGACTCGCGGGACCCGTCCTCGGCGGTGTCCTGACCGAGATCTCCGCACGGTTGTCGTTCTTCGTGTACGGCGCCGCGCTGGCCGCCGCTGGCCTCATCGGCATGCTGTTCCTCTCCCGCGCGACCGTGCACCCGCGGCGTGACCGTCGTCCCCGCGCGGAGGACGACGACCGCCACACCACGTTGGGCGAGGCGGTCCGCCATAGGGCGTTCCAAGCGGCTCTGGTCACGAACTTCGGGACCGGTTGGGCGCTGTTCGGTGTCCGGGCGAGCCTGGTGCCGCTGTTCGTGACGGAGGCCATGAGGGTCGGTCCGATTTGGACCGGCATCGGTTTCCTGGTGGGGTCGGCGGTCCAGAGCCTCGTGCTCATGCCGACGGGGCGCTTCGTCGACACGGTGGGTCGTCGCCCGTCGATGATCATCGGTGGGCTGGTGTCGTTGGTCGCGGCGGTTCTCCTCGCGGTGTCGCCGTCGGTGCCGGTGTACCTGCTGTCGATGGCGCTGTTCGGCATTGGCGGGGCCCACCTCGGTGTGGCTCCCGGGGCGGTCGTGGCCGATGTCGTGCGCGGCCGGGGCGGCCAGGTCGTAGCCACGTTCCAGATGGCGGCGGATTTCGGGTCGATCGTCGGACCGCTGGTCGCCGGGTACCTGGCGGACCAGCTGTCCTACGGCGCGGCCTTCGGGGCGACCGCGGGGATTCTCCTGCTCGGACCGCTCCTCGCCCTCTGGATGCCCGAGACACGTTGGTCGGGTGCCTTGGCCAAGGGGACGGCCGGCGCTGGCGGCTCGGCGTCGACGGCGGTGTCGGATGGCGCGGAGTCGGACGGGCAGGTGGCAGGCGCCTCTGCGTCGGACCGCCCCGCGTCCGACGACACGGTGTCAGGACACGGCGCAGGCCCAGCAACCACCGTGTGGGGACGCACAGCGTCAGGACGCACCGTGCCTGGCAGCGCGCCGCACAGCGGGGTGTCCGACGGTCCAAGGTCAGGCGGCGGCCTGTTCCATCGAACGGCCCCGCGGGGCGGCGTGGTCTCCCACGGTGGGGCCTCGCCGTCGGAGCCTGGGGTGGGCGGGGCCGACCCTCGAAGCCTTCCCCGGCGGGCCAGATCTGTCTTCCGGCGGTCCCGGGGCGAGCTCAACACGCACGGGCGTGGGTCGTGGCCGTGGTCGTACGGCACCGGCAGACGGCGTGGTCGGCGGGGTGGCGCTTCCTCGATCTACCGACCGCCGAGCACATCGCAGAGCACGTCCGAGCACGACACCTGCCCAGGCCCGTGAGGCGGCCGGCCTCGGCCCGAGCGAACGCGGCCAGCTCGGGCCGAGGTGAGAAGGGATCCACCAGCGCGACGGGAGGCGCGTCACCGCCGGAGCGTCAACCACGCATGGGGCGGATGCTTCGCGCGGTCCGCATGAGCTGCCCCTCGGTGAACCGTTCCCCGTCGACGTGCACACGCACCGCGACCCCCGGCTCGGCCAACCAGAACGCTTCGACGTCGTTGTGGTAGCCGGGCCGCCCGAGGTGTCTGAAGGGTCGCAGGCCCCACTGCTCGGCGTCACGCTCGAGGTACTCGGCGAGGTAGTCGCGGACCGCGTCGATGTCCCGGAGGCGCTCACCTCGCAGCACCGCCACGGTCAGGTCGACTCGGTAGGCGCCGTTGGTGTCAGGGCCCGTCTCCCACACTCTGCTTCGGTGGGCGACGTCCTCCCACTCGTAGGAGAAGTCCGTCACGAGCGAGCCGACTCCCCGCGGCACCCAGCCGACCATGAACCCGTCCAGCTCGTCACTGGCGTCACACAGCGCCGTCACCGGTGGGCTCCATGCCCGCGGTGCTGACGGGTCAGCGGGCGGTTCCGCGACGGCCTGGGTGCTCAGTGCCACCACGCACGCTCCCGCACCCACCACGAGCGGAATCGTGGCGGACCAGCGACGTCGCCGTCGCGGCCTGGAGCCGCTGACGCCCGTGGTCGAGTCCGGCATGGCGGGGAGGCCCGGCTCGTCCGAAGGGCTGAGCGGTGCGCCGGGCGGTGTGGGATCGGGCACCGTGGGTGGGTGGAACACCGTGGCGGTAGACGAGACAGCCCGCGCGACGGACATGGAAACCTCCACAGGGTCGAGAGACCGGGGCGAGGGACCGGGGTCGAGAGAAGTGAGGAAGCGTCGACCTGCTCACCTGACGTCGAACGGAGCATGTGTGTCGACGTCGCTTCATCGTCGGCCGCGGCGCCGGGGTGGCGGGTGGCGCCAGGGCCAGGTTGGGGAGGACAACGCCGCTCGTCGTGGTTGTGGACAACCACCGCAGCGACCGGGGCCCTCTCGATCTCGGGGGGCGCCGCGTCGTAGGCTCCCACGTCATAGGCTCGTCGTACGGCTGGCAAGCCGCCCGCACCATCGCCCGTATCACGCGCGACAGGCCGGGCCGAGACGTAGGGAGATGACGGTGTTCCCTGGCGGTATGCCCGACATGCAACAGCTCTTGCAGCAGGCTCAGCGAATGCAGCAGGACCTCATGGCCGCGCAGGAGGAGCTAGCGCAGGCCGAGGTCAAGGGCACCGCGGGCGGTGGTCTCGTGACCGCGACCGTCAACGGTGTCGGCGAGCTGCAAGGGCTGGAGATCAAGCCCGAGGCCTGCGACCCCGACGACACGGAGACACTCGCCGACCTCGTGGTCGCTGCCGTGCGCGACGCCACGACCAACGCGCGGGCGCTCGCGGCGCAGAAGCTTGGTCCGCTCGCGCAGGCCCTGGGCGGGCTGCCGGGCATGCCCGGACTTCCCGGCACCTGAGCGGTCGCACGGGAAGAAGCGGAGGGCATCGTGTACGAGGGCGTCGTCCAGGACCTCATCGACGAACTCGGGCGCCTGCCCGGCATCGGTCCGAAGGGTGCGCAACGGATCGCGTTCCACCTCGTGGCCGCCGACGCCGCCGACGTCCGTCGCCTCGCGGAGGTGCTCCTCCAGGTCAAGGAGAAGATCCGGTTCTGCGAGGTGTGCGGCAACGTCGCGGAAGAGGAGCAGTGTCGCATCTGCCGTGACCCCCGGCGGGACCCCTCGGTGCTGTGCGTCGTCGAGGAGCCGAAAGATGTCGTCGCGATCGAACGCACTCGGGAGTACCGTGGCCGGTACCACGTCCTGGGGGGAGCGATCAGCCCGATTGACGGGGTAGGGCCCGACGATCTGCGGGTGCGCGAGCTGATGGAGCGCCTGGCCGACGGCGCCATTCAGGAGGTCATCCTCGCCACCGATCCGAACCTCGAGGGCGAGGCCACCGCGACCTATCTCGCCCGCATGCTCAACCCGCTGGGGGTGCGGGTCTCACGGCTGGCGAGCGGCCTGCCGGTCGGCGGTGACCTCGAGTACGCCGACGAGATCACCCTCGGGCGGGCGTTCGAAGGGAGGAGGCTGCTCGATGCCTGACCGCGGCGACCACGGGCGTCAGCGTGGCGAGCACACCGGGGTCCGCCGCGGTGACGAGGCGTCGGCCGGCGAGCGAGGCGCCGACGTGGGCGCCACGATGAGGGGGGTGGGCCACGTGCCGACGAGCGACGTCGAGGACTTCGCGCAGGAGATCGCCGACCAGATCGAAAGCTTCCTCATCGCCCTGCGGGAGATCGCGCGGGCGGAGGATTCCAAGACGGCCGTGCCGATGCTGCTGCTCGAGGTGAGCCAGCTCATGCTGGCGGGGGGAAGGCTCGGCGCGATCACCGATGTCGTCCCAGCCGAGCGGTTCGAGCCCGACGCCGGGCCGGACCCGGACCTGGACGAGCTTCGGGAACGGCTGGGTTACCTGCTCGCCGACATCGACTACTACACCGAGGTCTTCGACCCGTACGCCGAGAAGCCGGAGCTGGTGCACGGCCGGATCTCGGACGACTTGGCGGGCATCGCGGCCGCGCTCGTCCACGGCCTGAAGCACCACCGGGCTGGGCGGATCGACGAGGCCCTGTGGTGGTGGCAGTTCTCGTACCTGTCCAGCTGGGGCGCGGACGCGGGCGCCGTCTTGCGGGCGCTGCACTCGGTGGTGGCGCACGCCCGACTCGACACGGCCACCGACGACGACACGGTCGACGAGGCGGCGGCCGAGGCGTTGCTCGGCCAGCTGACGCGGCGGTCCTAGCTCTGTGCCGGTAGCGGTCTGGCCGGCCCGCTCGTGAGGTGAGCGCTCACGGCAGTGCCCGACCCGGTGAGGCCGGCGCGGTGTCGGCGACCGGCCCTAGCGTTGCGCGGGTCGCACGGGCATCCGGTTGGCAAAGGCGGCTTCGCGACGGTGCGAGCGAGGGGGCGATCGGAGGAGTCGGAACGCATGGCACGACCGTTGCGAGTCTCGAGCGTCAGCATCGGCGCGCCCAACCCGCGCGAGCTGGCTCGCTTCTACGAGCGGCTGCTCGGCTGGACGGTGACCGCCTTGGAGGGACCGGCACCGGGCGAGCCCGAGAACGCTGGCTGGGCGCAGCTGCGGCACCCGGAGGGCGGGCCCGGCTTGCAGACGCTGAACATCGAGTGGGAGAAGGAGTACACCCGTCCGACCTGGCCGAGCGTGCCCGGCACGCAGCACATCACGGCCCACCTCGACATCCCGGTCGACGACCTCGACGCCGCGGTGGCGCGGGCGCTGGAGGCGGGAGCGACCCTGACCGAGAACCAACCCCAGGAGGACGTCCGCGTCCTGTTCGACCCGGTGGGCCACCCGTTCTGCCTCTTCCTGGGGTAGGGCTTCCTGGAGCAAGGCGACGAACTCTTCCTGGGGTACGGCGACGAAGGCCGGCCGAGCGGTGTCGGGACCGGCCGTGGGCTCTCGTCAGTCGCTGAGGTCGAGCCGCGGCGCTCGGGCGGGGTCCGGCGCGGCGACGACGGGCTCCACCGCGTCGGTGACCGCTGCAGCGGCTCCTTCCTTCGAGGGAGCCGAGTCGGGCGGGAGGAAGACCCACCGCCGGTACGCCCAGAACCGGAACAGCGATCCGAGGCCGAGACCCACGACGTTGGCGGAGACGTTGTACGCCACCGGGCCATCCAGGCGCAGCAGGTAGTGGGTGACGCCGACGGGCACGAGCGCGACGAGGAGGCCGACGGCGTTCAACCCGAAGTACAGGACGTACTCCTTGGCCAGGTGCTGGCGCGCGCGGTGTCGCCACGTCCAGAAGCGGTTGCCCAGGAAGGTGAGCGTTGCCGCGACGGTGACAGCGAGGGTCTTGGCGGTCAGCGGCCCCAGCCCGATGCCGAAGCGCAGGAGGTTGGACAAGGCGACGTCGACGATGGCGGCGAGCCCTCCGACCGTGCCGAACTTCACCAGTTCGGCGACGAGGTGCTCGACCTGCTGCCACACGCGCCGGACCTTCATCAGCCGAAGGCTACCGGTGCCGACGGCGTGCGTCGTCGGCCTCTCCCCACCTGACGGTACCCGGCATCGAGGTCCCACCACCGTCATCGGGGCAAACGGCGCCATATCGCCCGCGGCAGCAGGCGCAGGACGGCGAACAGCGGGCCCAGCGCGGCGGGCACCCACACCGTCTCCCGGCCGGCCGCCAGGCCCTCCACCACGGCCCGCGCGACCCGCTCCGGGGTCGTCGGGAACGGGCCGTCCGGCAGGCCAGCGGTCATCTTGGTGCGCACGAAGCCCGGGCGCACCACCATGACGGTCGCGCCAGAGCCGGTCAATGCGTCGCCGAGGCCTTGGGCGAACCCGTCCAGGCCGGCCTTGGCCGCGCCGTAGATGTAGTTGGCGCGCCGCACGCGAACGCCAGCGACCGACGACAGCACGATGAAGGTGCCGTGCCCCTGTCGGCGCAGCACCGCCGCCACGGCCAGCCCGACGCTCACGTGGCCCGCGAAGTTGGTGACGGCCGACTCGGCGGCGGCAGCGGGGTCGTTCTCGTACGCCTGGGTCGACCCCAGGACGCCGACCGCGTCGATCACGACGTCGAGGTCGCCGACGAGCTCGACGGCGCGGGCGATGACGGACTCGTGGGTGGTCGAGGCGGTGACGTCGAAGTCCAGCGTCTCGACCTGGGTGGCTCCGGCGCCTCGAAGCATCCGTTCGGTGTTCTCATCCGGCTTCCCGCCCCGGACGGCGAGCACGACGGACCGGGCACCCCGTTCCACCAGCTGCCGAACGATGGCGAGTCCGATCTCGCTGCGCCCTCCGAGCAGGAGCACGGTGGCGACGGTCCCCACCGCGTTCTTCATGTGCGACTTCCCTTCCTCGACGCGCCCATCGTTGTCGGTGTGGCCCGTTCACAGGCCCAGCCGCCGGGCCAGATCGGAGCGGAGGACGCCGTCCGGATCGACGCGGGTGCGCACCCGCCGCCACTCCTCCAGCCGCGGGTACATCGCGGGCAGGAGGTCGGGCCACAAGGTGGCGTCCTTGGCGAGGTAGACCCGCCCGCCCGCGGCGGCGATCCGCTGGTCGAAGTCACGCAGCATGCCGGGCAGCCGACGGTCGCCGAGCGGGATGTCGAGCGCGAGCGTCCATCCCGGCATAGGGAAGGACAGGTGCCCGGGGTTGCCGGGTCCGAACCGCTTGAGGACGGCGAGGAACGAGGCGACGCCCGCCGAGGACAGGTCGGCGACGATCGACCGGAGGACGTCGACTGCCGGGACGACGAACTGGTACTGGACGAACCCGCGCGGGCCGTAGAGCCGGTTCCAGCCGCGAACCGCGTCGAGCGGGTGGAAGAACGACGCGAGCGGCTGGATCTCGCCCCGGCGTACCCGGGGTGCTTTGCGGTACCACAGCTCGTTGAAGGCCCGCACGCTCCACGGGTTGAGCAGACCGGGTGGTGCCCAGGGTGGCGCGGCCAGACGGGTGGCCGGGGCGAACCGGAGGGCGTCGCGGCGGGCCTTGGGTGGCAGGTCGGCGAGCCGCGCGTGCCGGCCGCGGGTGAGCACGGCTCGGCCCATGGCCCGTCCGCGCGCGAGCAGGTCGATCCAGGCGACGGTGTAGTGGTAGCGGTCGTCGCTGTCCGCCATGACGGCGAGCGCCTCGTCGAGGTTGGCCGCCCGCTCGGTGTCGACCACCATGCGGGAGGTCTCCACGGGCAGGCACCGGAACGTCGCCTCCAGGACGACGCCGGTGAGCCCCATCCCGCCCACGGTCGCCCAGAACAGCTCCGGGTCCCGGTCCGGTCCCACCTCGGTGATCGTGCCGCCCGGCAGCACGAGCGTGACGCGGCGCAGGGCCGCACCGAACGACCCGTCGACGTGGTGGTTCTTGCCATGCACGTCGGCGGCGACCGCCCCGCCCACCGTGACGTGCCGCGTCCCGGGCGTCACCGGCACGAACCATCCGCGCGGCAGCAGGGTCCGCATCAACCGGTCGAAGCTGACGCTGGCGGAGGCGGTCACCTCGCCGCGCTCGACGTCGAGCGTGATCCGCTCCGGCAGGCCGGTGCAGTCGAGCACGAGCCCGCCAGCGTCCTGGGCGGCGTCGCCGTAGGAACGGCCCAGCCCACGCGCGATGACGCCGCGCGGAGGCGGGTCCGCGAGTAGCCGTGCCAGCTCGGCGGTCGAGGTGGGTCGGGCGAGGCGGGCGACGGTGGGGGCGGTGCGACCCCATCCCGTCAGGCGCACGGGACGGCATGTCTCAGGCGACCCCGGCCCAGCGGAGCTCGCCTCAGCGGCCCGTTCGGAGGACCGCGTACCCGACGACTCAGACGACATAGACCCCCACCACGACACAGCAGGCGAGGACGATGCCCGACGTCAGGATCATGGGGTCGGACGGCGCGGTCAGTTCGGGCTCCTCACCGTGCCCGGCGTCGACGAGCATGGCGTACCGCAGGATCCCCACTGTGAAGGGAACGATCGACAGCCCGAACGCCAGCCGGGACAGCCCTTCGTGGAGCTCGAACGCCCACAGGCAGTACGCGACGAGCACGGCACCGGAGGTGGTGGCGCGGACGTAGCGGAGGAAGTCCCGGGTGTAGAGGTGGAGCGTGCGCCGGGAGTCGCCGCGCTCGGCGTTGCGGAGCTCGGCCTCGCGTTTGCCCGCCACGACGAAGAGGGAGACCAGCGTGGCGACGATGAGGAACCAGCTCGACACGCTGACCTCGACGGCTACCGCGCCGGCGATGGCCCGCAGGACGAAGCCGCCGGCGACGCAGACCAGATCCAGGACCGGCACGTGCTTGACGCGCAACGAGTACGCGGTGGTGAGGGCCACGTACCCGGCGATGACCACGGCCAGGTACCAGGTGCCGGTGAGCGGCGCCAGGGCGATGGCCGCGAGCAGGAACCCGGCGCCGGTCACGTACGCGAGCCGGACGGAGACCTGGCCGGCCGCGACCGGCCGGAGGCGCTTGCGGGGGTGGGCTTGGTCGGCGGCCGCGTCGCGCGCGTCGTTGACGAGGTACGTGCCGCTCGCCGCCAGGCAGAACGCGACGAACGCGATCAGCACGTCGGCGACCGCGGCCGGATCGGTGAGGACTCCCGCGAAGGCGGGCGCGGCGAGCACGAGGACGTTCTTGACCCAGTGGCGAGGACGGCAGGCGCGGATCAGGCCGCGTACCCGGCTGCCGGGCAGCTCACGGGCGGCCGCGTGATCCGGTGCGGTCGTGGTCACGTCGGGTCTCCTCCGGGTCGCGGGCATCCTAGGCGTTCCAGCGTGAGCCCGAAACCGTCGGCGATTCGTGCCCGAGCGTTCGCCGTCGTGGTGCCGGCCGGGCGGCCGGATTCGCCCGATTGACCGAATTTCGGGATGGCCAGCTCACAATGTGAACAGCCCGGACGTCCAGAGGCGTCGCCGCTAGACTGTCCTGCGGCAAAGCGCCGACGGGCCGGTCCCGCCGGTCCGTCCCCATCGACCCCGCCGAGCAGGAGCGTTTCGTGAGCCTAGTCGTGCAGAAGTACGGCGGCTCGTCGGTGGCCGATGCGCAGTGCATTAAGCGCGTCGCGCAGCGCATCGTCGCGACCAAGAAGGCCGGCCATGACGTCGTCGTTGTCGTCTCGGCGATGGGTGATACCACCGACGAACTACGCGACCTCGCGCAGCAGGTAAGCCCGTTGCCGCCGCCGCGTGAGCTCGACATGCTGCTCACCGCGGGAGAGCGAATCTCGATGGCCCTCTTGGCGATGGCGATCGCCAACCTCGGGCAGACGGCGAAGTCGTACACCGGTAGCCAGGCCGGCGTGATCACGACGAACCACCACGGCCGCGCCAAGATCATCGACATCACGCCCGGGCGGATCCGCCAGACCCTGGACGAGGGCGCGATCGCGATCGTCGCCGGCTTCCAGGGGGTCTCCCAGGACACGAAGGAGATCACGACTCTCGGCCGGGGGGCTTCCGACACCACCGCGGTGGCGTTGGCCGCCGCGCTCGGCGCGGACGTCTGCGAGATCTACACCGACGTCGACGGCGTCTTCACCGCCGACCCTCGGATCGTGCCGACCGCGCGGCGGATCCCTCAGATCAGCTACGCCGAGATGCTGGAGATGGCCGCCTGCGGTGCGAAGGTGCTGCACCTGCGCTGTGTGGAGTACGCCCGGCGCTACTCCGTGCCGATCCACGTGCGGTCGTCGTTCAGCACCAAACCGGGTACGTGGGTGGCCGACCCTGAGGTCATGCGCAAGGTCGCGACGTCCGGCGTCGCCGACGTACCCAGCCGCAGCTTCGAGGAGGGCGAGATGGAACAGCCGATCATCTCCGGTGTGGCCCACGACCGGAGCGAGGCCAAGATCACGGTCGTGGGGGTGCCGGACAAGGTCGGCGAGGCTGCCCGCATCTTCACCACGCTCGCCGACGCCGAGATCAACATCGACATGATCGTCCAGAACGTCTCCGGCGTCGCCACGGGACGGACCGACATCTCCTTCACGCTGCCGCGAGCCGACGCCCAGCAGGCGATGGCCGCGCTCGCCCGGATCCAGGACGAGGTCGGCTTCGAACGGCTGCTCTACGACGACCGGATCGGCAAGGTCTCCCTCATCGGCGCCGGCATGCGCACGAACCCCGGCGTGGCGGCGCGCTTCTTCCAGGCCGTCGCGGAGGCCGGCGTCAACATCGAGATGATCTCGACGTCGGAGATCCGGGTGTCGCTGGTGGTCGACGAGGACGACGTCGACGCCGCGGTCGCCGCCGCGCACCGCGCCTTCGACCTCGACGCCGACCAGGTCGAGGCGGTCGTCTACGGGGGGACTGGACGATGAGCGCCAGCAGCGCGAGTCCCGGTCGATCCGACGACCGGGCGTCCAAGCCCACCCTCGCCGTCGTCGGCGCGACCGGCGCGGTCGGCACGGTCATGCTGGAGCTCCTGTCGACCCGGCAAGACGTCTGGGGTGAGATCCGGCTCATCGCCTCGCCCCGGTCGGCCGGCCGCAAGCTCAAGGTGCGCGGTGAAGAGGTCGAGGTCATCGCGCTGAGCGAGAGGGCGTTCGACGGCGTCCAGGTCGCGATGTTCGACGTCCCGGACGAGGTCTCGGCCGAGTGGGCGCCGATCGCGGCGGCCAAGGGCGCCGTGGTCGTCGACAACTCCGGCGCCTTCCGGATGGACCCCGACGTTCCACTCGTCGTCCCCGAGATCAACCCGGAAGCGGCCCGGCACCGCCCCAAGGGCATCATCGCCAACCCCAACTGCACGACCCTCTCGATGATCGTCGCGGTCGGGGCGCTGCACCGGGTCTTCGAGCTGGAGTCCCTCGTCGTCGCGTCGTACCAGGCCGCGTCGGGCGCGGGCCAGGCCGGCATCGAGACGCTGTACGACCAGATCGCCAAGGTGGCGGGGAACCGCGAGATCGGGACCCGCGCCGGTGACGTCCGCCAGGTGATCGGCGACGATCTCGGTCCTTTCCCGGCGCCGCTGGCGCTCAACGTCGTGCCGTGGGCGGGCTCGCTGCGGGAGAACGGGTGGACCAGCGAGGAGATGAAGGTCCGCAACGAGTCGCGCAAGATCCTAGGGCTGCCCAACCTCGCCGTCTCGGCCACGTGCGTCCGGGTCCCGGTGGTGACGACGCACTCGCTCGTCGTCCACGCGCGCTTCGCCCGGCGCGTCGACCTGGCGCAGGTCCGGGAGATCCTGCGTGACTCGCCGGGCCTGCTGCTCTACGACGAGCCGGAGAGGCTGGAGTTCCCCACCCCCGCCGACGTGGTGGGTACCGACCCGACGTGGGTGGGCCGGCTGCGAGTGGCGCTCGACGACCCGCACGCGCTCGACATGTTCGTGTGCGGCGACAACTTGCGGAAGGGTGCCGCGCTCAACACCGCGCAGATCGCCGAGCTGGTCGCAGCGGAGTTGACCCCGCAGGGCTGAGAGCGGGTCCGCGTCAAGCGCGGTCGCGACGCGCCCGTGTCCGGGGACGACCCAAGCGCGGGTCACGTCGTTCGGCTGCGCGCGAGCGCCTCGGGCCCGTAGGTGAGGCGGCGGAGCAGGACCTCGGCGGGACCGCGATGGCCCGCGCGGCGCACGAGGTCCGCCCCCACGACGGTCGCCGCCCAGGTCAGCAACGCCACCAGCGCGACCTGGGCGCTGCCGAGCCGCGCACCCAGGCCGCCGGCGTAGGGAGCGAGGAGCGCGACGAACACCACCGACTGCGCGAGGTAGCACGTCAGGGACCGCCGCCCGCAGGCGACGAGCGCGCTGACGAGCGGGCCGCGGCGCGTCCCGAGCCGGTTCGCGACGAGACCCATGAGCGCGGCGTAGCCCAGGCCTCCGGCGAAACCGGTGACGGTGTGCAGCGAGCTCGCGGCGGCGAGTCCGAGGCCGGAGAGGTGCCATACCTGGGCCGCCGCGAGCGCCAGGGGGAGCCCACCCACGACGGCCGTGCCGAGGCCGACCACGCAGACGCGGCGCAGGAGGGTTCGGTGCCGGTCAGTCTCCTCCAGCAGGCGGTGGCGTGCCGCCCAGACGCCCAGGAGGGCCGGGGTGAGGAGCAGCACCGTCCCGGGGACGAAGCTGTAGGAGTACTCGCTCAGCCGCAGTCCGGTCGCGGTGAGTGGATCGGACTCGGCCAGGGAGGGCATGACGACCCGCTCGCCGTCCGGTGGGACGAATCCGACGAACGCCCCGATCGCCGCCGTGAGGACCAAGGCGGCCGCCGCGACGCCGAGGAGCACCCGCGCGGGGGCGACGAGGAGGAGCGTGACGAGCATCGCCAACAGCCCGTAGGGGCCCAGGATGTCGCCGGAGAACAGCAGCAGGGCGTGGACGAGGCCGAAGCAGACGAGCCACAGGGCGCGCCGCCGAAGCAGCCGGCGGACACGCGCTGGCGTCGCGCCCAGGGCCAGCTGACGGTTGGCCAACTGGACCATGCCGTAGCCGAACAGCGCCGCGAACATCGGGTAGGCCCGCCCGTCGACGACCGTCATCTGGAGGAGGACCCACGCGCGGTCGAGCGCCGAGCCGTCTCGCACGTGCCCCCGAACTCCGGCCGGTCGGTCGTGGAGGTAGAGAGCGGCGTTGGCGACCGCGATCAGGGCGAGCATGACACCGCGGGCCAGGTCGGGAGCGAGCGCGCGTTCTCGCTCGGGGGTCGGACCGCTGGCCAGGGGCGTGCGGACGGTGTCGACCATGAGGCCTCGCAGACGGGTTGGGACGGCGTGCGGTGCGTGATCTCTCCACGGTAGAGGGGCCCCGACCGCGACCGGTGTGCTGCTCCTTCTCGGCGCGGGGGAGCCGGCGCGGGGCCTCGCGAACCCTGGGTGATGATCCGCTCCCTCGCCCCGCGGCGGCTGAGACAAAGGCTCTAAGGTGGTGGCCGTGGTGACGATGCAGGACGCGCTACTAGCGCTGACGAACTACTGGACCCAGCGAGGCTGCATGGTGGTGCAGCCGTTCAACACCGAGGTCGGCGCGGGTACCTACAACCCGGCCACGATCTTGCGTGTGCTGGGACCAGAGCCGTGGCGGGTCGCCTACGTCGAGCCCAGTGTGCGGCCCGACGACGCCCGCTACGGCGAGAACCCCAACCGCCTGCAGACCCACACCCAGTTCCAGGTCATCCTCAAGCCCGACCCGGGCGACCCGCAGGAGATCTACCTCGGCAGCCTCGAGGCGCTCGGCATCGACATTCACGCGCACGACATCCGGTTCGTCGAGGACGACTGGGCCTCGCCGGCGCTGGGCGCGTGGGGGCTGGGCTGGGAAGTCTGGCTCGATGGCTTGGAGATCACCCAGTTCACGTACTTCCAGCAAGCCGGTGGTCGCAACCTCGACCCGGTCGCGGTCGAGATCACCTACGGCATGGAGCGCATCATCATGGCGCTCCAGAAGGTGGACCACTTCAAGGACATCACCTACGCGCCGGGAATCTCCTACGGTGAGGCGTTCGGCCAGGCCGAGTACGAGATGAGCCGCTACTACCTCGACGACGCCGGCGTCGAGGAGAACTGGCGGCTGTTCGAGACGTACGAGGCCGAGGCGCGTCGCTGCATCGCCGAGCGGCTGCCGGTGCCGGCGCACACCTACGTGCTCAAGTGCTCCCACGCGTTCAACGTGCTCGACTCCCGCGGCGCGATCAGCCAGACCGAGCGCGCGAACGCGTTCCACCGCATGCGGTCGCTGGCCCGCCAAGTCTCCACCCTGTGGGCCGAGCGGCGCGAGGAGCTCGGCTACCCGCTCGGCCGCGTCGAACCCCCGGCGCCGGCGCCGACACCGACCGCCTTCCCCGAGATCGACAAGCCCTCGACGCTGGTCTTCGAGATCGGCACGGAGGAGTTGCCGCACGCCGAGGTTCGCAAGGCGCGGGAGGCGGTGCGCGAGGCCCTGGTCAGCAAGCTGGCCGACACCCGGCTCGCGCACGGCGAGGTCCGCACCTACGCGACACCGCGTCGGATCGTGGCGATCGTCGAGGACGTCGCGCCCCGCGAGCCCGACGCGGAGCGCACGGTGCGCGGTCCGCGTGTCGCTCAGGCCTACGACGCCGACGGTCAGCCGACCAAAGCCGCTCTGGGCTTCGCCCGTGGACAGGGTGTCGACGTCAACGACTTGCGTCGCGTCGAGCAGGGCGGGGTGGAGTACGTCGCGGCGGTCCGCACCGACGTCGGACGCCCGGCGGCGGAGGTTCTGAGCGGGATCCTCGGCCAGGTCGTCACCGGGTTGCGGGCCGACAAGAACATGCGCTGGAACGACCCGCAGCTGTCGTACAGCCGGCCGATCCGGTGGCTGCTGGCGCTCCTCGGGGACGTGGAGGTGCCGGTCGCGGTGTCCTCGCTGGCGTCCGGCCGCGCCACCCGCGTGCACCGGATCGCCGAGCGGCCGGTGGTGGAGGTCCCGTCCGCCGACGGCTACCTCGACTTCCTGCGCAAGCACGGGATCATCGTCGACCCGGCGGAGCGTCGGGCCATGGTGATCGAGCAGGCCAGCCGACTGGCGAGCGAGGTGGGCGGCCGTATCGACGTCGAGGGTGACGCAGCGCTCCTGGACGAGATCACCAACCTGGTCGAGGAGCCGGTGAGCATCCTCGGGTCGTTCGACCAGCGGTACCTGGAGCTACCGAACGAGATCCTCACCACGGTCATGCGCAAGCACCAGCGTTACCTGCCGGTGCGCGCCGAGGACGGCACGCTCCTGCCGTACTTCGTCGCGGTCGCCAACGGCGCATGCGACCACGACCTGGTGCGGGCGGGGAACGAGGCGGTGCTCCGGGCCCGGTACGAGGACGCGGCGTTCTTCTGGCGCGCCGACCTCGAGGTGAGCCCTGAGCAGCACAAGAGCGGCCTGTCGAAGCTGGCGTTCGAGAGTCGGCTCGGCTCCATGGCCGACCGGGCCGACCGCATCGCGGCCGTCGCCTCGTCGCTCGCCGACCTGGTGGGGTTGCCGGAGGCCGATCGGGCCACGCTGCGTCGGGCGGGTGAGCTCGCCAAGTTCGACCTCGCCACCCAGATGGTGATCGAGCTGACGTCTCTGGCCGGGACGATGGCGCGCGAGTACGCCCGGCGGGCCGGTGAGCCGGAGGCCGTGGCCCAGGCGCTCTACGACATGGAGCTGCCCCGCACCGCGGGCGGTGAGCTTCCAGCCACCACGCCGGGTGCTCTGCTGGCGTTGGCCGATCGGTTCGACCTCCTCGCGGGGCTCTTCGCGGTGGGCGCCGTTCCGACGGGGAGCTCGGACCCGTTCGCGCTGCGCCGCGCCGCGCTCGGTGTGGTGAGCATCCTGCGGGGCCGTCCGGAGCTGGCGGCCGTGACCGTCGAGACCGGCCTGCGCGTGGCCGCCGACCGGGTGCGCGCCCAGGGTGTGGAGGTCCCGGACTCGGCGCTGGCGGAGGCCGCGGAGTTCGTCGTGCGCCGGTACGAGCAGCAGCTCCTGGACGCCGGCTACGACCACAACCTCGTCCAGGCGGTCGTGCCGCTCGGGAACGCGCCGGCCCGAGCTGACGAGACGCTGGCCGAGCTGGTCCGGCGTACCGGTGACGCGACGTTCCAGGACCTCGTGACGGCCCTACAGCGCGTTCGCCGCATCGTGCCCGCCGACGCCACCGCCAACTACGACGCGTCCGCGCTCCGCGAGCCGGAGGAGCTGGGGCTCCGCGAGGAGGTGGCCAAGGTCCGCGAGGCGCTTGGCGACGCGCCCACGCTGGCGGAGTTCGTCGACGCCGCCAGCACGCTCGTCGGGCCGATCAACGCGTTCTTCGACGCGGTGCTGGTCATGGCGGACGACCCCGCGGTGCGGGCGGCCCGGCTGGGGCTGCTCGCCTCGATCCGCGACCTGGCCGCGCCCGTCCTCAACTGGGACGCGCTGTAACGGCGTGCGGGTGGGAGTGAGCCGCCCCGGACACGCGGCTCACTCCCGGACGAGCACACACAGGATGGGGGGCAGGTCGTCGGCCAACAGCTCCCAGGACCGCCCGGCGTCCTGGGTGACGTAGACCGCGCCCTCGGAGGTCCCGAACGCCGCGGTGGATCCCGCAGCCGACAGGCAGAAAGTGTCGATGGTGCCCGACAGCGTCTCGGGCAGACCTTTGTCGCATCGATCGAACCGGACGCCTTCCAGGCCACCCCGGTAGAGGGCGGGGGACGTCCCGTCGGCCGTCGGTGACGCGGTGAGCAGGACCGTGTCGCCGCAGACCGCGACCGCTCGACAGTAGGTGCCCGCGAGTCCGAGTGTGCGGTGGTTCCAGCTCTGGGCGCGGTCCCAGCTGGTGGCGAGTCCACGTGCCGTCGCCGCGAGGAGCGGCCCGTTCCCCGGGACCGCGAGCACCTGGAACACCTGCTCGTCGCTGTCCACCGTGGGCTGCCAGGTGAGACCGCCGTCCGTCGAGCGCGGGATGCCGCCGACATAGACGCTGGCGTAGATGGTGCCGTCCTCGTCCACGTCGATCGACCGGACCGACGGTGGCTCACCTGAGGGCGTGTGCCACTTGGCGCGGCCATCCACGGCGTCGAAGCCCTCGAGCGCGTGGACGACGCGGTCCTCGACCCGATGCAGCCGGGCTCCCGCCGTTCCGACGAGGATGCCGTCCGGACCGGGGTGCACACACGTCACCCGCGCCTCACGCAACCTCGCCACGTGCCGCCAGATCCCGGTCGCGCCGGAGGTGAAGATCTCCCAGTCCCCGACGACCGCGCACAGCCCCTCGTGACCCGCGGCCAGCGCGCGTACCCGACGGCCGGGCAGTTCGACGCGGCGTTCAGCACCCAGGATGTACAGCCCGTCGTCGGTCCCCACGTAGATGCCAGTGGGCACAGCACTCTCCCTTCGCCCCCTTCGCCACGGGCGATTCTCCCGTGATCGGTTATCGACACGGAAGGGTCCTCCGAGCCTTTACCGCATTTCGCGGCGACCATGCTCAGTTGGTCGCAGAACGCGGTCACGTCATCACCGTGTGAGGTTGCGCCTTCGAGTTGTCACCGCGCGAAAAGAGACTGCGCGGTGCCACCGCCGGCCGTGATGCCGTGCGACGTGGCACCGCGCAAAGTGACCCAGCGCGAAGTGGCGCTGCGAAGTGGCCCTGCGCGAAGTGGCGCTGCGAAGTGGCCCTGCGCGGCCGAAGGTCAGCTGTGCTCCTCGGGGTTCTCCCAGAAATAGATTTCTGGGTCGTAAACCGCGGGAGTCGGGTGCTGCCAGGGGTTCACCAAGCCGCCCGACGCGAGCTGCTCCCTCGTCGGCACGTTACGCAAGTCGCGATGCGCCAGGACGAGCTGCGGCGTGTTTCCGACAGTGCCCATGAAGAACGGCCCGTGCTCGATGTGAATTTTGATCATCTCCCACACGAGCTGGTGCCGCTTCATCTCGTCGGGCTCGACCTTGCTCTGGTCGTAGAGCTTCCACAGGGCGGCGATGGGCCCGTCGGGATCGGGTTCCACGCGCGGTGGTGTGCGCTCGTACGGGTCGAGGTCGAGCTGCTCCTTCTCCTGGGGGGTTCCGCGCAGGCTGTAGAACTGGCCATGTAGCGGAGCCCAGCGCTGCGGCTCGATGGGCACCAGCCATGCCGGCTGCGCCAGGTGGTTGTGCGCGTTGCTGACCTCCCACGCGGTCTGCGTGGCGATGAGTCCCGCGGCCCACTGCGAGTTGTGGGACTCGGGCGGCACCGGATTGAGCGTCACCTTGAGGCCGATCGCCTCCCAGTCCCGCTTGAGGTGCTCGTTCTTGGTGCGGTCACCGGCGCCGGCGGTCGCGGGGTAGTCCAGGCGGATCGTCAGGTCCCCGCCGTCCGGGTGCCTCCGCTTGCCGTCGGGACCTTCCCGAACCCCGATCTCGTCAAGGAGAGCCTTCGCGCGCTCCGGGTCGGGTCCGACGTAGGCGTCGCGCCAACGCCGGTACATCTCCTTGCCTTCGTCATTGACGTGGTACTCGATCGACTTCGGACTGAGCGTCCCGGTCGTCGGCTCACCAGTGGTGAAGTAGACCTGCTTCTGAATGTCTGCTCGGTTCACCGCGAGCGACAGCGCCTGCCGGAACTTCGGCTCCCGGAACAACTCACGCATCCGGGCGTCTTTGTAGTCGTAGTTGAAGAAGAACATCGACCCGGTGCCGCTTCCGCCGTCCCAGAGCAGCACTCGCATGCCGCTGCGTTCCTCGGTCCGCTTGAAGCCCGAGATGTCGCCGAGACCGAGCCCGACGAACGGTCCGTGGACGTAGTCCAGCTTGCCTTCCTGGATCTGCAAGCGGACGACCTCGGGATCGTCGACGACGCGGATCGTGAGCGTGTCGATGTACGGCAGCTGACGGCCCTCTCGGTCCACGCACCAGTAGTAGGGGTTGCGCTCCCAGACTGCCTGCCGGCCCTCCTGGTAGGACTTCAGGCGCCAGCCCGTCATCGTCGGGCACTCGGGGTTCTGGGAGAAGTCGCGCTTCGCCTCGAACTCCCCGTCCGCGGTCGCCCAGTCCTTGGAGACGTTCGGGTTGTACTTGGGGTGGAACTGCTTGAGGTAGTGCTTGGGCTCCATCCACGTCGCACCGTTGCCTCGGTTGACGTAGCCGGCGAGGCGGACGTCTGTCAACGGCGCTGGAGCGTCGAAGGTCAGGACGAGCGTGACCTCGTCGATGGCCTTCATCGTCATGAGCGTGCCCTTGCCCGAGCGGGCCTCGTCGGGAGGAAGCTCGGTGTGTTCCTCGTTGAGGACCATGTCCTCCCACCAGAACATGATGTCCTCGGTGGACCACGGGTGCCCGTCGGACCACTTCAGCCCTTTGCGGAAGTGCAGGGTCCACTCGGTGGCGTCCTCGTTGGACTCCCAGCTCTCGACCAGACCAGGCCCGATGTCCCGGCTGTCGTTGAGGAACCGCAGCAGGGAGTGCCCGTACATGTACTCCTTGATCGCCGGGTCGTTGGAGCTGGAGGAGGGGACGACCAGGTTCCCGCCATACTTTCCCGGCTTCCACCAGCGGTGCGGGACGACGTACGGCTTCTCCGGAAGCCGCTCCTCGACCGGCGGGAGCTCACCCGCCTCGACCTGCGCAGCCAAGGAGGGCGCTTCCTGGAAGCTACTCGGGCGGGGCAGCGGGTCCGTCTCCGATCCCTTCGTCTCCGCCTCGGTCGTCGGCGCCTGTTGGGAAGGCGCTTGCCCGCCGCTGCCGGAGTCGGAGGAACATGCCGCGAGCATCGTCAGGGCGGCCGTGGCGGCCGCTCCGTAGAGGAAGGTCCGTCGGTCCAAGGCGGTGTTCTCGGCCATCTGACGCGCTTGTCCCTTCAGGCTTGTCGTAGGGCGTAGCCTGCCTGGCCGGTGCCCGCCGAGGACAGATGTGTGCAGCGTCGTCGGCTGGATTCGTCCGGAAGCGGTCGCCGGAATGCCGCTGTGAGGCCGTCACCGGATGGTTCCCAGCTGAGCTCGGAGCTTTCGGAACCGTGGACGTGCGCCCTGGGCGTCCTCTTCATGGTGCCGCGGGGAATCGGGACGACCCGCTCGCATTCGACAATAGTGTCGAAAATCTCGGTCAGGCGGAGAAAAACGCCTCGTCGTCGCGGTTGTCGTCGAGTGGAGAGGACACCGAATCGAGACGGTCTCGCGACGTACGATGGTTCGTCGTGGCGTCGCGAAAGCTCCGCTCGTCCGAGCTGGTGACAGCCCTCGGGGTGGTCATCCTCGCGACGCTGTATGTCGGGGCGTCGTTCGCCGCGCCGGTTGATTACCTGCCGACGGGTCAACAGGTCAGCCTGTTCTGGCCGCCGACGGGAATCGGGTTGGCCGCCTTCTTCTACCTCCGGCCGCTTGTCACCGCTCCGACCATTTTGGTGAGCTCCTTTCTCCTCAACGCCTCCTTCGGCCGTCCGCTCGGGCCGTCCCTGGCGGCCGCCGTCGCGACCGCGTGCGGGTTGACCGCGATCTACCTGCTCCTGCGCTGGGTGGACTTCCACTCGCGGCTCGACAGGCTGCGGGACGTGCTCGCGCTGGTGTTTCTCGGCGCTCTCGTGGGGGGCATGATCCTGGGCTGGGCGAGCGTGGGGGCGCTCGTGCTCACGGGAGTCTTCCCTCCCGGACTCCAGTGGCGGATGACGCTGCTCTGGGGGATGAGCTTCGGCACGGGCGTGCTCATCTGCACGCCGGCCCTGCTGGTGCTGCGGCACGCTCGCTGGCCGCGGCGTATCCGCCCGCTGCGCGTCGTGGAGGCGGTCGGCTTGGAGGCGGCCGCGGTGGCCGTCGTGCTCCTCATCGCGCTGACCGCGGCGCAGCCGTTGTTCTTGGCTTTCCCCGTCGTGGTCTGGGCGGCGCTTCGCTTCCAGATGGCTGGGGCAGCGCCGGTGGCGTTGTTCCTCTCCGCCGCGACCGTGTACACGCAGACGGGTGCCGGCCCGTGGGGTGGCCAGCTGGTTTCAGAGATGGGTGTCATCGAGGGGTTCATCGCGTCGATGACGCTGACCGCCCTTCTTCTGGCGGTGATCATCACCGAGCGCGACCGGGCCTACCGCGACATTCGGCACGTCTCTGACCAGCTGCTCCTGGCGGTGGACAAGCTGGACCGTCGACTGCGACCCCGCCCGTCGGAGATCGCCGGGCGGCGGGACGAGATCGCTCAGCGTCGGGATCCCATGGCCGAGCGGCAGGAGTCGCGGGCCGCTCAGCCGGACCGCTAGGCCCGTCGGCGGGTGGCGGGATGATCGTAAACTTCAGTCTTTACTTATATAAGTTGTCACTGGCATAGTGGCGCCCACGCCCCCACCACGAGAGGAGCCCTATGCTCGACGACATCACCCGGCAGATCGGGGCCGTCCGGCGGCAGGTCGTCCACCCCGAGTACGAGGGCAAGCCAGCCCAGGCCATCATCGCGACCCAGACGTACGACGCCGCCATCGAGGACGTCTGGGACGCCTGCACCAACCCCGACCGGATCCCGCGCTGGTTCATGCCCGTGTCCGGAGACCTTCGACTCGGCGGCCGCTACCAGCTGGAAGGCAACGCCGGCGGCGAGATCGTGGCCTGCGAGCCGCCGCGTCACCTCAAGGTCACCTGGGAGTACGACAACAAGGTGTCGTGGGTGGAGGTCCGGCTCAGCGAGGAACCCGACGGGCGTACCACCCTGGAGCTGCAGCACATCGCCCACGCCGACCCGACCTGGGAGCAGTACGGTCCGGGAGCTGTCGGAGTCGGTTGGGACCTCGCCCTCGTGGGGCTCTTCCTGCACCTCTCGACCGGCGCCTCGATCGATCCCGCCGAGGGCATGGCCTGGGCAGGGTCGGAGCAGGGGAAGGAGTTCATCGCCCAGAGCAGCCAGGCCTGGTGTGCGGCCAACATCGCCGCCGGCGAGGATGAGGTGGTCGCGACGACCGCGGCGCGGCGCACGACCGCTTTCTACACCGGAGCCGAGCCAGAGCCGGGCAGCGCGAGTGAGGCCGACGCCGGCCGGAGCGACGAGACGAGCGAGGCCCGATGAGCTAGGTCTCCATGCACGCGTTCGACGTTCTCGGTGATCCGGTGCGGCGCCGGATCCTGGAGCTGCTCGCGGACGGGGAGAAGTCCTCAGGCGCCGTCGTCGCGGTGATCCAGCGAGAGTTCGGCATCTCGCAGCCCGCCGTCTCCCAGCACCTGCGTGTGCTGCGCGAAGCTGGGTTCGCGACCGTCCGAGCCGAGGGCACGCGCCGCCTGTACAGCGTCGACACCCGTCCGCTGCAAGAGGTCGACGCCTGGTTGGAGCGGTTCCGTGGGTTCTGGACGCAGCGCCTGGACGCGCTCGGTACCGAGCTGGCCCGCGGGAAGCGTCAGCGCCGCCTCGACGAGCGCCAGGCCCGTGCGAACCCCGGACGCCGGACCCGTTCGGACGCGCCGTGAGCGCGGGCCTCGTCTCAGCGCGGTCCGTCACGCATCAGCCGCGACACCCGGTCCGGGCGGGTCCGGTGCGCGCAGCGTCGCGTCGGCTTCACCGACCCTGCGTACGTCAGCCGTGGCATGACGCTTGCGCAGACCGCGACATGTGCTCATCAAGCCTCGACGCGGTTCATCTCCTCCACGTCCGAAGGTCAAGGTCGGTGATGGTGAACTGGTTCCGCGCGTCTGTCTTGTAGGCCGGACATTCACCCGTCTTGTCGCAGTACGGTGAGTAGGTCTGCACACTCATCGTCCGCGCAGCCGGGTCGACCTTCATGACGCGCAGGTAGCCGTTCTCGTTGACGTCGGGAATGCTGTAGGTCTGGTAGTCGGCCTGGATCTGGTAGACGGGATTGCCGTGGTCACCCAGGTCCACTCGCATGCCCTGGTTGACGTAATGGCCGGAGAACACGAACCGAACGTTGGGGTACTTCTTGAGCACATTCCAGATACGGTCACCGGTCGGTGTGCGTACATCACCATCCTGGTATTCGTGAGTGTTGACGATCACGAGCTGGTTGCGGTGCTTGGCGATGACGCGTTCGGCCCAGGCAAGCTCCGCGTCGGTGGGGTTGAACGCGACGGTAATGACCAACCAGTCGATCCCGCCAGCTCGGAACTCGAAGTAGGTGTTGTCGCTTTGTTCCCTTGGGTAGTTGCCGCCGAACGTCGGCCACTCCTCGAAGAGGCTCAGGGGGAAGTACGTGTTGAAGTATGTCGTGCTCCGGTCCTCCTCGATGTGCTCCCACGGGTTGCAGGTCGCCGGTGGCTCACAGGCCCACGCGTCGAAGTCGTGGTTGCCGACCGCAAGCTGGTACGGCACCTTGCGGTCGAGAGGTTGCATCGCCATCTTTGCCCGCTCCCAGTCGGAGATCCGCGACGGCCACTCGACGACATCGCCGACGTGCACCACGAACCGGATGTTCGCTCGTTTGCGCTCCTGGAGGATCCACTCGGTCTGTGCGTAGAACAGCTCGGGCTTGTTCTGAACCGCGAGCTGGGTGTCGGGAATCATCACGAGAGTGAAGGGCTTGACCACCGGGTCTGCCTGGCTCGGTGTCGACGCGAACGAGCTGGCGAGTGCGGCGAGCATCGTGGCACAGCCCGTCAGGGCAAGCCAACGACGAAGGCGGGAGCGGAACCACATCGACGGACCTCCAAAGGTCACACCAGGTCATCGGAGATCCGGACGCGAGCCGGCGACCAGCTGATGGGTTCCTTGAACCTCTGCATGTGAGCCGGCGGAGAGCCTCGTCCGATTCCGAAACTGATCTGCCGTCGACCGGAGAGTGTAGGGCGAGACGACGCCGGGTCAAGACAAGCAAGCGACCAAGTGAGGAAGGTCGAATGTGGCATTGCAGCGACGACCCACCGCCACTCATTGCTGTGGCGCACGTGCGGGCGTCCTCCAGGGGCGACACATCATGTGTCGATAGGCACCTCGCCGTGTCGGCGATCCGTCGAGCACGTCGACCCGCTTCGCATAGTCGGCGTCAGCCTTCTTCGTCGCGTTTTCTTCGCCGATACTCTCCAGGCCGAGAACCGTCTGGAACAAAGAAGTCCGTCTGGAACAAATGAATACCGTGGCTCCGCGTGCGATTCCCTCACATCCGTCGAGGGAGAGTGAGGACGCCTATGCTGTGCCGCGAGGCCCCTCGGCTAGCGGGCGTCGGGTCCCCTGTGCGGACCCGTCCGGTTCACGCCCGCGCAGGTGCTCGCTTCGTCTCGCCGTGACGGTGCGGCGCGGTGGCGACGGTGAGACGGGCGTCCAGATCTCCCGAGCGTAGGGATAGGCGTCTTGGCAGCGTGGTCTGTCGCGCGCTCGACGTTCGCCGTCATCGGTGGTTCCACGAGCTGCCGAGTCCGATCGCGCATCTGATCGAGACGGGGCAGCGGGCGGCGTCCCTCATCCCACGACGATCCGGCCTCGTCCTCCCATGGAGCGGCGCGGGAGGACCGAGATCCGGGCGTAGTACGGCCCCGGCCTGGTCGGGGTGGCGGGATTTGAACCCACGACCTCTTCGTCCCGAACGAAGCGCGCTACCAAGCTGCGCCACACCCCGGTACCGGCTGGAGAGTCTACCGGGCGGCCGTCGTGGCATGCGACCGGGTATCGCCTCGGTCCGCTGGTCCGCCCTGGTAGATCACCAGCTGCCACCGTTCGAACGGCATCTCGCGCCAGAAGGACAGCCCGATCTTCTCCATCGCCCGAAGCGAACGGGTGTTCGCGGCCACCGTGATCGAGATGAGCCGAGGCAGTTGGAGAGTCTCGAAAGCGATGTCGCGGACCGCCCGGGCGGCTTCGGTCGCGAGGCCGCGTCCCCAGACGTGGCGCGCCAGCCGCCAGCCGATCTCCACCTCGTCGGGGAGGGCACGGTGGTGGTTGAGCCCGACGAACCCGACGAACTCCCCCGTCTCGCGCAGCTCGACGGCATAGAGGCCGTAGCCGCGCTGGCTCCACTGCTCCTCGATCCGGTCGACGAGGGCGTCGCTCGCGGACCGGCTCATCGGCTCGCCGCTGATGTGCTCCATGACCGCGGGGTCGGCGTTGATCGCGGCGAACGCTGGGCGGTCTTCGGGGCGCCAGGTGCGCAGGAGGAGGCGGGGCGTCTCGACGTTCGTGGGGACTCTTGCGGTCTCGAAGAGATCGTCGGCGGGAGGCACGGCGGACGAGTCTAGACCCTCCTCGCGGCTATCAGTCCGGCGCGCGCAACGTCAACAGGCTCGCCTCCGGGTAGCAGGCGAACCGGAACGGCGTGAACGGCGAGGTGCCGAGCCCGGCCGACACGTGCAGCCAGGACGGTCCCCAGCGGGACACACCCTTGGCGCGGCGGGTGTCCAGGTCGCAGTTGGTCACCAGGGCGCCCCACCCTGGCACGCACACCTGACCGCCGTGGGTGTGGCCGGCGAGCAGGAGCCGGTACCCGTCGGCCACCATCGCGTCCAGCACTCGCCGATACGGGGCGTGGGTGACGCCGATGGTGAGGTCCGCCGACCGGTCGGCGGGGCCGGCCACGTCCTCGTAACGGTCCCACCCCAGGTGTGGGTCGTCGACCCCGACGAACGCCAGGCGACGGTCGTCGACCCGGATCTCCCCCCGCGCGTTGGTGAGGTCCAGCCACCCGGCGGCGACGAAGGCGCGGCGCAGATCCTCGGTGGGCAGCCGCGGTGCGGTGTGTGAGCGGGGGGCGTCCTTCTGCGTCAGGTACCGCAGCGGGTTCCGGCGGACCGGCGCGAAGTAGTCGTTCGAACCGAAGACGAAGACACCTGGCAGCGCCAGCAGCGGCTCGTACGCGTGGATCGCGACGGGCACCGACTCGGGGTGGGAGATGTTGTCGCCCGTGCTCACCACCAGGTCCGGCTCGAGGGCGGCGAGCCCGCGCACCCACTCCACCTTGTCGTTCTGGTCGGGCATGAGGTGAAGGTCGGACAGATGCAGCAGGCGCAACGGTCGGCTTCCCGGCGCGAGGACCGGGATGTCGAATCGACGGAGCCGGTAGGCGCGGACCTCGTAGCCGGCGGCGTACGCCAGACACGCGGCCCCGGCGACGGCCGTGCCGGCAAGCGCGGTGGCGGTGATCTTGAGCAGCGGATGCACGGTGACAGGCTGCCACACGCCGGGCACGGTGTCCTGGCAGGCCGACGCCAGCGATCACGGAGGGCCGCTCGTAGGATCGGCACATGAGCGCCCTCAAAGATCGTCTCCGTGCTGACCTGACCGCTGCCATGAAGGCGCGGGACAGCCTGCGTGCCTCGACGCTGCGGATGACCTTGACGGCGGTGACCAACTCCGAGGTCGCCGGTGAGGTGGCGCGTGAGCTCTCGGACGCCGAGGTGCTCGAGGTCCTCGAGAAGGAGGCCAAGAAGCGGCGCGAGGCCGCCGAGGCCTACGACCAGGCGGGGCGCACCGAGCTGGCCGAGAAGGAGCGTGCGGAGGCGGCCATCATCGCCGAGTACCTCCCCGCGCAGCTGACCGACGAGGAGCTGGCCGAGATCGTGCGTGCGGCCATCGAGCAGGTGGGCGCCAGCGGCATGAAGGACATGGGCGCGGTCATGAAGGTCGTCCAGCCCCAGGTGAAGGGACGCGCCGAGGGGGCTCGCGTCGCCGCCGCGGTCCGCGCCCAGCTCAGCTGAGCTGGGCAGCTTACGGACGTGGCGACCGTCTGACCCGGACGACGCGCGCCCCGGACGGGCCGCACGACCCAGACGAGCCACTGACGACAGGGGCGGCCAGCACACAAGTGCTGGCCGCCCCTGTCGTCTCTCAGTCGGCCGGGTGAGGTCCTGAGAGCTCTAACCCGGCTTCCTCAGGCTCTCCGGTGGCCCCGAGTCACCGACGATGCTGTCCGGCGGCTGCGGGATCCTCGGGGTCGGGAAGTCCGGCGGCTGCGGTCCCGGCGGTCTCGGGGGGAACGGCCCCGGTGGCAGCGTCGGCTTCGGAATCTTCGGAGCCGGGGTCTCCTCTGGTGGCGGCGGCGGTGGCGTGCCGTCGGACAGGTAGACGACGACCGTCGAACCCGAGCCGGCCTGCGTGCCACCCGCCGGGCTCTGTCGGGCGACGGTGCCCCGCGGCTGGGCGGAGTCGACCCAACCACCCACCGACATCGCGAAGCCGGCCTCGCGCAGGACCTGCTTGGCGCGGCTCTCACCCATACCGATGACCGACGGAACAGTCACCGGCACGCCGCGGATGAGGTCGGGGTCCGGCTCGACGAAGTCCGGGCTCTCCCGGCCTTCGAGCGCTCCTCTCATCGCCGCGAGCCACATCGGACCGGCGAGCGTGCCACCCCAGACCTGGTCACCGCCAACGACGCGACCACCGATCCGGCGACCGATCAGCGTTTGCAGCGGCGGGTCGGCGTCGGCGACAACGGCGGCGGCGGCGAGGTTGGTGGTGTAGCCCATGAACCACACCGCGATGCGGTCGTTGCTCGTACCGGTCTTGCCGGCGACCTGGCGCCCCTCGTCCTTCATGCTCATCCGAGCGCCGGTCCGGCCGGGGTCCGACCCGTCGACGACCTGGCGCAGCACGTAGTTGACGCCGTCGGCGACCTCCTTGGGCAGCACCTGCTTGCAGTCCGAACTCTTGACGGGGATCTCGTTGCCGTGCCGGTCGACCACCTTGATGATCGGGGTGGCGGTGCAGTGCTTGCCTCGGGCGGCGAACGTCGCGTAGGCCTCGGCCATCGACAGCGGCGCGATCTCGTTGACGCCCAGGGTGAACGGCTTGACCTGCTGCAGCGGCTTGCCGTCGGCGCGCGTGGCGCCCAGCGCGGTGGCGATCTTGGCCGGCTCACAGATGCCGGTGCGCTGCTGCAGGTAGGCGTAGAAGGTGTTGACCGAGTGGGTCGTCCCGGTGATGAGCGTGCTCGTCGCTCCCGCGCTCGTGGAGTTCGAGACCCGCCAGACGTCGCGGTGGTAGCCAGGCTTCCCGTTCGGGCAGTTGCGGGTGGGCTCGGCGATCGTCGCGCTTCGCGGCGAGGGTAGGGAGGTGGACAGCGGGATGCCCTGCTTGATCGCCGCGGCCAAGACGAACGTCTTGAACGTCGAACCGGGCTGGTACCCGACCGTGCCGTTGTACTTCTGCGGCACGTTGAGGTTGATGTAGGTCCTGCCCTTGCCTTCGCCGTAGCCCCGGGACTGGGCCATCGCCTTGACCCGGCCGGTGCCGGGCTCGACCATCGACACCGCGCCGATGACGCTGTCGGTCGGGTGGACGGTCTCCCGCACCGCCTTGTCCGCGGCCTTCTGCGCCTGCGGGTCAAGCGTGGTGTAGATCGTCAAGCCGCCGCGGTAGAGAGCGCGGCGCCGCTCCTCGCGGGTCTTCCCGAGGGCGGGGTCGTTGAGCAGGACCTGCTCGGCGTAGTCGCAGAAGAACGGGTACGGCGAGTAGTAGCAGCCGCGGGGTGTCCGGCTCATCTTCAGCCCGAGCGGCTGCTTGGCGGCCTCCCGGCCGGTCTTCTCCGAGATCATGCCCTCGGCGACCATCCGCGACAGCACGAAGTTGCGGCGCGCGAGGACGGCCTCAGGATTCTCCTTGACGTCCAGTCCGTTGGGGTCGCGGACCAGGCCGGCGAGCATGGCGGCCTGGGTCAGCGTGAGCTTGCTCGCCGAGGTGCTGAAGTAGTGCCGCGCCGCCGACTCGATCCCGTAGGCGCCGTCCCCGAAGTAGACGATGTTCAGGTACCGCTCGAGGATCTCGTCCTTGGTGAGAGTCTTCTCCAGCTCGACGGCGTAGCGCAGCTCCTGCAGCTTGCGGCCGTAGGAGTCCTCGATGACCTTCGCCTGCTCCTCCGGCGTCTCCGCGTTCTCGAACTGGACGAGCTTGACGTACTGCTGGGTGATCGTCGAGCCACCCTGGGACACCCCGCCAGCCTGCTGGTTGCGGATGAACGCCCGGAGCGTGCCCTGCAGGTCCATGGGACCGTGCTGGTAGAACCGCCCGTCCTCGATCGCAAGGATCGCCCGCTGCATGACCGGCGCCACCTGGTCGAGGCTGACCTCGACGCGGTTCTGGTCGTAAAAGGTCGCGATGACAGAGCCATCCGCGGCCAGCATCCTGCTCCGCTCCGGCAGCGGGGGTTCCTCGAGCTCGCTGGGCATGTTCTGGAACGCGTCTGTGGCCTTCTGGGTGGTGAGGCCGAACAGCCCAGCGAACGGGATGATCAGGCCCGCCACGAGAGCGCCGGTGAGGACGCTGACGACCACGAACATCACCATGTGGGTGACAAAACCGCGCTCTCGTCGCCCCTGAGACATGACGCGGATAGGGCTCATAGCTGGATAGCCTACGTCGCCTCCCGCGGTGATCGTCGGACGAATCTCGGGACTCTGGTCGCCTCTTCGCGCCTGAGAGTGATGACACAATCACAAATCAGGCCATCAGGGACTGTCGCAGGAGCCGCCTCTGGCTTTACCGTTCTGCGCAGGACGTTGGGGGAACGTCCGCGCATCGGTCACCTTGCGTGACCGACGTAGGGGAGGGAACAAAAACAATGACATGGAATGGCGACTGGGTTCGGCTCGCCGCCTGCCGTGGCACTGACGATCCCGACAGGCTTTTCGTCCAGGGCGCCGCGCAGCACGAGGCCAAGACCATCTGCATGGGGTGCCCGGTTCGCACCGAATGCCTTGCCGAGGCGCTCGACGGACGGATCGAGTGGGGGGTCTGGGGCGGCATGACGGAGCGCGAACGGCGAGCGATCCTGCGCCGCCGTCCCACGGTGACGTCGTGGCGGCGTCTGTTGGAGGCCGCGCGGAGGGAGTACGAGAAGACGTGCGCTCACCAGAACAAGGTGAGCGTTCGCGCAGCCGGCTGACCGAGACGTTCCGCTGAAGCGGCGAATCGAGCGGGCCGGGGTGGCGGAACCGGCGCGGGCGGGCACCGCCACCCCGAGGGCCCGTCGCACCAGCACGCCATGCGCCCGGTGACAGGCCTGCTGAGCCTGTCACTCGTCCCCGAGATGCCGGCCGATCTCACGCAAGCCTTCGAGGTCGTGCACGTCGGAGGGCAGGGCCGGGACGCCGGCGACCGCGACGCCCGGGTGCGCGGCGCCAAACCGCTCGGCCATGAGGCGTTCTCTCGCGGCGGCCAGCATGCGCTCGCCGTGGAGGCGAAGCACCCCGGCGACCGCTGGATAGGCGCCGGCCTCGCTGAGCGCCTCCGCCGCGGACAGGCTGCGCTCGGCGGACAGGTGGGCGGCCGACGGCGCCGTCATCCGGTTCAAGACCAAGCCGGCGAGTGGCATCTCGTCGTCGCGGAGGCGCTCGACGAAGTAGGACGCCTCGCGCAGCGCGTCGGGCTCGGGAGCCGCGACGACCAGGAACGACGTCCGGCGCTCCTGCAGGAGTCGATACGTCCGTTCGGCGCGGGCACGGAACCCGCCGAACGTGCTGTCGAGCGCCGCGACGAACGTCTGGACGTCCCGCAGCACCTGCGCGCCGATCACCTTCGTCAGGACGCTCGTCGCCATCCCCATGCCGACCGAGAAGAGCCTGATCGGTCCTCGGGCCGGGGTGCTGAGGAGCCGCAGCAGGCGGCTGTCCAGGAACGACGACAGCCGCTTGGGCGCGTCGAGGAAGTCCAGCGCCGAGCGTGACGGCGGGGTGTCGACGACGATGAGGTCGTGGCTGCCGGTGCGGACCGCCTCCGTGTGGAGCTGGCCGAGCTTCTCCATGGCCATGTACTCCTGCGTCCCGGCGAACGACGACGACAACGCGATGTAGAAGGGGTTCTCGAGGATCTGGCGCGCCTGCTCGGGGGTGGTGTGGGCGAGCACCACCTCGTCGAACGTGCGCTTCATGTCGAGCATCATCGCGTCGAGGTAGCCGCCCTTCGTGGCGTCGATCCCTTCGACGCGACGTGGCGTGCTGTCGAGCTCGGCGAGGCCCATGGCCTGCGCCAGCCTGCGGGCCGGGTCGATGGTCAGGACGGCCACGCGCCGGCCGCGCTCGGCGGCGCGGACCCCGATGGCCGCCGCCGTGGTGGTCTTGCCGACACCACCCGAGCCGCAGCAGACGATGATCTGCACCGCCGGGTCATCCAGCAGAGCGTCGACGCTGAGCGTGCGGAGGCCGGGGATCCCGTCCCCGAGGTGTCCAAAGGTCGACTCGCTCACGCCATCCCCTGGTCGTTCAACTCGCGCGCCAGCTCGAACAGCCCGCCGACGTCAACGCCGTGAGGAAGCCGGGGCAGCTCGTAAGTCCGGCGGCCCATGTCGGCGATCCGCTTACGGAGTCGGTCCTCCAGGGCGACCCGGGTGGCGTGCTCCCGGGCGTCCGTGAGGAGACCGTTGATCGTCCGGTCGTCGGAGGGGAGCCCGGTGTGGGTCAGCGCCGCCTCGAACTCCGCCCGGTCCAGGCCTCCGCGTGCGGCGGCTCGCAACGTCGCCTTGTCCAGGGGGCTCCGGGACGCCATGTTGATCACGACGCCGCCCACGGGGATACGGGCCTCGCGAAGCTCGGCGATGCCGTCGGCGGTCTCCTGGACGGGCATCTCCTCCAGCAGGGTGACCAGGTGGACCGCCGTCTGCGGCGATCGCATGAGCATCATGATCGACTCGGCCTGCCGGCGGATGGGTCCGACCCGGGCGAGGTCGACCACGCCGGCGTTGACGTTGAGGAAGCGCGCGATGCGCCCGGTGGGTGGCGCGTCCATGACCACGGCGTCGTAGACGCGGCGGTCCCGGCGCGGCTTCTCCCTGCGTCGGACGGCCTCGTAGACCTTCCCGGTCAACAGGACGTCTCGGACACCGGGCGCGATGGTCGTCGCGAACTCGATGGCGCCCACCTTGTGAAGGGCGCGCACCGCCCGGCCGAGTCGGTAGTACATCTCGAGGTACTCGGCGAGTGCCGCCTCGGGGTCGATGGCCAGGCCGTAGACCTCACCCGCGACGTGGCCGTCGTCGGGCACGCGGGCGAGCCGCGTCTCCTCGTACGGCAGGGCGGGGACGTCGAACAGTCGGGCCAGGCCTTGGCGTCCCTCCACCTCGCACAGCAGCACGGTCTGACCACTGGCGGCGAGCGCGAGGGCGAGCGCGGCGGCGACCGTCGTCTTGCCGGTGCCGCCCTTGCCTGTCACGACGTGGAGGCGGACACCCTCCCAGTCGCTCTCGCGCCGCGTCACGCTCGCCGAGCGTAGCTCCTGGTCCCGCCCTCGACCCACCGGACCGTCCAACAGGTGGCTGCTCCTCTCAGGGTTCGGGACCAGCCGGACGCGGTCCGTGAGCGGCGGGGAGGGGTATGTCCTAGGCTCGCCGACATGACGAAATGGGAGTACGCGACCGTTCCGTTGCTGGTCCATGCCACGAAGCAGATCCTCGACACCTGGGGCGAGGACGGCTGGGAGCTGGTGCAGGTCGTGCCCGGGCCGAACCCGGAGAACCTCGTGGCCTACATGAAGCGGGAGAAGGCGTGAGCGCCGCTTCGGAGAGCCGGCCGATGTCAGCGGACGCGGGTGCGCGTGATCCCGAGGCCAGGCTGGCCGAGCTCGGCTTCCCGTTGCCGGACGTCGCCGCGCCGGTGGCGGAGTACGTCCCGGCTGTTCGCACCGGCGACCACGTCTACACCTCGGGGCAGCTGCCGTTCTCCGACGGTCACCTGCTCGCCACCGGCCTGGTGGGCGGGGAGGTCGACGTCGAGCAAGCCACCGCCTGCGCCCGGCAGTGCGCGCTCAACGCCCTCGCGGCCGTGAAGGCGGAGGTGGGCTCCCTCGCCAGGGTGCGCCGGGTGGTCAAGGTGGTGGTCTACGTCGCGAGCGCGCCCGACTTCACCGCGCAGCCGCAGGTGGCGAACGGCGCGTCGGCGCTCCTCGGGGCGGTGTTCGGCGACGCCGGGAAGCACGCCCGAAGCGCGGTCGGTGTGGCCCAGCTGCCGCTGGGTGCCCCGGTCGAGCTCGAGCTGATCGTCGAAGTCGACTGAGCCGACGGTATGGACGCGCTGCCCTCCGACGCCGACGTCCGGTCGGTGCCGCCCGCCCTGGTCGCGCGTGCCCGGCGACTCGCGGCGGGACAGGTGGAACCGCCGACGCCACGGCTCGCCGCGACCGTCGTCCTCCTCCGTGACGAGCCGGACGGTCTGGAGACCTTCCTGCTGCGACGGCGCACGTCGATGGCGTTCGCGCCCGGCAGGTACGTCTTCCCCGGCGGCAGTGTCGACCGGCGGGATGCGGAGGTGCTCACCCGCTGGGCGGGACCGTCGCCGGCGGAGTGGGCGGTCCGGCTGGGGCTTGCGGACGACAAGCTCGCGCGGGCGACGGTCTGCGCGGCGGTCCGGGAGACCTTCGAGGAGTCCGGCGTCATGCTCGCCGGCCCGGCCGAGGGCTCGGTGGTCGCCGACACGACGGGAACCGAGTGGGAGGAGGACCGCCGGGCGCTGCTCGGTCGCGCCCTGTCGTTCGGGGAGCTCCTCGAACGACGCGGGCTCGTGCTGCGCTCCGACCTCTTGGTGGCGTGGGACCACTGGATCACGCCCGAGGTCGAGGAACGGCGGTACGACACCCGGTTCTTCCTCGCGGCGTTGCCGGCTGGGCAACGCACCAGGGACGTCTCCAGCGAGGCCGACCGCGTGACCTGGATGCGGCCCGTCGATGCCTTGGCTTCGGTGCGGCGGGGCGAGATGAGCATGCTGCCGCCGACGTACCAGACACTGGCGAGTCTGGTCGCGGTCAGCGACGTCCAGTCGGCGTTGGAGGCCGCCGCGGCGCGGCGGATCGTGCCGACCATGCCAGCGGTGGCGTTGGAGGGTGACGACGCCCGGTGGGTGCTGCCGGGAGAGGACGGGTACGAGTCGGCGATCGGCGCGGCCTCCGTCGTGCCGGACGCCACGGACGCGCGGGCCGAGGGGCCTGCTGTGGAGTGAAGGTGTCAGCCCGGGGAGTTGGTCGTGAACGGTGAGCCGGGGAGCTGGGCGGGTGGCGGGGTCGGTGACCACGCGCTCTGCGTCCTCGCGTCGAACCCAGGCCCGATGACGCTGGAGGGGACGAACACGTGGGTGCTCGGGGCGCCGGGGGCCACCCGGGTCGTCGTGGTCGATCCGGGTCCGCACGATGAGCGGCACCTCCACGCCGTCCTCGACGCTGTCCGTGCGCGTGGCGCGGAGGTGGCGCTGGCCTTGGTCACGCACGGGCACGAGGACCACGTGGCCGGTGCGCGACGGTTCGCGGAGCTGGCCGGCTGTCCGGTGCGAGCGGCCGACGCGGCTCTCTGCGTCGACGACGATCCTCTGGTCGACGGGGAGACGATCGACGTCGACGGTCTGGAGGTGGAGGTCCTGGCGACACCGGGTCACACCGCTGACTCGATGTCGTTCTGGCTCCTGGCCGAGGGTGCGATCCTCACCGGGGACACCGTCCTCGGACGCGGGACCGCGGTGGTCGCCTACCCCGACGGCGCTCTCGCGCCCTACCTCGACTCGCTGCGACGCTTGCGCGCGCTCGTCGAGGCCGCTCGGGGGATGACTCTGCTGCCCGGTCACGGCCCACCGCGTTCGGACGCCGTGGACGTGCTCGACTTCTATCTGGAGCATCGCGCGAGACGCCTCGACCAGGTCCGTGAGGCACTGGCCGCCGGCGCCCGAACACCGGCCGAGATCGTCGAACGCGTCTACGCCGACGTCGACCGCAGGTTGTGGCCGGCGGCGGAGCGCACCGTCCGAGCTCAGCTCGACTACCTGTCCGCGGTGGCCTCGGAGAGCTGACGCCCCCGCGTGGGCCACCGGCGCCTCCGTCAGACCCAACCCATGTCGCGCGCGATCTGGATGGCGGCGAGCCGGCTGCTCGCCCCGAGCTTGGTCATCGCGCTCGACAGGTAGTTGCGGACGGTGCCTTCCGCCAGGTGCAGCTCGCGGGCGATGCGGCCCGTGGTCGCGCCGTCGGCGGCGAGGCGGAGGACGTCCCGCTCCCGCTCGGTCAGCGGGTTCTCGCCGGCGACCATGGCGGAGGCGGCAAGCTCCGGATCGAGGTAGCGCCCGCCGGCGTGGACCTTCCGGATCGCGGCCGCCAGCTCGCTGGCCGGTGCGTCCTTGGAGATGAAGCCGCGCACCCCGGCCGCCAGCGCTCGACGCAGATAGCCGGGGCGGCCGAAGCTGGTCAGGATGACGATCGCCTGGCCGGGAAGGGACTCGGCCACCCGGAGGCCGTCCATCCCTGGCATCTCGATGTCGAGGACGATCACGTCCGGTCGGTGGACGTGCACGGCCGCGACCACCTCGTCGCCGCGTCCCACCTGGGCGACCACCTCCAGGTCCGGTTCCAAGCCGAGGAGCGAGGCGATCGCCTCGCGGATGAGGTGCTGGTCGTCGGCGAGCAGAACCCGGATCATGCCGGTTCTCCTGGTGCGTCGACTCGGGCGGCGTCGCGGCTCGTCGTCTCGGCCACCTTGGGTGCCGCAACGGGGATGCTCAGCGTGGGCTCGTGGTGTGCGCGACCAGCCGGGTCGTCGGTCGTCGCCTCGGAGTCGCGGAGGGTGTCGGGTTCGTGGGGCACCGTGAGATCGCGGGGCGCCGTGGGATCGTGCGGAGCCAAGGAGTCGCGGGGAGCCAAGGAATCGTGGGGGAGGGGAATCGTCGCGCGGAGGACGTACTCGTCCGCGCGGGAGCCGGGTCCGGCGCTCAGCGTTCCACCGAGGGCGGTGACGCGCTCGGTCATGCCGGCGATCCCACTGCCTCGGCCACGGGCGCGCTCCTCGTCGAGGTTCCCGCCTTCGGGCATGTGGTCGGACCGCGTCGTGCTGGTGGTCCGGCCGGACGCCACGCCGTCGTTGCGCATCTCCAGCTCGACGCCGGACTCACCGATCGTCACCGCGATCCGGCACCAGGAGGCGGTGCTGTGCCGGAGGACGTTCGTCGTGCCCTCGCGGACCAGCCAGGCGATGACCGTGCTCACCTCGTCGGGCAGGCGGGTCCCGGGCAGCTCCAGCTCGGTCCGAATCTCCGCCGCGTTCAACACGGCCCGGACGCTGCGCAGCTCCGAGTCCAAGTCGACGGTGCGGTAGCCGCGGACCACAGCGCGGATCTCGCGCAGTGCCTCTCGGGCGAGCTGGCGGACTTCTCTCATCTCCGCCTCCGCGCGCTCCGGTTGGAGCGTCGCCAGCCGGGCCGCCAACTCGCTCTTGACGGCGATCGCGGACAGGCTGTGACCCACGACGTCGTGCAGGTCGCGTGAGAACCGGAGTCGCTCCTCGGTGACCGCCAGTCTGGTCTGCGCCTCTCGCCCGCGTTCGACCGCCTTGAGGAGCTCCCAGATCCACAGCTGGAACCGGTTGGCCCAGGTGGCGAAGACGCACATGAGCGTCAGCGGGACGACGGCACCCGGCCAGTACTCGAGCGGAGTGAGCAGCACCCCGACCCCGACCGTGCCGACGCAGAGCAGGGCGGCACTGAGCCGGGAGGCTCCCAGCGCCGCGAGCCCGGCCCACGACGCCACGACCATGCCGACCTGCCCCGCCCGCATGACGATGAGGTCGGACGGCCAGGACGTTCCCGCCGTCACGACGGAGATGAGGAGGGCGAGGAGCCCGCAGATCGCGATCTCCCGACGGCGGTCGGCGCCGAGCACGACGAGACGGACCGCGCGCAGGTAGACGACGGTGTAGATCGGGAGGGCGACACCCAGGAGCGCCAGCTGCACCAAGGCGAGCGGCTCGCTCTCCGGTCTCGCGAGAAGCTCGCTGTCCGTCCTCGCGAGCAGCCACGTGGCCGGCCCGAGCCAGGCGAGGACGACCCCCGCCGCCAGCGACCAGTAGGTGACACGACGCAGCCGCTCCATTCCGGAGCGGCGCGGTCGTCGAAGGCGCGGGAGCGCCAACGGGAGTCGGGAGGTCACAGCCACGGCACGCCCAGGCTAACCATGGCGCGGATCCCACCGGAACAGCCAGCGAGCGAGCAACCCGCCGACCACCAGCCAGGCGAGCAGCACGCCGAAGGAGGGCAGAGCGGCCACCCACTGGTCGACCATGCTGAGCTCCCCGCCGGAGACGCCGATGTAATCCCGGCCGGTGTAGGCGGTTCGCACGATTTCGACCACCGGTGTGGCGGGCAGCAGCGCGGCCAGCAGTCGGAGCGGCTCCGGCAGCGCCTCGAGCGGGTAGACGATCGGCGTCGCGAACGTGAGCACGAGGATCACCGGCGTCACCGTGATCTGGGCGAGCTCGGCGTTGCGGTGCGGCCCGGAGAACGCGGCAGCCAGCGCGGTGAAGACGGCCACGCCGAGCAGGCTGGCCACCACGATGAGCGGGACATTGGCGGGCAGCCCGCCACCAGCTCGGTGAATCCCGACGCCGAACAGCGCCAACTGCACGGCGTAGATGACGAACGCGGCCAGCCCGGCGCCGCCGAAGATCGCAGCCGCCGAAGGCTGCCAGCCGCGCAGCCGCTTCAGCACACGTTCCTCGCGGCGCACCACGAACGCGTTGACCAGGTTCGCGAAGACGACGAAGGCCAAGAGAATGCCCGGCACACCGGTCAGGACGAAGACCTGGTCGGCGTGGCCGAGTTGAGTGATCATCACGCCGAACACCAGCGGCAGCAGCACGACGTTGAACAACGCCGCGTGGTTGCGTCCGAGCAGCTTCAGGTCGACGCGAGCGAGTCGGAGGGTGTGTCGCAGGTCGGTCCTCATCGGCCCTCCTCCACGACGCGCAGGAAGACGTCTTCGAGCGTGCCGCTACGGGCGCCGAGCCGTTCCAGCGTCACGCCCTGCTCGTCGGCCCACGTGATCAGGGTTCGCAGTGCCGCGTGCGTGCGGTCGGCTCCACCGTCGAGGGCGTACGTCACCCAGATGTCGTCCGCCGACGCGGTGACGAGTGGTGCCGCCCCCTCCAGGTCCGGCAAGAACGCCGGCAGCTCCGGACGGTTGGCCGGCAAGCGGAACGTGATCCGGTCGCCCGCGGAGGACACGACCTCCTCGACGGTGCCCGCGACGTGGATGCGGCCACGGTGCATGATCGCCAAGCGATCGGCGAGCCGCTCGGCTTCCTCCAGGTAGTGCGTCGTCAACAGGATCGTCGTGCCCGCGTCCCGCAGCCGCTGGATGATGTGCCAGGTCGACCTCCGGGCCTCCGGGTCCATGCCCGTCGTCGGTTCGTCCAGGAACAGCACCTCTGGGCACGATTGCACGGCGAGCGCGAGATCGAGTCGGCGACGCTGCCCACCAGAGAGCTGGCGCACGTAGGTCTTCGCCTTGTCGGCGAGGCCCACGAGCTCCAGGACGTCGTCCATGGGACGCCGTCCGGTGTCCTGGACCAAACCACGGCCGAGGTCGACGGTCTCCGCGACGGTCAGGTCCCCGAGGAAACCGCCGTCCTGCAACAGGATGCCGAGGCGCGGCCGCAGCGCTCGCCGGTCCCGGTACGGGTCGTGGCCCAGAACCCGCACCTGGCCGTCGCTCGCCGCGACGAATCCCTCGAGTACCTCCAGCGTTGTCGTCTTGCCCGCGCCATTCGTCCCCAGGAGGGCGAAAAGCTCGCCGCGGCGCACCTCGAACGAGATCCCGCGAACCGCCTCGAAGGTCCCGTAGCGCTGCCGCAGGTCGCGCACCTCGATGGCGAGACCCGTCGCCGCGACCGGTGACTGCCTCTCGGCGACGGTCCGCGTCCCCAGCGTTGTCCTCATGTCCGACATGCTCCGCTGTCGGTGAGCACACCGGTAGTCGTGACCATCACCGCTTCACGGTGCGAAACGCCGGCCGGAGGCGTGACAGGTGTCATGGGCCGCGGAGGCGCGCGCCACCGACAGGTCAGGGACTTCGCTGGGTGAGGAGAGTGTCTCGCTCAGCGAGCGCGATGGCGGAGACGGTCGGCGTCGAGGATGACGACCGCACGCTGCTCCAGGCGGATCCATCCGCGGTGCGCGAAGTCCGCCAACGCCTTGTTGACAGTCTCCCGGGAGGCGCCGACCAACTGGGCGAGCTCCTCCTGGGTGAGATCGTGATGCACGTGGATGCAGCCGTCGGTCTGCTTCCCGAACCGCCGGGCGAGGTCGAGCAGCGCCTTGGCGACCCGGCCTGGAACGTCAGAGAACACCAGGTCCGCGACCTGGTCGTTGAGCGTGCGAAGCCGCGACGCCAACTGGTGCAGGAGTCCGCGCGCCACCTCAGGACGGCCGGTGAGCCAGTTCATCAACTCGTCCTGGCCGAGCGCGAGCAACGTGGTGTCGGTGACGGCGGTGACGGTGGAGGCACGAGGACCCGGGTCGAACAGGGACAGTTCGCCGAACATCTGCCCCGGGCCGAGCACAGCGAGTAGGTTCTCGCGTCCGTCCGAGGAGGTGCGCCCCATCTTGACCTTGCCGTCGATGACGACGTAGAGGCGGTCGCCGGCGTCTCCCTCGCGGAACAGCACCTCACCACGCCGCAGTTTGACCTCGACCATGGCCGCCCGTAGCGCCGAGGCGGCGGTCTCGTCGAGGTTGGCGAACAGCGGTGCCTGCAGCAGGACGTCGCTCACTCGTTGATTCCTCCTCCGAAGGGCCGGTGTCGTGCCGGCCGTCTCTTAGTGTGCCGCGCCACGCTGCTGGGGTGGTAGGCAGGCCACGTAGGCTGGCCTGCGTGACCACGCGAACCCGGACAGCGACCCCGACTTCAGACCGATCGGAGACCACGAGCACGCGCCCCCGCCGGTCGCGCCGGGCGCCCGGGTCGAAGCCGGAAAGCCGTCTCGCACTTGTCCGTCGAGCCCGTCGGATCAACCGCATCCTCGCGGAGACGTATCCCGACGCACACTGCGAGCTCGACTTCGAGAATCCATATCAGCTGCTCATCGCGACGATCCTGTCGGCCCAGACCACCGACAAACGCGTCAACATGGTGACGCCTCGACTCTTCGGTACGTATCCGGAGCCGGCGGATCTCGCGGCGGCCGATCCGAGCGACGTCGAGTCGATCATCGCCTCGACCGGCTTCTTCCGTGCGAAGACCAAGGCGATCATCGGGGTGGCCAAGGCGCTGTGTGAGCGGTTCGACGGCAAGGTGCCGAATCGCATGGAGGACCTCGTCACGCTCCCCGGGGTCGGCCGCAAGACGGCGAACGTCGTTCTCGGCAACGCCTTCGACACTCCTGGTATCACCGTCGACACGCACGTCCAACGGCTGTCCCGGCGGCTGGGGCTGTCCACCAACACCGACCCCGACAAGATCGAGGCCGATCTGGCCGCGCTCTTCCCCAAGAGCGAGTGGACCATGCTGTCCCATCGGCTGATCTGGCACGGTCGGCGTCGCTGTCACGCCCGTAAACCCGCCTGCGGTGTGTGCCCGGTGGCTGCGCTCTGTCCCTCCTACGGCGAGGGTCCGACAGACCCGGCCGTGGCGAGCAAGCTCTTGCGGAGCGCGTCGACCGCGTGAGAGCCGGGCCGCGGACTGGATGGGCGGCTTGTGTGAGCGGGGAGGAATGGCACGTGACACGGACGCGCACCATGCCTGCCACGCTTGCCGTGCTCGCTGCGGCGGCTGCGCTCCTGGCCGGCTGCAGCACGCCGGAGCCGGGTGGTGTGGGGCCGGTGATCGACGAGCCCGAGGTCGAGCGGACTGCGGCGCCCGATGGTGCCTCGCGGACCGACCTCGACGACCCCGACGTCGCCTCCGCCCGGGCCCGGGCGGAGGTCGCCTCGTGCGCGACGATCCGTGGGTCCAGCCCGACGAGCTCCCCGGCGTCGTCGAGCAAGGGCTCGCCGCTCCCAGACGTCACGCTCGCCTGCCTCGGCCCCGGGCCCGAGGTTTCCCTCCGCGAGGTGTCCGGGCGTCCCGCCGTGCTCAACGTGTGGGCGCAATGGTGCGCTCCGTGTCGGAAGGAGAGCCCGCTGTTCCAGGCCTTGTACGAGCGGGCGGGCGACGACCTGGTCGTCGTGGGGGTCAACTACGACGACCCTCGTCCCGACCTCGCGCTCGCCTTCGCCGACAAGCTCGGGTTGAGCTATCCCCAGCTGGCCGATCCGGAGCGTCGACTGCGGGCGCCGTTCGGGTTAGCCGCTGGGATCCCGGCGACGGTGTTCGTCTCCGCGGAGGGCCGAGTCGTCCACATCGCGCACAAGCCGTACGACTCCGAGCGGGAGCTGCTGCGTGATGTGCGCACCCACCTAGGGGTGGAGCTGTGAGCCGAGAGGTGGACCAGTGAGCGCACGACCCGGAGACGATGCTCGATTCCACCCCGAGGGGGAATCGAGCGTGGCGGGTGAGTTCGACCACCTCCCGGCGTGGCTGCGGCCGGTCGCCGAGCTGGGGCGTCGGGTCGGTCCCGCCGACTTCGCGACCGCGCTCCCACCAGACGGCGGCGGACGTCCGTCCGCGGTCCTCCTGCTGTTCGGGGAGGGACCCGAGGGACCCGACCTGTTGCTGATCGAGCGCGCGCACACCCTGCGCTCGCACGCCGGCCAGCCGGCGTTCCCAGGTGGGGCGATCGACGCTGACGACTCTGGTCCGGTGGCGGCGGCGCTTCGGGAGACGGTGGAGGAGACCGGGCTGGACCCCTCCGGCGTCGAGGTGTTCGGAACGTTGCCGGCGCTCTACCTGCCGCCGAGCGGGTACGTCGTGACGCCCGTGATGGCCTGGTGGCGCTCGCCCTCGCCGGTCCGGGTCGTCGATCCACGTGAGGTGGCGTCCGTTCACCGAGTGCCGCTGGCCGCGCTGCTCGACCCGAAGAACCGGTTCCGGGTTCGTCACCCGTCCGGCTTCGTGGGTCCGGCGTTCGGTGTCGCCGGGCTCATCGTGTGGGGTTTCACCGCCGGCGTGTTGGACCGGCTGTTCGCCCTCACCGGTTGGGAGCGCCCGTGGGACCGAACCCGGGTGGTGGACCTGCCGGCGCGGCTCGTGCATCTCGACCGACCCGTGAGCGATCCCGCCGGCCCTGCCGCGGATGCTGCGGAGAGGGTGCGGGGGGAGGCGACCTCCGAGGACACGAGAGGTCGGGACGAGAGGCGGCACGGCAGGATGGAGGGGGACGATGCCGCGAAGCCGGCGGACCAGGACCCACCGTAGCGAGGGGGGATGCCGTGAACCTGCTCGACCTCGTTCTCGTCCTCCTCGCCATCGCCTACGGCGTCTCCGGCTTCCGCCAGGGCTTCCTCGTCGGAGCACTCGGCATGGCCGGCCTCGTCGGTGGCGGTGTGGGCGGCGCCGCTCTCGCACCCATCCTGCTCAGCGGGTTCGAGCCGAGCTTCGGAGTGTCCCTCGGCGCGCTGGGCATCGTCTTGGCGGGCGCGCTGCTGGGTCAGACCGTCGGCGCGACGATCGGTGCCGCCATCCGCGACCGAATGAGCTGGCAGCCTGCGTACTTCCTCGACGCCAGCGCGGGCGCCGCCCTCAGCGTCGCCGCGATGCTCGTCGTGGCGTGGATCCTCGGCGCGGCCGTCGCGGGGACTCACCTCGGCGAGCTGTCTCGGACCGTCCGGGACTCCCAGGTGCTCGCGACCGTCAACCGGTTCATGCCACGCACCGCCGAGCAGACGCTCTTCGCGTTCAGCCGCGTGGTCGATCCTGGCCTGTTCCCGCGCTACCTCGAACCCTTCGCGCCCGAGCCGATCGTGCCAGCTCCACCACCGACCGCCGCGATCGCCTCTGACCCCGACGTCCTGCGCGCGGGCCGAAGCGTCGTGCGTGTCAACGGCGTCGCCGCGAGCTGCTCGCGGTCACTGGAAGGGACCGGTTTCGTCTACGCGCCGGGACGCGTCATGACCAACGCCCACGTCGTCGCCGGGGTCAGCAGGCCGCGCGTGCACACTCGCGACGGTGAGTCGTACGACGCCGAGGTGGTGGTCTACGACCCACGGCGTGACCTGGCCGTCCTGGCCGTCCCGGACCTCCCGCTTCCGGCGCTGGTGTTCGACGACGACACGGATCCCGGCGACGAGGGCGCGGTGCTGGGCTACCCGGGCAGCGGGCCGTTCGCGATCGCGCCTGCGCGGGTGCGCGCCGAGCAGCGGCTGCAAGGCCCGGACATCTACGGCGAGCGACAGGTCGTCCGTAACGTGCTTTCCCTCTACGCGCGGGTGCAGCCCGGAAACTCCGGAGGACCGCTCGTGTCTGATGAGGGCACGGTGTCGGGCGTCGTGTTCGCCGCCTCCGTGGAGGACCCGAGGACCGGGTACGCGCTCACGGTCGACGAGGTGCGGGAGGTTGCTCAGCGCGGGCTCGCCGCCTCGAGGCCGGTGCCGACCGGGGCGTGCGCCTGACGGCCCTCGGGGTGCGTGGGTGACCTAGGCGTCGGTGAGCCACGCGACAAGCACCTTGGTGAACTCGTCCGGCGCCTCCTCGTGCGGGAAGTGGCCGACGCCGTCGAGGAGCCGCCAACGGTACGGCCCCGCGACGTACTCGGCCGAGCCCTCGGCCGTGGCGGGGAGCACCGACGGGTCGAGGGCGCCGTGGACCTGTAGCACGCGCTGCCGCACCGGATGCTTCATGCGCGCCACGAACCGCCGTCCGTCGGCTCGGAAGAACGCCCGGACCAACCAGCGGTAGTACTCCAGCGCGCAGTGCGGCGCCGGCCACAGCTGCATCGCCCTCCGATAGCGAAGGGAGGCTTCCGGGTCGGGGAACGTCGAGCCGGGGGCCGCCCAGCGGCGGAGGAGACGCTCGACCAGCGCTCCGTCGTCCGCGACCAGCCGTCGCTCGGGAAGGATCGGCGCCTGGAACGACAGGATGTGGGTCGCCGATCGCAGCTGGCGAGCGCTCCGCAGCGCCGCGTCACGCAGCCGCAGCGGGTGCGGGGCGCCGACCACGGCGAGCTGGCTCACCTGGCGCGGGTGGAGCGTCGCCGTCGCCCAGGCGGCGTAGCCACCCCAGCCGTGGCCGACCAGGACGGCGTCGGAGTGCCCCAGGGAGCGGACCAGCCCGGCGATGTCCCGGGCCAGGGTGATCGGGTCGTAGCCGCGCGGGGTCTTGTCGCTGCCGCCGTACCCGCGCAGGTCCATCGCCGCGGCCCGGTAGCCGAGGTCGGCGAGCACGGGAAGCTGGTGCCGCCACGCCCACCAGAACTCGGGGAAGCCGTGCAGGAACAGCACGAGGGGACCGGTGCCGATCTCGGCGACGTGGAACCGGGCGCCGTTGGCGGAGACCCAGCGATGGGACCACGGCCCTTCGACGTCGATGAGTCCCCCGCTAACCGTCCCGGTCATGCCTCCACTGTGACATAACGGATGGCGAGACGCCGGCACGCGGGTGGTCCGGCGGTGTGTGGTGGGCTCGCGGCCGGCGGGGCCCGCGTCGCCGGCCGGGCGCCTCAACGCCGCTCCCCGGGAGCCTCCCGTGGGGTCGGCGGGTCCTCCGCGCCGAACGCCGCGACGACGAGCCGGCCGTCTCGTTCGGAGACCTCGGTGCCGAGGGCGGCGCAGGCGGCCTGGAAGCGGCGACGTATCCAGGCGGCCTCGTCGCCCCGGGCCAATCGGGTATGGCAGAAGTCCAGGACCAGGGGGACCGCCTCCAGCTGGCGTGGACCGTCGCGGTCGAGCAGAACGAAGAAGAGCAGTCCCAGGTCGTTGCGGAGCACGGGGTCGACGGCGTAGTCGTCGACGAAGTCGCCGAGGTCGTAGAGGATCCCGGGTCGGCGCACTCCGTGGAAGACGTGCGCCGAGTGTCCCGCGATCAGTGTCGCGCCGGCGTCCCGCAGGGCAGCCGCCGCGTCACGGACGTAGGGCAGCGGCGCCGGCACCATGTTCGGTCCCCAGTGGGGCGTGACGAGGACGGCGTCCACGTCGTGCCGCAGCCGCTGAACCGCGTCCGGCAGCCAGCCGGGTCCCCGCCGCAGGTCCGCGTAGGCGATCCCGGGGCGGGCAGGACCGGCCGCGAAGTCCGCGGGGTGGTCCGCGCAGCCCACCACCCCCAGCCGCAGGCCGGAGGCTTCCACCACCCGAGCCGCCCGCGCCTCGGACTGGTCGCGACCGGCGCCGACCCACGTGATGCCGGCATCCTCCAGGTGCCGGAAGGTGTCGAGCAACGCGGTGACGCCGAAGTCGAGGGCGTGGTTGTTCGCGAGCGTCACGCAGTCGACTCCGAGCCGGCGAAGCAGCTCGGTGGCGGCCGGCGGGGCGCGGAAGAAGAACGGCTTGTCAGGATCAGGCCACGGCTCCCCGTGCTCGGACACGCAGCACTCCAGGTTGAGCAGGAACAGATCCGCCTCGCGGGTCAGCTCCACGACCTCGTCGGCGACGATCCGCTCCGGACCGTCGGCGCGGATCGCGTCCGCGACCATCCGGCCGAGCATGGTGTCGCCGGCGAGAGCAAGCCGAACGGCCATGGCCCACCTCTCGCCGACCCGATCCTGCCGCCCGGGGACCGTCCGTGCGGACACGCCGGGCGGCGGCAGACAGGAGGCCCGGGGCGTGCGCATCACACACCCCGGGCCACCGAGCCGTTACGGATGGAGCAGGACCTTGGTGTAGCCCTCGACGCGCTTGTCGAACTTGTCGTACGCCTCGGGCGCCTGGTCCAGCGGCACCTCGTGGGACACGACGAAGCTCGGCCGGGCGCGGCCGGCGATGATGAGGTCGCGCAGGTGCCGGTTGTAGCGCTTGACGTTGCACTGACCGGTGCCGAGCCGCAGCCCTCGCTCGAACATCGAGCCGATCGCGACGAGGAGCATGCCGCTCTTCGCGGCCTCGTCGGGAGCACCGGGGTCGGCCGGCACGTACAGGCCCGGCACGCCCAGCATGCCGGTCGGTCGCACGGTCTGGATCAGCGAGTTGAGGACGACCGCTGGCTCCTCCCGTTCGCCGGTCTGGGACTGGGCTTGGTAGCCGACCGCGTCGATGCCCTTGTCGGTACCTTCACCGCCGGTCTGCTCCTTGATCTGCTCGACCGGGCTGGCCTCCTGGAAGTTGATCGGAATCGCGCCGATGCTCTCCGCCTTCTGCAGCCGCTCAGGGATCCGGTCGACGACGAAGACCTTCGACGCGCCGCGGAGCATCGCCGAATACGCGGCCATGAGGCCCACCGGCCCGCCTCCGTAGACCGCGACGGTGTCGCCAGGACGAACGTCCGCCAGCTCGCAGCCGTGGTAGCCGGTGGGGAAGATGTCGGCGAGCAGGATGAAGTCCTTCTCCAGCTCGTTCCCCTCCGGCAGCTTGAGGCAGTTGAAGTCGGCGTACGGGACCCGGAGGTACTCGGCCTGGCCGCCGCGGAACGGCCCCATGGCCACGTAGCCGTAGGCGCCGCCAGCGAAGTTGGGGTTCACCGTGAGGCAGAAGCCGGTGTAGCCGCTGACGCAGTTCTTACAGAATCCGCAGGCGACGTTGAAGGGCATGACCACCCGGTCGCCCACTTTGAGGGAGGTGACCGCGGACCCTACCTCCTCGATGATGCCCATGTTCTCGTGACCGAAGACCAAACCTGGCTCGGCTTTCGTTCGGCCCTCGTACATGTGCAGATCGGAGCCGCAGATTGCCGCGGTCGTGACGCGAACGATCACATCGTTCGGGTGCTCGATCCGGGGGTCTTCCACCTGCTCGACTGCGACCTCGAACGGTCCCTTGTAGACGACCGCCTTCACGGCTCCCACCTCCTCGCCGCGTCCCGGTGGGGACGCGTGTCGGATACGCCACGAATCGCCCGCGCCACGCGGGCGCTGGACACCGTCGGTTACCGGCTCGGAGGTTCAGCTACCCGTGGTGACACGTTGTAACCGTGGACCGCGATGTGGCCGTGAGGGGCCGAGAACCGGATCCCCGAGGAGGAGGGTGCATGTCACGCCTCGTCACGTGTCGACGGCTAGGTCGTCAGCGGGTCACAGGGGTCAGGTGTGACCTCGCCATCACCTGGCGTGGTCGGCTTGTGAGGAGTGCTCCGCCTGTCAGGATCGGTCAGGCCGGTCAGGAGCGGCTCGACCCGTCGGGCGTCGAGGGCTGCGAGGGCGTCACCGTGTTCCCGCGCGAGACGATCCCGCGCGCCTCCTCCAGCGAGTGGATCGTGCGCTCGGGCGGACGAGCCTTCCGAACGCTCCGTAGGCCGGCGTAGACGAGCAGTCCGGCCAGCAGGAGCCAGGCACCGCCGACGATGACAAATCCGACAGCCGGGTGGAGGCCGGCGGCGACAAAGCCGTACGCGGCGGCGGTGGAGAGCATGAGGACGGCGATGAAGGCGAGGATCGCGGCGGCGCCGAACATGCCCGCGCCCTTGCCCACGGCGGTCGCGCTCTGCTTGAGCTCGGCCTTGGCGAGCGCGATCTCGCCACGGATCAAGGCCGACAGGTCACGCGTGGCGCTGGCCACCAGCTGCCCGAGGCTCCTCCCGTCGGCACGCTCGTCGACCGCGGCCGGTGTGACGGTCGTTCGGTCGTCCCCCGGGCGTGGTGGGGAAGCCTGCGGGGGGCTGGGACGCGTCGCCGCCGCCTCACCAGGTTCGGTGGTCTCCCGTGGGGTCTGGTCCTTGTCCGTGGCGCTCCCCGGGGTCGCGTCGTCCCTGCCCGCCATGTCGCCACACTCCTCGGCTCGACGAAGCGCTCCTGCCACACCGTACCCACTGATGTGGGGCCCGCGCGGCGGTCGAGTTCACGAATCGCTCGTCTCGTCGTTTCCCGCCGCCTGGTGGCGCACACGTCGGAATCGCAGGAGCACCACAGCGAGGAGCGCAGCGGTCACCGAGCCGATCATGACCGCCGCCTTCACGCGGGCCATGCGGGCCGGATCGGCCTCGAACGCCAGCTCGGCGAAGAGCAGGCACATGGTGAAGCCGATGCCGGCGAGGAGGGCGATGGCGACGACGTCCGCCCACGACAGGTCGGGGTTGAGGCTGGCGTGGGTCAGCCGCGCGGTGAGCCAGGCGCCGCCGAAGACACCGATCGCCTTGCCCACGACCAGGCCGACGAAGCTAGCGACGGCCGCTGGGTCCGACACCATGGCCGCCAGCGCGTCCGGCGTGACCGGGACTCCGGCGGCCGCGAGCGCGAAGAGGGGGACGGCGACTCCCGCGGACCAAGGTCGGAGGCGGTGCTCGAGCCGTTCGGCCGGAGAGTGCTCCTCGCCTGGGTCCGGTCGGACCCGGGTCAGCAACCCGAGGGCGACGCCGGCGATGGTGGCGTGCACGCCGCTCTCGTGCGTGAACCACCAGATGGCGATCGCGAGGGGAACGTAGACGAGGGGCGTCCGGACCCGGCGATGCTGCAGGACTGCGTACCCAGCCAGAAGCGCGAGCGCGAGGCCCAGCGGGACGAGGTGCAGGGACTCGGTGAAGAAGAGGGCGATGACGATGATCGCCCCGAGGTCGTCGACGATCGCCAGGGTGAGCAGGAGCGCCCGCAACGCCCCCGGCAGCCCGGAGCCCGCGACCGCCAACACCCCCAACGCGAACGCGATGTCGGTCGCCATCGGGACGGCCCAGCCGCGCAGGCCGTCGCGGTCGCCCGAGGCGAGGACCACCGCGGTGAAGACCAGCGCGGGAACGGCCATGCCGCCCACCGCCGCCACGACCGGCACCAGCGCGCGGGAGAGTTGGCGGAGGGAGCCGGTGACGAGCTCTCGCTTGAGTTCCAGCCCAGCGACGTAAAAGAAGATGGCGAGCAGCCCGTCCGTCGCCCACGCCTCCGCCGACAGCGGGCCGATGGTGAACTCCCGGGCGTGGGTGTAGCTCTCGTGCCACGGGGAGTTGGCCCACACGAGCGCGGCCACGGTCGCGACCAGCAGGAGCGCGCCGCCGACCGACTCCTGCCGGAGCACCGTCGCCAAGACGGCCAGCTCGTGACGGGAGGGGACGGGAAAGCTCAGGCGACGGGGCGCTTCGCGCTCGGTGCCCATGGAAGTCCTCTCGCGGGTCGGCTGGGTTGTGCGGATACCTGTGACTCACCGCCGACCAGACTTCCCGGCACACCGTCTGCGATCCTAGCGAGCGGCACGAGGCCAGCCGTCGGGCACTCAGGGGCGCTCGCCGCCGCTACGCCGGGGACGCGGTGCCGGCGACGCGGAGAATGCCGTCGATCACGTCGGGGGAGCGGACCGGGCGAGACTCGCGCGCCGCTGCCGGTCCGCCTCGTAGCAGACCAGGGAAGCGGCCACCGACGCGTTGAGCGAGCTCGCCGTCCCGCGCATCGGGATACGCACGATCACGTCGCAGGCGTCTCGCCAAGCCGCGCTCATGCCGCGAAGCTCGTTCCCGACGACGACCACGATGGGGCCGACGAGGTCCGCGGCGTCCACGTCGACGTCGCCGTCCTCATCCGTGCCGACGACCTGGACGGGAATCCCGTCCGTGCGCAACGTGCTCACCCAGGCGAGCACCTCGTGGTGGGAGGGGAGGCGAATCGTGGGGACGGCGAAGAGTGAGCCCGTGCTCGCCCGGACCGTCTTGGGGTCGTAGACGTCCGCGGCGTGGCCGGTGACGACCACCCCGCCGGCGCCGAACGCGTCGGCTGAGCGCACGAGCGTGCCGATGTTGCCCGGATACGCCGGTCGGTCGAAGACCACCACCAGCCCGTCGGGCGGGAAGTGGATGCGCTCGAGCCGGTCAGGCTGGATCTCGCCGACCCCGATCAACTCGGGCGGTTCCTCTGACTTCTCGCCCAGCTCCAAGAGCAGGTCGGGCGCCACCTCGACAACCTCGGTGCCGGAGCGTCGCACCGTCGCGAGCATGTCGGTGGCCCACGTCGACAGCGAGCTACCGTGAGGCCGCAGCACGGCACGGAGGGGCCACCCGTGTCTCACCGCGAGGGTCAGTGGTCGGACGCCATGGATGAGGAACTCACCCGTACGGTTGCGCTTCGTTCGGTTCCAGAGAAGTGCCTGCCACTGCTGGAACCGCGCGTCACGGGTGAGCACCGGACGTGTCGTCGGTGGCCGACGCCGAGAACCACGGGGATGCGTCTTGCTCGACACAACCGTCGATGCTGGCACATCCCACATCCAGGGGGTTCGGGTCCTCTCCGGATTGCCGCGACCCTCTGGTGGCGTGAGGTCACCGGTGGCTAAGATCGCACCCACGCCGTCGCGATCTGTACCATCGCGGACTCGGCGTGTCAGAAGCCCGCGGACAGCCGGGGTCAGGTGGCATGGCGCTCGCGTGACGTGGACAGAGTGCTAGTGAGACCAGCTGGCCCCGAGAGAGCGACGTTGATACCGGAGCTCGAATCGTGGCTGGGGGTCAACGTCGCCCGGCCTGTCCACGAGCCTCTGTATCCCGTTGTCGCCGCCGCACCGCAGAGGACGAGAGCACATGAGTGAGACGACCACCGGCGCCTTCCGTTTGGTGCGTCGGGGCTACGAGCCTGCTCAGGTCGACCACCGTATCCGACACCTCAACGAAGCTGTCGACGCCGCGCGGCGTCAGTCGGTCGAGCTCGCCCGGCGCGTCGAGGAGTTGGAAGCGAAGCTGTCCAAGCAGAAGGAGGCCGCCAAGTCCTCGGAGCCGACGTTCGCCGAGTTCGGTGAGCGGATCGGACGGATCCTCGCACTCGCCGAGGAGGAGGCAGCCGACCTTCGTTCGGTCGCGGCTGCTCAGGCCGACGAGATGCGGCAGGAGGCGCAGCAGGCGGCCGCGGAGATTCGGAAGGAAGCCGAGCGGTACGCCGAGGAGAAGCGCAAGGAAGCCGACACGCGGGCTGAGGAGATCATCCGGCGTGCGGAGGAGCGCGCGGCTGAGCTGATCGACGCCGCCGAGCACGACGCCGCAGCCCGTCGCGAGGAGGCCGAGGCTCTCTTCGAGCAGCAGCGTGCGAAGGCCGCTCAGGCCGCGGCTGACCTGGAGAAGACGCTCGCGCAGCGCCGCGAGCGCGCCGAGCGCGACCTCATCGAGCGCACCGCCGCCGCCGAGCAGCACCTCGCCGCCGTCCTGGAGCGGTCGGAGCAGACCCAAGCGGAGGCGGAGCGGATCCACGCCGAGGCACAGGCCAAGGCGGAGCGCATGATCGAGGAGGCGCAGCGTAAGGCGCACGAGATCGTCTCCGAGGCGAAGACCCGCGCCGACCGGATCCGGAGCGAGTCTGATCGAGAGCTCAAGGCGTTGGTGCAGCGGCGCGACAGCATCAACGCGCAGTTGTCCAACGTTCGGCAGATGCTCGCCACGCTCTCCGGGACGGACCCGTCGGCTCTCCTCGGAGCCTCCACCACGTCCGACGACTCGGAGAAGTCCGACTCCTAGCCGACGCGGTGGGAGTCGTGGCCGGGTGCGACAGCGTCGTCGCCCCGGCCTTCGTACGGGCACCGTGGTCAGTTGCCACTGACTGCTCGGTCCACCTCCTGGGTGAAGGTGCGCCCCCGGGTTTCGCCGGGCGGCGCATCTTCTTTTGTGGTCTCGTGTGGCATGTGCTCTGACGTCCGGGGCGGTGCGCTGAGCGGCTGTGGGAGCACATGGGGCTGTCGTGCCGCCGTCCGGTGGCGACGGGGCGGGTGAGAGGGGACGCTGACGATGGCGGTTGTCGCGTCGGTCAACCTGGGCAAGGCCCGACACCTCGAGGGTGCGGGCGTCACCGGTATCGACAAGCGGCCGGTCGCCGTGCCGGTGTTCGTGCGGGCGCCAGGACAGCGTCCTGACGGTGCGGGGAGTGGCCTCGTCGGCGACGTGGTGTGCGATCGACGCGAGCACGGCGGGGACGACCAGGCTGTCTACGCCTACGCTCGCGAGGACCTGGACTGGTGGGCGGCCGAGCTGGGGCGGGAGCTCGCCAACGGCTCGTTCGGTGAGAACCTCACGACGAGCGGCCTCGACGTGACCGGCGCACTCATCGGCGAGCGCTGGCGGGTCGGCGCCGAGGTCGTCCTCGAGGTCACGAAGCCCCGCATCCCGTGCTCGACCTTCGCCGCGTGGCTTGGCGAGCGTGGCTGGGTGAAGACGTTCACCCAGCGTGCTGTTCCGGGTGCCTACCTTCGGGTGGTGCGACCAGGCTGGATTCGGGCTGGGGACGAGGTCGAGGTCGTCGAACGCCCGGACCACGACGTCACGATCGGGCTGGTGTTCCGCGCTTTGACGCTGGAGCCGGAGCTTCTCCAGCACCTGGTGCGCGTGGACTCGCTGCCGGACGAGATACGAGACCGCGCGCGCCGGCGTCTATCGGGGGCATCGACGTAAGACGTCGTTATCGCTCTTCGGCACCACTTCGGATTCCACATCGACCGCTGTGCCGTCGAGCATCGTGGCGCCGGTTAGCTCTCGATCCGTTGGGTACTGAGCGTGATTGTCCACAGGCGGCTTCGTTGTGGATAGTCTCGATCGGCTCAGTGGACGATCGGTTACCATCCCGGCACGATGAAGCACACGACGAAACCTCAGCCCCAACGGATCGCCCTCGCTGCCATATCGGCGGCATTGCTTGTCACGGCGGCGTGCTCGAGTAATCCGGAGCCGCGTGCCATTGACACTCCGGACGATCGTCCTCGTGCGACCTCTACGGCGACTAGCACTCCGACCGCCACGCCCACGCCGACTCCGACCCCAACGACGCCTACGCCTACAGCTACGCAAGATATCGAGGCTCAGCTGTACGAAGCGACCGTCGCCTTCTACAACGCTCTTGCGACTGCCTACAAGTCATTGGATCCGAAGCCCATCCGGGACCTCTCGACGTCTGCCTGCGCAGCCTGCGATCGTTACATCAGATCAATCGAAGATATGAAGGAGGAGGGACATTCGTTCCGAGCCTTTGGAGAGTATATTATTGAAGATTTCAAGGTTGATCCTGACACAGTCTCCTCGGGTATGCCAGTCGTCACCTTCACGGCTACTCACACGGGTGCGATCGAGGTCGATCGAAATGGAAACGTCGTTGAGGAATATCAACGACGCTCTGTCAGTGGCCTAATAGTCTTCGAAAGAAGGGGTGACAGGTGGGCCGTCTATTATCAAGATGTGCGTTGATGCTGTTGTTTCTGTGCATTTTCTTCCTGGCCCAATCCGAGAGTGGTTTAGCTGCTCCGATGTCTCCGGAGTCTGCTGGAGCACCCGTTGCAGGTCAGCAAGTCCTTGAAAATTGCCGTATTTTTTGTCCTCCTGACGATGAGCCTCCGCGTGGTGAAGAAGGTCGCTTTGTGGGTGCCGCTCTCTTCACGCGGAACGGGAAGGTGGTGTCTGGGGCAACTGGGAGCTGTGAAGGGTGTGAGTGGTTGGTCGTTCCCACCTGTACGTTCGATCCAGAGGATGATCGAGGTAAGTGTCGGCACCGACCGGATTTTTGTTTGCAGCGAGGTGAGACGGGCCTCCCTCACCAGGTTGAGTTTCGTCGACCGGGCGGCGAGTGGAGAATCGTCGCGCACATCTGTATTGGTAGCCCGGATGACGTGCTGACCGTCGAGGACGTGGGTGAGGAGATCAAGCGTCAGTGGGTTGCCTACGTCCCGAAGCAGCAGCCGCGGACGCAGCCGCCGGACGGGCGTGCGCTGGTGAACCTGCCGGTCATCGTCCACTCTGGGCAGCCGGAGACCATGGGGCCGGTGGACGTCAACGTCTTCAACTTCACCGTCACGGTCACGGCTCGCGGTGAGTGGACCTGGAGCTTCGCGCCCGGGGTTCGGCGGACCTTCGACATCCCCGGTAGCACCTATCCCGACACCCGCGTCTCGCACACCTACAGCACCACGGGGGAGCGGACGATCACGCTGACCACAGCGTGGTGGGGTCGCTTCAGTGTCGGCGACGAAGGACCGTGGGACATCACCACTCCGGCCACCCAGGGGCCGACCGCCATCCCCATCGAGGTCGTCGAAGCCTCGCCTGTCATCGCCAAGTGACCTGAGCGTACGGGCATGGCACGTCTCGTGAGGTGCCATGCCTTCGCATGCCTGAGGTCAGCGTGAAGTGATCGCTACGAGGGTTCGGTCCTCCCAGTCGAGTCGGCCACGACCCGACCCTCCGTTGGTGGCGGGCGGACAGCCACACCCGTGGGCAGCGCCGACGTGCGCGTAACCAGGTAGCGGTGCCCGGGCACGCCTCGCACGCTGAAGATCACGAGCGCCCACATGATTGCAGAATGGTGCTAGCATCAGTAGCACCATGTTGCTGACGCTGGATCTCTCCGACCCGCGCCCGCTGCACGAGCAGGTGGCGACGGCGGTCCGGCGTGCCATCGTGGAGTCGGAGATTCGACCAGGCGACCGCCTCCCACCCGCGCGTGACATCGCCGCCGCGTTGGGCGTCAACGTCAACACCGTGCTCCGCGCCCTCCGGGAGCTGCGCGACGAAGGGTTGGTGGAGTTCCGTCGCGGTCGCGGGATCTCCGTCGTCGGTGCTCCAGACCCGCGGGGCGTTCTCCTGCCGCAGGTACGGGAGCTACTCGACAACGCACGACGCTACGGCCTTCAGCCGAAGGATGTCATCGCACTGATCGAGGAGGCGTCATGAGCTTCCGTGCCCGCTTCATCCTGGCCGCATCCGCATGGACGGCTCTCACCGGAGCTGCGGCGGTCGGACTCCTTCTTTTCTTCGCTCACCGCCTCCCCGATCCCCTGGCCAGCCACTGGGGTCCCTCCGGGCGCCCCGACGACTCGATGTCGCTCACCACCCTGGTGACCGTCACCGTCGTCCTCATGCTCGGTCTGGCCGTGCCATGCCTCATCGCGGCCATCCACGGCAAGGCGCTGCGCCGCCGGCAGTCGCGAGGCTTCCTCGCCGCGGCATTCGTGTGGGCTGGCACCTTCGTCGTCGGCATGACGGCCATCACCGTCTGGGCCAACCTGGACGCCACCACCTGGCGGGCCGCCCGACCGATCCACTGGCAGGCGTTCGCCCTCATCGCGGTCACCTTCGCCCTCGGCGCGCTGGGCTACCTGCTCGGACGCTTCGGGCCGGACGAGTCACCGCCCACCGCCGCCCAACGCCCCGTCTACACCCCGAAGCCAGGGCAGCGCGCCACCTGGGTCTCCACCGCCAGCAACCGATGGCTCGTCGGCTCCGCCTACGTCTTCCTCGCGGCAGCGATCGTCCTCGTCGCGGCCAAGGTCGCTCTGGGGTTCTCCTCCGGGCTGTGGGCCCTGGCCATCCCCTTCACACTCGTGGGGATTCTCGGCCTCGCGCTGTCCACGATCCGAGTCCAGGTCACCGAAGGAGCGCTGGCCATCGCGTTCGGCCCGCTGCGCTGGCCCGTCTACACGGTGCCACTCGCCCAGCTCGACGCGGCCTGGTCGGAGGAGCGGTGGCCCACCGAGGTCGGTGGGTGGGGCTACCGCGGCCTGCCCGGCGGCGCCACGATCATGCTCCGCGGAGGCGAGTGCCTCGTCGTCCGCTACCGCGACGGAGGCACGCTCGCCATCAGCGTCGACGACGCCGAGCGAGGCGCCGCCTTGGTCAACGGCCTCCTCGGGTCACGGACGCCAACGCCCTGAGCGTGCCTCCGCTCGACCAGACGAGAAGCCGCTCAGGTCACCTCGAGGACGGCTTTCCCTGGGATCCGACGCCCGAGCAGAGCCTGGATCGCCTCCTCGAACCGCTCCCAGCTTCCGCGCCACCCGATCTGCGGGTCCAAGCGGCCCGAAGCGACCAGCTCGGCCAGGTAGGCGAGGTCGTCGGCCAGGTGGTGGCCCATCGTGAACGCCTCGATGCTGCGCCGCATGCCGACCGTCGAGTACGGAGGGAACACCGCGGGCTCACCCGACGTGCCGCCGATCGACTGAACCGAGCCGCCTTCCTCGAGCAACTCGAACGCCCGGACCAGCGTCGGACCACCGACGTTCTCGACGACACCGCGCACCGGCTCGCGGACGTCGTCCAGACCCACGACGACCTCAGCGGCCCCCAGCTCGGCAAGTCCCGCCCCGCGTTCGGGACGCCCCACGCTGGCGATGACGTGCGCGCCCGCGAGCGCCGCCAGCTGGACGGCGAACCGTCCCACCCCTCCGGACGCCCCCGTGACGAGGATCCGCTCGCCGGCGATGAAACCAAACCGCCGGAGGGCTCGAAGCGCGGTCACGCCCGCGACCGGCAGAGCGGCCGCCTCGGCGAAGTCGACCTTGTCCGGCAGGACCGCCACCTCGGTCGTGTCGACCGCGCGGAGCTCCGCCCACGCGCCCCGTCCGCCGAACGCGACGACGCGGCTGCCCACCGCGGGTCCGGAGCCGTCCGCGGCGGCCTCGACCACGGTGCCGGCGGCGTCCCAGCCCAGTGGCGTGCCCGGCTCCGCGTGGCCCGCACTGGCGACCTCGCCGTAGTTCAGGGACGTGGCCGCGACCCGGATGAGGACCTGGTTCGGCGCCGGCGTCGGGTCGGGTGCCTCACCGAGGCGGATGCCGGTCGGTGCCGACGGGTCGGCGACAAGTGCTCGCATGACACCTTCCGTTCGTGCCGGGGGACTCAGCTGTGCTCCCCGTGCAACCTCATCCAGCGCCGCGCTATTTCCCACGCCCTCCACGTAGGGGCTCGTGCCTCCTGGTGTGCCGAGCGGAGGCCCGGTCGCCCGACGAAAAAGGTCCCGTGCCACGAGCGTGGCACGGGACCCACGGGAGACGAGCGTGGACGTGTCAGTCCTCGGACGACGGTGGCTGCTTGGCGAGGTTCTCGCGGATGAGGTCCATCACCGACGAGTCGGTGAGGGTGGTGACGTCACCCAGCTCGCGGTTCTCCGCCACGTCACGCAGCAACCGCCGCATGATCTTGCCCGACCGGGTCTTCGGCAGCTCCTCGACGACGAGGATCTGCCGCGGCTTGGCGATCGGCCCGATCTCCTTCGCCACGTGGTTGCGCAGCTCCTGAGCGATGTCGACGCCCTCGGTGTCGACGTCGCCGCGCAGGATGACGAACGCCACCACGGCCTGGCCGGTGGTCGGGTCCGTGGCGCCGACGACAGCGGCCTCGGCCACCATCGGGTGCGAGACGAGCGCCGACTCGATCTCGGTCGTCGACAGGCGGTGACCCGACACGTTCATGACGTCGTCGACCCGGCCCAGGAGCCAGATGTCGCCGTCCTCGTCCCTCTTCGCGCCGTCGCCCGCGAAGTACTTGCCCGGGAACCGCGACCAGTACGTGTCGATGTAGCGCTGGTCGTCACCCCACAGCGTGCGCAGCATGGAGGGCCAGGGCTCGGTGAGCACCAGGTAGCCGCCGGAGCCGTTCGGCACCGAGTTGCCGGAGTCGTCGACGACGTCGGCGCTGATGCCCGGCAGCGGAGCCATCGCCGCGCCCGGCTTGCCGCTCGTCACACCCGGCAGCGGCGAGACGAGGATCGCTCCCGTCTCCGTCTGCCACCACGTGTCGACGACCGGCGTGCGGCCACCACCGATGTGGGTGCGGTACCAGACGTAGGCCTCGGGGTTGATCGGCTCGCCGACGCTGCCGAGCACGCGGAGGCTGGACAGGTCGAACTTGGCGGGGATGTCCTCGCCCCACTTCATGAAGGTGCGGATCGCCGTCGGCGCGCAGTACAGGATCGTCACCTTGTACTTGTCGACGATCTCCCACCAGCGACCCCGGTGCGGGGTGTCGGGCGTGCCCTCGTACATGACGCTGGTGGTGCAGTTGGCGAGCGGACCGTAGACGATGTACGAGTGCCCGGTGACCCAGCCGATGTCGGCCGCGGTCCAGAAGATGTCGGTGTCGGGCTTGAGGTCGAACACCGCCCAGTGGGTCCACGCCACCTGGGTGAGGTAGCCGCCGGTGGTGTGCAGGATGCCCTTCGGCTTGCCGGTCGTCCCGCTCGTGTACATGACGTAGAGCGGGTGCTCGGAGTCGAAGAACTCCGGCGTGTGCTGGTCGCTCTGCCGCTCGACGACGTCGTGCCACCACAGGTCGCGGCCGTCGGTCCAGTCGATGTCCTGGCCGGTACGCCGGACCACGATCACGTTGCGGACGTTGGGGCACTCGGTCAGCGCCTGGTCCACCTGCGGCTTCAGCGGGCTCGGCGCACCACGTCGGTAGCCACCGTCGGCGGCGATGACGATCCGGGCGTCGCAGTCTTGGATCCGGTCGCGCAAGGCGCTCGCCGAGAAGCCACCGAACACCACGGTGTGCGGGGCGCCGATGCGGGCGCACGCCAGCATCGCCACCACGGTCTCGGGGATCATCGGCATGTAGATGGCCACCCGGTCGCCGGTCTTGACGCCCAGCTCGGTCAGCGCGTTGGCCGCCTTGCAGACGTCGCGCAGCAGGTCGGCGTAGGTGATCGTCCGGGTGTCGCCCGGCTCGCCCTCCCAGTAGAAGGCGACCTTGTCACCCTTGCCGGCCAGCACGTGCCGGTCGACGCAGTTGTACGCCGCGTTGATCCGCCCACCGACGAACCACTTGGCGAACGGGGCGTTGCTCCAGTCGAGAGCGGTGTCCCACTCGCGGTCCCAGTGCAGGCGACGGGCCTGCTCCTCCCAGAAGGCGATGCGGTCGGCACTGGCCTGCTCGTACGCGGCAGCGGTCACGTTGGCCTTCTCGGCCAGCTCGGGCGGCGGCGGGAACCGGCGGTCTTCCCGCAGCAGGTTCGACAGTGCTTCGCTGCTCACAGCTCGTGCCCCTCTCTTCGACATCAACCGAGTCCGCAGCCGGACCAGCACCCACGGCGATCGGTTCGTCCACGTTGCTCCCCGCCGACCCTAGTCGCCGGGAGTTCGCCGAGGCAGCGCGGCTGTCCCGGATAGTTCTCAGCCTCCACCCGAGACCGGGTGAAGGCCAAGGCCTACCGGGTGACGACCGCGGGTGTTCCGCCCGGTGTGGCCCGTCTCGGACGAGTGCGGGCCGCTTGGCGCCATATTCGAGCATGTGACGCGGTTGTAACACCAGTTTTCGGCTCAGTCCTCGGCCACCCCCGGTCGCTGGCGTCGAGGAGGGCGCTGGGAGGAGGACGCTGGGAGGAGCCGGCTGGCGCGGGCGGTGGTTGGTCGCCGCCGGCGTGTCGGGGTCACCTCCGCACCGCGGTCTCCGCACCGGCGCCGGTGAGCGCCCGCACCTCCAGCTCCTCGTAGCGCTCCTCCGACTCCTCGTCCTTCGACAGCACCGTGCCGAGCCAGCCGAGGAAGAAGCCCATCGGGATCGAGACGATGCCGGGGTTGTCCAGCGGGAACCACGAGAAGTCGACACCGACCGGGAAGAGCGACCCGCTCGAGCCGTCCGGCAGCACCCTCCCGGACACCACGGGGGAGAAGAACACGAGGACGACGGCGGTGATGAGGCCGCCGTAGACGCTCCACACCGCGCCCCGGGTGGTGAAGCGAGGCCAGAACAGGTTGTAGATGATGGCCGGCAGGTTCGCCGAGGCCGCCACCGCGAACGCCAACGCCACCAGGAACGCGACGTTGAGCCGCTGCGCCGGGATCGCCAGGAGGATCGCCACCGAGCCGATCACGATCGCCGCGATGCGGGCGGTGCGGACCTCCTCTCGTTCGGTGGCCTTCCCCTTCCGGATGACGTGGGCGTAGATGTCGTGCGCGAAGGACGACGCCGAGGTCAGCGTGAGCCCGGCGACCACCGCGAGGATGGTGGCGAAGGCCACCGCCGCGATGAGCGCGAGGAGGACGGCGCCGCCGGTCGAACCCTCCCCGCCACCAGCGGCCTGAGCTAGCAGCGGAGCCGCGACGTTACCTCCCGTCGCGGCGATCTGCGAGTCCGGACCGGTGTCGAGGAGCGCCGCGGCACCGAAGCCGAGGACGAGCGTCATCAGGTAGAACGACCCGATGATGCCGATCGCCCACTGCACCGACGTGCGAGCCGCCCGCGACGTCGGCACGGTGTAGAAGCGGATGAGAATGTGCGGCAGACCGGCGGTGCCGAGCACCAACGCCAACGCCAGGGAGATGAAGTCGATCTTCGTCGTCAGGCTGACGCCGTACTTCAGACCAGGTTCGAGGAAGGCTTGACCCTTCCCGCTGTTGGTAGCCGCCGTGCCCAGCATCTCGGAGATGTTGAAGCGGAACTTCCACAGCACGATGAGCGTGATGAGGATGGTTCCGCCCATGAGCAAGACGGCCTTGACGATCTGGACCCAGGTCGTCCCTTTCATGCCGCCGACGGCGACGTAGAAGATCATGAGCGCACCGACGACGACGATCGTGAGGTTGCGCGCGGCGTCGCTCGTCACTCCGAGGAGAAGGGCGACGAGGGCACCGGCGCCTACCATCTGGGCCAGCAGGTAGAAGATCGACACGCCCAGCGTCGAGACCGCGGCCGCGGTGCGAACCGGGCGTTGCCGCATGCGGTAGGCGAGCTGGTCGGCGAGCGTGAACCGCCCGGAGTTGCGGAGCAGCTCGGCGACGAGCAGGAGCGCGACCAGCCAGGCGACGAGAAAGCCGATGGAGTAGAGGAACCCGTCGTATCCGGACAGCGCGATCGCGCCGCAGATACCGAGGAACGACGCGGCCGACATGTAGTCACCGGAGATGGCCAGGCCGTTCTGGAAGCCGGAGAACGACCGTCCGGCCGCGTAATAGTCGGCGGCCGTCTTGGTCTGCCTACTGGCCCAGAGCGTCACGTACAGCGTGACGGCCACGACCGCCAAGAACAGCACGATCGTGAGCGTCCGGTGGTTGGAGGAGGTCGCCGCCGCGGCTACGACAGACCCAGCGCCGGTGAGGGGTCCGGTGTCGGCGAGGAGCCCAGTGCTGGCGAGAGACGTGGACAGGGCGACGCTCATCGTTCCACCGCCTTCGCGTACCTGGTGAGGATCTGGTCGGCCTTCGGGTCGAGCCGGCGGCGGGCGTGCCGGCTGTAGAGGTAGGCGATGAGGAACGTCGAGACGAACTGCAGCAGACCGAAGACGAGGGCGACATTCACGTTGCCGATGACCGACGTGCGCATCAGCCCGGGTGCCCACATGGCGCAGAAGACGTAGAGCACGTACCACGCCAGGAAGGCGATGGTCCACGGGAACACGAAGCCGCGGTATCGCCGCCGAAGCTCGCGGAAGTCGTCGCTGCGCGCGAGCTCAGCGTAGGCCCGGCGCTGCGCGGCGGCCGTCGTCGCGTGAGTTTCGTCGGTGACCGACGCGTCCGTGGTCGCCGACTGGTCGATCGGGTCGTTCGCAGCTGACTCGTTGGCAGCTGGTCCGGCCGGTGGTTCGGTCATGATGCCTACCTCCGGAACGCCGATGCCATGCTTGAGAGTGTCGCCGACGTTACGGACTGCTACGGCGCTGACGCAAGCATGATGACCTGATGTCGCTGCGTGAGCGCGGAACTTGGCCAGCTTCGGAAAGCGGCCCGAGAGACGTCGCGGTCAGCGAGCGATGAGACGGTCGCCCCGCAGGTCGAAGACGTATGGCTGCGAACACGGCGTGGACGTGTCGGTCGCGAGCCGGACGCGAACGGTCGACCCATCGGCCGCATCGGATCCGTTGCCGGCGCTCGCGGTGGCCACTGTCAGCTCGCAGACCTTGGGCGGACGCGCGCTCGGCGGGGTCGTGGTGTCGCCGATCTGTGCCTCGTCGACGGCGCGCCACGACCCACCATCGAGACGCAGCAGCCGCAACCACACTGTCGTGTCACTCGTGGTCTCGTGCGTGGCGTCGAGGACGAGACGGAGATCTGTCCCCGCCGTGACGGTCGCCAACGTCGTTGGGCCGGCGGGCTGGTCAGGGGTGACACGTGGGGTGGGACGTGGCGACGTCCGAGTGCCGGAGTCGGTCAGTGGTTCGGGGGATGTCGTCGAGGCTGGCCTAGCTACGTGGGAAGGGCTGGTGAGCTGAGGCACCAGCAGGACAGCGGCCGTCGCGGCAGCCGACGCGAGGAGGGCGGCTCCCACCACGACCGGGCGAGGCAGGCGCAATCGCCATCCGGGCGAGCTGGTGTCCGGTGAGGGCCCGGCGGGCGGCCGACGTCGAGTGTCGCGGAAAGTCTCACGTCGTCGAGCCGCACGGGGTCCGCCAGAGTGGGCTCGGTGGAAGCGGCGGCGGAGGAAGTGACGCGGTTCGGGCGTGGCTACGCGTTCGACCAGGCGGCTACGCACTTTCGCCCACGCGTCCGGGCTCACCCGCATCCGCGCGGCTTCAGCGCGCAGTGCGGTGCGCAGCCGCTCCTCGAGATCCGACACGGGTGGACGGTCGTCCTTCATGGCTTCCTCGCAGTTCCTGGCGGCACGGGACGAGCGGCCTGGGCGTCCTCCAACGCGCGCGCCAGCTGGCGCAGCGCACGGTGGGTCTGGCTCTTGACGGTGCCGACGGATATCCCGAGGACCCTCGCGGTCTCCTCCTCCGAGAGGTCGGCGTAGAACCGGAGGACGACGCAGGCGCGTTTGCGCAGCGGGAGCGTGCGCACGAGCCGAGCCAAGTCCACCGCGGTGTCGCGGTCGTCGCTCGGCGGCGGAACCGGCTCCGGGTGAGGCGGCGGGTTCCGCCACTCCAGGAGGCGTCGCCGGTGACGCTGCCGGACGAGGTTGACGAGGGTGGTGCGCAGGTACGCCGGCGCGGACTTCTCGTCGCGGAGTGTCGCGAGATGGGGCCAGGCGCGGATGAACGCCTCCTGCGCCAGGTCCTCCGCCAGGTGGGTGTCGCCGGTCAGCAGGTACGCGAGGCGGGCCAGTTCCGCGTACCGCTCGCGGAACAGCTCGGCCAGCACCGTCTCGTCCGGCCGCGCTTCAGCCGGCCGCGTCTCGTCCGGCCGCGCCTCGTCACCGTCATGTACCGAGATCCGCTCCACCGGCTCGGATCGTTGTGGAGCCAGGCTCACCAGTCCACCGTCCCCCGATCGTTCCTGACGACGCCGCCGCGTGTCCGCGGTCGACGACGCGCGGTGTCGCCCATCTGTGTGCTCACTCGCGGACCAGCTCGCCATCGACGACGGCGAAACGCGTCGGCTCCGCACACCCCAGGCTCGGGCTGTATCGGAGGGACAAGGTCAGGCGTGGCTCCGGGTGCTCGCTGAGGCTGAGCCGGCACACCGCCTGCGGGCCCGTCACCACCTCCCAGAACCACGTCTCGTCCAAGGACTGCCGTCCGACCGACGCCCACTCCCCGCCACGACGCTCGAAGGCGGCGACGTCCACGCTCGCCTCGGGTGGCTCGTTCTGGGCTCCCGACCGTGGCTGGGCGGTGACGACGAACCGGACCTGCTGCGTGTTCGCCGAGGCGACGACCGTGCCGTCGGTCTCGGTGTCGGCTCGGACGCCTGCGCCAGCCGCGGCGGCGGTCGAGGGCGTCAGGACGGGTGAGACGGTCAGCCCGGCCACCGCCAGCAGCGCCGGTGCCAGGGCAGGCACGACGGCACGTCGCCCACGTACTCGTCTTTCCACAGGTCACCTCCCTCCCGGGCCCGGACCAGAACCCGCGGACTTCTGCTCCGGGCACCAGGACCGTCGACCTCATGGATGCGCGACGACGTGCTCAGGGTTGCCGCGCAGGCGACGTCTGGTGGCCCGACACGGGAGTGCACGACCACGCCATGCTCACGGACCGGCCGGTCGGGCCGAGGTTCCCGACGCGCAACGCCGAACCCGCTCAGTCGAAGTCGGTCGGCCGCGCGGGATCCCGATGGTGGGCGATCAGCGTGGCCAACTGCTCCCGGGTGGTGCGGGCGGAGGACAGCTGGGGCAGCTCGTCGAGCGCGAAGAAGCCGACCGCACTCGTCTCGCCGTCCAACCCGGCGGTCGGCTCGCCACCGTCGACGCGTCCGACGAGGAAGAACAGCTTGTAGATGTGCCACGGGCTGTTGGCGTGCCCGTTCCGCCGCGAGCCGTCGTGGACCAGCGCGAGCTTCCTCGCCCGCACGGCGAGTCCGGCCTCCTCGCCGAACTCCCGGACGACAGCCTCCGAGGGGGAGTCCATGGCGTCCGCCCAGCCGCCGGGGAGGGTCCACCGACCGTCGCGGGCCTCCCGGACCAACAGCACTCGGTCGTCTTCGATGAGCGCGCCCCGCACGTCGACCTTCGGCGTGGCGTGACCAGCCTCGGCCTGGAGTGCCGCACGGAACGTCGCTGGGTCGCTGTGGGAGAGCAGACCCATGATCTCGGCGGCGATCTCGTGGATGCGGTTGTAGCGGGCGACGGCGTAGTGGTCCGCCTCGTAGGTGAGGCCGTTGCGTGCCAACGCCCCGAGCTCGACCGCGAGTGCGTGGAGTCGTCGACCCGGCTCGGATGCCGTCTCGTCGGGTGGGGTGTCGGTCTCGGTGTCCGGCCTCATGGCGCCCAGGGTACGGGTCCTCTCACTTGCGGACCCGCATCCGGTAGCAGGCCGTGATGTAGGGCATGACCAACCCCTCCGGCTGCCGCGCCGTCTCGTCGTAGAGGTCCCCGACCTGCTTGAGGACATCCTCGCGCTCGGCCGGGGGGAGCGAGGCGACCGACGAGCGGGACGCCACCATCTGGAGCAGGCCTTCGCGGTTCACGGGCTGCCAGAGCCGGAAGCCGGCGTACTCCGGGGGCGTGAACAGCCGACTCCACTCGAGCTTCTCGATCAGGTCTTCGGCTTGCCGCGCCTCGAGGCGCTCCGCAGCGGCCAGCAGGCTGGACAGCTGGCGAACCCAGGGCACCGACTCGTCGCGGTAGTTCCACAGCAGCCCCAGGATGCCGCCGGGGCGGAGGACGCGGGCGATCTCGGCGAGCGCGGCGTCGGTGTCGAACCAGTGGAAGGCGTGCGCGACCACGACGGCGTCCGCGGAGCCGTCCGCCAGGGGGATCTGCTCGGCGACCGCCTGCACGGGTGTGGCCTCCGGGACGTTGCGAATCAGTCGGAGGAGCAGCGGCGCGGACGGCTCCACCGCGATGACCCGGTGGCCTTCGGCGGCCAGGACGGCGGTCATCTTGCCGGTGCCGGCCGCGAGCTCGACGACGGTCGGCGGGGGTGGTGGGGGAGGAGGTGGCGTGGTGGGGTAGCCGATGGCCGGATCCGGCGCCGCGTACGAGGGATCCGGCGTGACGGCGTAGGAGTCGAACGCGGACACGTCGTAGGGAGGGATCGGCTCCGGGAGCAGGTCGGCCAGCAGCCAGCGCACCGCGTCACGCGGGTAGCCGGGGCGGCTCTGCTCGTAGACGTCGGCGACGGAGCCGAACGACCGGCTCCGAAACCGCCGCACCGACTCTTCCATGGTGGTCGCGATGCTACGCCAAGAGGCGAGGTGAGGGGCCTTTCGACCGGTGCAAACCGGCGCCGTGTGCTGTGCCCGTAGGCGCGCCTACCTCCTCGACGCCGGGTGGCTCGCGACACCCATGGTCGCCGCCACCCGGCTGCTCGGCGGAGAAGCCCGGCACAGGACTCCGCTGCTAGCGCTGCGTCGATCGGCCGACTACACCCGGTGCTTGCCCTTCGTCCGCAGACTGGAGGCGCTCGCAGACGAGAGGCGCCCCCCGGGCGAGGAGCGCCTCCCGGTCAGGTCACGCGGGTTACCAGGCGTGCAACCCATGACTCACGTCGCCCCAGGCGAGCCTGGAGACGACCGCCCTTTGCGATGGGCCCGTCGCCGCGTGGGTACCCGCGTGACGTTTCCGTCTCGTGGTCGTGGAAGGTCGTCCGAGCCTCCACCACCGCGGACGTATGTCGTTCTACGACCTTTCTACGACGCCCTGCACCCGACGGAAAGGGACTGACCAAGATCTTTACCCTTTTCCAGGACCGCGGAGCGGGCCGCCTGCGCGAGTGCCGCCGCGTCGTCCGCGCTCGAGCTCGTCGAACGACCGCGGCGGACCGCCCACACCAACGCGACGACGACGCCGAGCGCCGCGGCGGTGAGGACCGGACGATTGACCGAGAGGCGTCGGCGCCGGGGCACCACCATGGGCTGGCTGAACTTCAGCACCGGCCATCCGCGTTCCTTCGCCACCCGCCGCAGCGCGCGATCAGGATTGACGGCGAAAGGATGCCCCACGGCCTCGAGCATGGGCAGGTCGGTGGCTGAGTCAGAGTACGCATAGCACTCACTCAGGTCATAATCGCGCTGGCGCGCGAGCTCACGAATTCCAACCACCTTGTTGGGGCCGTAGCAATAGAAATCGATATCCCCGGTATAGCGCCCGTCCGCGACTTCCATCCGGGTGGCTATCACATGATCCGCGCCGAGCATGGCCCCGATCGGTTCGACCACTTCTTGGCCGGAGGAGGAGACGATCACCACGTCGCGACCCGCCGCTTGGTGCTCCTTGATGAGCGCGACGGCTTCGGCGTAGACGAGCGGTTCGACGACGTGGCGAAGGGTCGCGGCGACGATGTCCTTCACCAGCTGGACGTCCCAGCCCGTGACCAGCTTGGACAGGTACGCGCGGATCCGCTCCATCTGGTCGTGGTCCGCTCCGGCCAGCAAGTAGACCGACTGCGCATAGACCGAGCGCAGCACCGCACGCTTGTTGATCAAGCCCTCTCGGTAGAACGGCCGACTGAACGCGAGCGTGCTCGAGCGGGCGAGGATCGTCTTGTCGAGGTCGAAGAAGGCGGCCGAGGTACGGACGTTCGAGGAGGGCTGCTCGACGGCGTGCTCGCCGATGGTGTGCTCGCGGTGGGTGGGCTCGCGGTGGGTGGGCGGCTGGTGTCGGGCCAGCGACCCGTCAGGCTCCGGGTGGGCGGAGGGGGTGCGCTGCTCGTCGGGGCGGGCGAGGCGGGCGTCGTCGCGGCTCATGGTGGAAGCCTAAGCGTATCCACCCCCGGCTCGCCGGCTTTGTCGGGCATATTCTCCATCGCATCACATGGCGTGCGACAATGATTCATTCCTTCCACGTCATTGTTTGGATACCGCTTGCCACGGCCTGCGGATTTGCGTCGACGGCGATTCTGAGCGACACTGCGAGTGCGTTCCCTTGCGAGAAGCTCCCTTCGTGGAACGTGATTTCCAGCGGCGTCCCCCCGGCCGCTGGCAAGGCCGTGGCAGCGTGCCGTCGGCCTAGGACAGCCCCCGCTCTCCCCCCCCCCGGCGGGGGCTGTCGCATGTTCGAGCCCGTCTGACTCACCCGCGCGACCTGGTCGTTGCCCGGCCCCAGCCCGCGCCCTGGTTGTGCTCGTTGGATGCCCATGGGATGCCTTGGCCGCCTCTGCGGAGCTGCCCCTGCACGTCCACAACCGGCTCCTACGGCTCCCTTATCCACAGCTGAGGCGCTCACGGCGTCGACTCGGACGGCCGCCGCGACATCGTGGTGAGCGTTCGACTCACAGCGCTCGTCGGGTGGGAGACGACGGGGCGACGGAACCGACCGCCGTCGTTCCCCACCCGGCGCGTCGACCGCTTCCGTGGAGACGTTCCGATGGGGACACCCTCGACGCCGCGGCGCCCTCTCGCGATCACCGCTGACGAGCACCTTCTCGACGACCTGGTCCGCCTGGCCGCCGCTGCCGGGATCACGTTGGACGTCGCTCACGACGCTGGAGCGGCGCGTCGTTGGTGGCCGCACGCGCCCCTCATCCTCGTGGGCGCCGACGCGGTGCCGGAACTCGCCTGGAGCCGACCGTCGCGGCGTCCGGACGTCGTGGTCGTGGCTCGCGACCTCGCAGACGACCGGGAGCTGTGGGAGGGCGCCATCGCCATCGGCGCCGAGCAGGTCGTCCGCGTCGCCGACGCTGAGCAACGGCTCGTCACCTGGATGGCCGACGCGGCGGAGGGCATCCGTTCCGAGGCCGTCACCGTCGGCGTCGTGGGCGGGCGAGGTGGCGCGGGCGCGTCGACGCTGGCCGCCGCGCTCGCGGTGACCGCCGCTCGGCACGACCGCGGCGTCCTCCTCGTCGATGGCGACCCGCTCGGCGGTGGTATCGATCTCATCCTCGGTGGTGAGGAGCACGCGGGCATGCGGTGGCCAGACCTGGTCGCCACCGAAGGGCGCGTTGGTGCGAGCGCCTTGCGTGCGGCACTACCCAGCGTCGAGCGGCTGGCTGTCCTGTCATGGGATCGGAGTGACGCCCTCGCGGTACCGCCCGCGGCGATGCGTGCCGTCCTGGGCGCGGCTCGACGTGGAGGTGACCTCGTGGTGGTCGACTTGCCCCGCCAGCTGGACGGCGCGGCGACCGAGGCGCTGTCCTTGTGCGAGACCGTCCTCGTCGTGGTCCCGGCCGAGGTGCGCGCCGTGGCGGCCGCTTCGCGGGTCGTCAAGACGTTCGCCCAGCACGCGGCTGACCTGCGGTTGGTGGTGCGCGGCCCGTCGCCGGCCGGCCTCGACGGCACGATCGTCGCCGACGCGCTGGGGCTACCCCTGGCGGGAGAACTGGCGCCGGAGCCCCGGCTCGCCATCATGCTCGAACGCGGTGAGGCGCCGGCCCGGCGAGGCAAGGGCCCCCTCGCCGTGCTGTGCCGACGTCTGCTGGGTGAGCTCGGCGTTCTGCAGCACGAGGGGCACGCGGCATGAGCGACCACATCGTTGGTGGCTTGGTACCGCCGCAGTCGAGTCGTCCCCGCGGGCGGCCACCTCAGGCGATGCCTTCCCAGGTCCACGTGGCTCCTCGGGTCCGATCCGCGCGACCGGGGTCAGCCCGTTCACCACGCACCAGCCTCGACGGATCCGGCCGCGCGAGCTCCGAAGATGTCAAGCAGAACTTGCTTCACCACGTCAGAGCCATCCTCGCCGCGCAGAAGGCGCAACCCACCCCGGCTCGGGTCGCCGCAGCGCTACGCGCGGAAGGAGCCTTGCTCGGTGACGCCGCCGTGTTGGAGATCGTGGAGGCGCTGCGGCGCGAGATCGTCGGCTTCGGGGTGCTCGAACCACTCCTGGCTCTCCCAGGCGTGACCGACGTGCTCGTTCACGGTCCCGAACAGGTCTGGATCGACCGCGGTCACGGTCTGGAACGGACGGCGGTGACGTTCGACGATGACGCGGCTGTGCGTCGGCTCGCCCAGCGGTTGGCGGCGACCGCAGATCGGCGACTCGACGACGCCACCCCCTTCGTCGACGCGCGCCTTCCCGACGGCACGCGGTTCCACGCCATCCTGGCGCCCGTCTCCACGAAGGGCACGTGCATCTCCCTCCGTTTGCCTCGACGGAAGGTGTACACGCTCGACGAGCTCGTGCGAAACGGCGCTGTTCCTCGCGCGGGTGCCGACCTGCTCGGCCAGGTTGTGGCGGCCAGGCTCGCTTTCCTGGTCTCGGGTGGGACGGGCGTTGGCAAGACCACCTTGCTCTCTACGCTCCTGTCGATGGTCCCCGACCATGAACGCCTGGTTCTCGTGGAGGATTCCGGCGAACTGTCTCCTCAGCATCCGAACGTCGTCCATCTCGAGGCGCGTCCACCCAACGTCGAGGGCGTCGGTGAGATCACGGTCCGCACGCTCGTCCGTCAGGCGCTGCGGATGCGTCCGGACCGCCTTGTCGTCGGCGAGGTGCGCGGCGGCGAGGTAGTCGATCTCCTGAGCGCCATGAACACCGGTCACGAGGGAGGATGCGGCACTCTGCACGCCAACTCCGCCAGTGAGGTACCCGCCAGGGTCGAGGCCCTGGGCGTGACGGCTGGTCTGGATCGGGCGGCGGTGCATAGCCAGCTCGCGGCGGCGGTCGACGTCGTCATCCACCTCGTCCGTGCACGTGACGGCCGTCGTCGGGTCGCCGAGCTGTGCGTGTTCGAGCGGACATCCACGGGGTTCGTGCGGGCGCTTCCCGCCGTGACGTTCGGCGCCCAGGGGCAGGTGTCGCACGGGCCGGGCTGGTCCCGACTTGACGACCTGCTCCGCCACCGTGGGCTCGGCGGGCTGGGTGGTGAGCCCACGCCATGAGCACCGCCGTCGTGGCTGTTCTCGCCTTCGCCGTCGCCGCCGCTGTGGCGATCCCGGAACCACCGAGGTCCTTGCTCCGTCGACGCTTGGGGAGTGTGGGCCGGCCCATGGACGGCGTCGGGCGGGGCGGGCTCGTAGCCGCCGGGCGCGAACGTGTCCGGCGAGCGTGGAGGAGGTGGCGTCGACGTCACCGGCCGGATGAGCACGACGCCTCCATGCTCGAGGTCTGTGACATCCTCGCCGCCGAGCTTCGAGCTGGGCGGGATCCGACGACGGCGTTGGCAGCAGCCGCCGTGGTTCGCTCAGAGCTCGAAACCGTCGCCCGGGTGAGCCGTCTGGGCGGCGACGTCGCTGCGGCACTCCGTGAGGCGGCGCTCCGGGAGGAAGCCGCGACGTGCGCCGCGTCCATGGATCGTCTCGCGACGGCATGGACAGTCGCCACCACCAGCGGAGCAGGGCTCGCCGTGGTCCTCGATCGGGTCGCCGCCGAGATCCGGGTCGTGCGGGCGCTGCGTCACGAAGTCGCCGCCCAGCTCGCTGGCCCCCGAGCCAGTGCCCGCTTGCTCGCCGCGCTTCCGCTGCTCGGGGTGGCTGTGGGGTGGGGAGCCGGTACTGATCCGCTCTCCTTCCTCCTCGGCACGCCTGTCGGCTTCGGGTGCCTCGTCGTCGGTGGCGCCCTCGCGGTGCTCGGACTGGTCTGGGTCGAGCGTCTCGCCAAGGCGGCAGAGCCTGGACCATGAGCACCTCACCACGACGACGCGCTCTGATCTCGGACGTCCGTGCCGGCGGCCGACGTCGCGCCGAGAGCGGGCGTCGCGGCAGGAGCTGGTGGCGTGGCAGGAGCTGGCGGCGTCGCAGGCGAACCAGGAAATCGACGTCGCCAGGGGCGGGCGTCGCGAGGGGACGGATGTCATGAGCGTCGTTGCGGCTCTGCTCGTCGGTCTCGCAGTCTTCGTCTGGTCCGGGCCTCGCACGGGGCCGAGACGGCTGCGCCGACTGGCCTCGCGGTCGTCCCTTCAAGCCTCGTTCGCACCGGCCAGCGTTGTGGCACCCGAACACCCGCGCCAGCACCTGGGACCACGACGCCAGGGGCTGTCGCCGTGGTCGCGTTGGAGCGGCGCGGCACTCGCCGGGGTCGCCGCCGGCACACTGGTCGGCGGGCTGTCCGGGCTCGTCGTCGGGATCGTCGTCGCCGTCGGTGTCGGCTGGGCGGTCGCACGACTCGCGCCACGGGACGAGCGGGTCCGCCGCGAGCGCCTTCTGGCCGACCTGCCGTTCGCCGCTGATCTCCTCGTCGCGTGTCTCCGCGCCGGCGTGTCGCCGGTGCAGGCCCTCGAGACAGTGGCCGCTGGACTGGGCGGCCCACTCGGCGACGAGCTCGCGTCCGTGGCTCGCACGCTGCGCCTTGGAGCGGACGCCTCGGTCGCCTGGGCCCGATTCCTCGACCAACCCGATCTGGCGCCGTTCGGTCGAGCCATGAGCCGAGCGTGGGAGACGGGAGCACCGCTCGCCGACACGCTCAGCCGGCTCGCCGACGACGCTCGCCTCGCTCGACGTGTGAGCGCCGAGCAGCGAGCCCGAGCGGTCGGTGTGAAGGCCGCTGCCCCTCTGGGACTCTGTTTCCTTCCGGCGTTCGTGCTCGTGGGCATCGTGCCCCTGGTCGCGAGCGCGGTCGCCGGCCTCGTGGGTTGAGCACTCCTGGATCACCGACGGCTTGCGTGCCAGGCGCGACGTCATCCACAGAGTCGGCAGGCGGCGGCGCTGTCCCCAGACCACCACGTGCGGCCAGCGGTCTTGGACGTGGTTACGGGATCGTCGAACCGCGCCAGTTCCACGCGCCCGACCCGGCCGGTAGCCGGTCGTCGACAACGGTCCATCGTCGCTTCGACGACGTATCAGAAAGGACGGTGCTCATGCGTCGAGCACGACCCCGCCGCCACGACGAGCGGGGCATGACCACGGCCGAGTACGCCATCGGCACAGTCGCCGCCGCCAGCTTCGCCGCCTTGCTCATCAAGCTGTTGACGAGTGACAAGGTTCGACAACTTCTCCTTGACGTCATCACGTCCGCGCTCAGCTTGGGCGGTTGATCGTGGGGGCGGTCGGGCCGAGCTGGCGGACCGGCCGCCCACCGATCCTCGCTCGTAAGGAGGTCTCAGTGCGATCGACGACATGGTCGTCGCGGCCGACGCGAGCGGAGCCGTCCGGGCGGCGAGAGCACGGCATGGTGACCGTCGAGACGGCTCTGGCGCTGGCGGCTCTCGTGGTCGTCACGGCCGGCATGGCCTGGGTCGTGTCACTGGTCGCGACGCAGGCGCGGTGCGTCGACGCGGCGCGCGACACGGCGCGCGCGATCGCGCGTGGGGAGTCGTCCGCGGCGAGCCAGGCCGAAGGCAGGCGTAGCGCGCCTGCCGGAGCCGACATCGCGGTCCAGGTCGCGGACGACGTCGTGACCGTGGAGGTCTCGGTCGAGGCCCGGCCGCCCTGGCCGGTGCTCTCCCACCTGCCTGGCGTACCGGTCAGCGGTCGCGCGGTCGTCGCGCTGGAACCAGGACACCCTGACCCGCTCACCGCACCGGACCGGTGACGCCACCATGACCGGTGAGACGGGTGACGTCATGTCCGGTAGGGCCAGGCTTGGTGACGCGGTGCCTGATGACGCCGTGCCTGATCTTGCTGTGTCTGATGTCGCTGTGCCTGGTGACGCCCTGCCTGGTGACACCTCGCCCGGTGCCGTGGTCCGAGCCAACGAGCGCGGCAGCGGCGCGCTGCTGGCGATCGCGATGGCGTGCGTCCTCGTCGTCAGCGGGCTTGCCGCCTCGACTCTCGTCGCCCTCGTGGTGGCCCGCCGGCACGCGAGCACGGCGGCCGAGATGGCGGCGCTCTCAGCGGCGGCGCACCCGGTGGACCAGATGGGGTCGGCCTGTGCCACAGCACGGCGGATCGCCCGAGCACACCAGGCGGTCCTGGACTCCTGCGCGGTCGACGGCCTGACGGTCGACGTCGTCGTGGCGACCCGCCCGCGCACGGCCCTCGGTCGCGTGGTCGTCGTGCGTTCCCGGGCGCGTGCCGGCCGCGTCACGGTTCTCGACATCGAGCCCGCTCGTCCGGACCCACAGCTGGCTCGTCGGGGTGGTCATCGCCCGTCACTCGGGCGACGCCGAACCCGGCGCTCCCGCCAGGAGCACGTCCAGCAGTCGAACCGCACCCGCCTTGTCGAGGGGGTTGTTCCCATTCCCGCACTTGGGGGACTGGACACAGGAGGGGCAGCCGTCGGCACAGCCGCAGCCGGCGATCGCGTCTCGGGTCGCGCGAAGCCAGTCGGCGGCGGCGTCGTAACCTCGTTCGGCGAAGCCGGCGCCACCGGGGTGGCCGTCGTAGACGAAGACCGTGACCCGCCCGGTATCGGGGTGCAGCCCAGTCGAGACACCCCCGATGTCCCACCGGTCACAGGTCGCGAACAGCGGAAGCAGGCCGATGGACGCGTGCTCGGCGGCGTGCGCGGCCCCAGGAACCTCCCGCGACGACAGTCCGGCCTCCGCGAGCTGCTCGTCCGACACCGTCCACCAGACGGCGCGGGTCCGCAGCCTGCGTGGCGGGAGGTCGAGCGGCACCTCGCCGAGCACCTCGCCCGTCACCAGGGCGCGACGCAGGTACGACACCACCCGGCTCTCGACGGCGACCGATCCGAAGTCCAACGTGGCGGGGCCCCAGTCGGTGTGGCGCTCGGACTCCAGGATCTCGATATCGGTCACCTCGCGCGCCGTCGTCGTGTAGTCGGGGTCAGCGGCCTCGACGATCGCCACGGCGGACTCCAGGTCCAGCTCGCGCACGACGTACGTCTCACCCTGGTGGAGGTACACCGCGCCGGTGTGCGCCGTGGTGTGTGCGGCGTCGGCGTCGACGGTGCCGAGCAGCCGGCCGGTCGAGCCCTCGACCAGCCGGACCTGCTCCCCACCCACGGACCGGATGTCGGCGAGGTCGCAGGCTCGGTCGCGGCGGGTCCAGAACCAGCCCTGAGGTCGCCGCCGCACTTTGCCCTCGGCCTGAAGTTCCTCGATCGCCGCTCGCGCCGACGGTCCGAACTGGTCCAGGTCGGCGTCGGTGAGTGGGAGCTCGGCGGCCGCAGCCGCCAGGTGCGGTTTGACGACGTAGGGGTTGTCGGGATCGAGGACGGTCGACTCGACCGGAGGTCCGAAGATCGCCTCCGGATGATGGACGAGATACGTGTCGAGTGGGTCATCCCGAGCGATGAAGACCGCGAGGGCTCCTCGGCCGTCCCGGCCGGCGCGACCCGCCTGCTGCCAGAGGGAAGCTCGGGTGCCCGGATACCCGGCGACGAGCACGGCGTCCAAGCCCGCGATGTCGACCCCGAGCTCGAGCGCGTTGGTCGCCGCGACGCCGAGGAGCCGTGCGTCCTGCAGGGCTTGTTCGAGCTCGCGACGGTCTTCACGCAGGTAGCCGGAGCGGTAGGCGGCGATGCGCGACGCCAGCTCGGGGGAGACCTCCGCCACGTGGTTCCGGGCCTGCAAGGCGACCACTTCCGCGCCCCGGCGCGAGCGGATGAAGGCGACGGTGCGCACGCCGTCCACGACGAGATCGGCGAGGAGGTCGGCCGTCTCGGCGGTCGCGCTGCGCCGGACGGGAGCACCCCGCTCCCCGGTGAACTGGGTGAGCGGTGGCTCCCAGAGCGCGAAAGCGAGCCCGCCGTGCGGGGAGGCGTCCTCGGTCACCGCCGTGACCGGTAGACCGGTCAGCCGGCTCGCCGACACCGCCGGCTCCGACACCGTGGCCGAAGCCAGCACGAAGACCGGGTCCGCTCCGTAGTGGGCGCACAGCCGACGCAGTCGACGCAGCACCTGGGCGACGTGGGATCCGAACACCCCCCGGTAGTGGTGGCACTCGTCGACCACGACGTAGCGCAGCGACCCGAGGAACTTCGCCCAGCGGCTGTGCCCGGGGAGCACGGACCGGTGCAGCATGTCGGGGTTGGTGAGGACGTAGGCCGCGTGGTCGCGAGCCCAGTCGCGTTCCTCCCGCGTGCTGTCGCCGTCGCAGGTGATGGCGGGCACCTCCGGTCCGCCGAGCGTCGAGACCACGCGGAGCTGGTCCGCCGCGAGCGCCTTCGTGGGCGCGAGGTAGAGAGCGGTGGGCCCGCGCCGGCGGGTTCGGCGTGGTTGTGTCGACGCCACGGCCGTCAGGACCGGCAGCAGGTAGCCGAGGGACTTCCCCGAGGCGGTTCCGGTGGCGAGGACGGTGTGCACGCCCGACCGGACCAGCTCGGCCGCGGCTACCTGGTGCCGCCACGGTCGCTCGACGCCGTGGTCCCGAAGTCGCTTCACCAGCCAGTCAGGGACCCAGGCCGGCCACTCCTCGGCCTGGCCGGGGCGAGCCGGCACCCACTCCACGTGGGTGACGCGGGACGCGCGGCGACCCCGGGTCAGGCGCCGCACCAGGTCCTCAGGTCCGTGCCGGTCCGTACCAGAGGGCGCTGCCTGGGCTGATCCGTCCCGGGAGACGTCGTCTGCCCCAGTCGCTGGCAAAGCGTCGTCCAGGGCGTAACCCGAACCACGACTCGATCGATGGGATTGGCGTGACGGCACGATCGCCAGTGTCACACGGTGGGGCCCCGCGGTCCGACCAGGGCGTCGTAGCGCGGAGCACACCACGAGTCCCGCCCTTGGCGGGATTTGCGGCCTTCTAGATGATTGAATGCCTCTGCGGCCGGGGGACGTCGGTGTGACGGGCTGGAGGAGCTTCGTGGACCTTTCTCTCTCAAACCACCCTGCGGGCGACCACATGGTGATCGAGGTCGGCGGCGAGATCGACGTCTACACCGCGCCACGGCTCCGAGAGAAGATCGTGGAGCTGGTGAACGCTGGCCACCACCACCTGATCGTCGACATGGAGGGGGTCGACTTCCTCGACTCGACCGGCCTCGGCGTGCTGGTGGGCGGCCTCAAGCGGGTCCGCGGGCAAGAGGGGACGCTGCGTATCGTCTGTACGCAGGAGCGTCTGCTGAAGATCTTCCGGATTACTGGTCTGACCAAGGTCTTCCCGATCCACGACTCGGTGGAGGAGGCCATCGGGGCGAAGACGTGAGCGTCGGCCGGGCGCGTCGGTCGCGCCACGTGAGCGTTCGTGGGGGCCGCGTCCCCGATGGCTGAGCGTGTCGCGCTAAACTCCCGCCCGCCCCGGGTTACGGATCCGGTGGTGCATGCTGCCTGTGCGCCTCCGGCGTTTCCGGCCGGTATCGACCCTTGTGGGACGTGGGCGACGCCTCACACAACACGTGGGCCTCACCTCGCGTCCGGCTGGGTTGGCAGGCGCAAGCAGAGCAGGACGACAGGCGCTCGCCAGGCCGGATAGCGCTGGGGTGGGCGGCCCTGTCCGCGCGGCCCGTACGTTGTGATGTCACGAAGGGGGCTCCAGGAGGCCCCCGCCCAAGGAGGACGAATGTCCGCGTTCCTACTCGCAGCCGAGGGGGACGTCGTCTCGTTGAGTGGCGGCAATCTCGGCTACGTCTTCGCCGTCGCGTGCATCGGCGTGGTGGCGCTCGTCATGGCCGCGGTCTTCCGGCGTGAGGTGCTCTCCGCTGACGAGGGGACCGCGAACATGCAGGCGATCGCCCGCGGTGTCCAAGAAGGCGCCGCCGCCTACTTGAACCGGCAGTTCAAGACGCTCGGCGGATTCGCCGTCCTCGCCTTCCTCCTTCTGCTCGTGCTGCCAGGTGACTGGAACGTCCGCGTGGGCCGGTCGATCTTCTTCCTGGTCGGGGCGGTCTTCTCGGCGCTGATCGGTTACCTCGGCATGTGGCTCTCGGTCCGCGCGAACCTCCGTGTCGCCGCCGCCGCCCGGGACCAGGGCCGGGACCCCGCGATGCGGGTGGCGTTCCGTACCGGCGGCACGGTCGGTATGGCCACTGTCGGCTTGGGCCTGCTCGGCGCCGCGCTCGTCGTTCTGCTGTATCGCGACGACGCGCCGAGCGTCCTGGAGGGATTCGGGTTCGGCGCGGCGCTCCTGGCCATGTTCATGCGGGTCGGTGGCGGCATCTTCACCAAGGCCGCGGACGTCGGCGCTGACCTCGTGGGCAAGGTCGAACAGAACATCCCCGAGGACGACCCGCGGAACGCCGCGACGATCGCCGACAACGTCGGCGACAACGTGGGTGACTGCGCGGGAATGGCGGCCGACCTGTTCGAGTCGTACGCCGTCACCCTCGTCGCCGCGCTCATCCTGGGGAAGGTCGCGTTCGGCGAGCAGGGCCTGGTCTTCCCGCTGATCGTCCCGGCGATCGGCGCGCTCACCGCTGTCCTCGGCGTCTACATCACCCGGACCCGTCCGGGCGAGAACGGTCTGCGCGCCATCAACCGCAGCTTCTACATCTCCGCGGTCGTGTCGGCGGTCCTGTGCGTGGTCGCCGCGTTCGTGTACCTCCCGTCGTCCTTCGCTGAGCTGTCGGACGTCTCCCGGGAGATCGCCGCGCACGACGGCGACCCGCGGATCGTGGCGGCTGGCGCGGTGCTCCTGGGCATCGTGCTGGCCGGGGTCATCCTCTCGCTGACCGGCTACTTCACCGGCACCGAGCACCGTCCGGTCCAGGACATCGGCAAGACCTCGTTGACGGGCCCCGCGACCGTGATCCTCTCCGGCTTCGCGGTCGGTCTGGAGTCCGCTGTCTACACCGCGTTGGTGATCGGCGCGGCTGTCTACGCGGCGTTCCTGCTCGGCGGCGGTGTGGCCATGGTCGCGCTGTTCGCGATCGCGCTCGCCGGCTGCGGTCTGCTCACGACCGTCGGTGTCATCGTCGCGATGGACACCTTCGGTCCGGTGAGCGACAACGCCCAGGGCATCGCGGAGATGTCGGGCGACGTCGACGGCCCGGCCGCGCAGATCCTCACGGAGCTCGACGCGGTGGGCAACACCACGAAGGCGATCACCAAGGGCATCGCGATCGCGACGGCGGTGCTGGCGGCGACCGCGCTGTTCGGCTCCTACAACGGCGCGGTGAACGAGGCGCTGGCGGCGGCCGGCGCCCAGGCCGGCGAGCTCACCACCGCGTTCGTGCGGAACGTCGACGTGCCGAACGTCCTCGTCGGCCTGGTGATCGGCGCGGCGGTCGTGTTCCTGTTCTCCGGCCTGGCGGTCAACGCCGTGGGCCGTGCCGCCGGCGCGGTGGTCTTCGAGGTCCGCCGGCAGTTCCGGGAGATTCCCGGGATCATGGACGGCACGGGCCGTCCCGAGTACGGCAAGGTCGTCGACATCTGCACCCGTGACTCGCTCCAGGAGCTGGCGACGCCGGGTCTGCTCGCGGCGATGGCCCCGATCGCGGTGGGCTTCGGTCTCGGTGTCGGGCCGCTCGCCGGCTACCTGGCCGGCGCGATCGCGGCCGGCACGCTCATGGCGATCCTGCTCGCCAACTCCGGTGGGTCGTGGGACAACGCCAAGAAGCTGGTCGAGGACGGCCACCACGGTGGCAAGGGCTCGGAGGCCCACGCCGCGACCGTCATCGGTGACACGGTCGGTGACCCCTTCAAGGACACCGCCGGCCCGGCCATCAACCCGCTCATCAAGGTCATGAACCTGGTCGCGGTGCTCATCGCGCCGGCCGTGGTGCAGCTGTCGGTCGGAGACAGCGCCAACACGCCGCTGCGGCTGGGTATCGCGGTGTTCGCCGTGCTGGTCATCGTCACCGTCGTGACGATCTCGCGCCGGCGGCCGACCGCGATGGGCGCCGAGCAGGATCGGGACGCCGTGTCGGCCCAGGTGGGCTGACGGCCTGGCTGAGCCTCCTCGGAGCCTCCTCGATCGGCGTTCCCCGATCGTGACGACTCTGGACGAGGGTCGGGCCCTCGCTGGTGGCTCACCACCAGCCGGTTCCTCGAAGCGGACCGCATGGTTCGCGGGAGCCGACGGGCCCGACCCTCGACGGGTCTTCGGAGCGACGAGCCTCGAGCCCGATCGGCGAGGCCGTCCCGGGAGCGTTGCCGACGGTCGACGGCGGCTGACCGACCATCGGTGCCGGACCACTGACCGACCGTGAGGTCGACGATGGTGAGGATGTTCGAGCTAGACGACGAGGTCGTGGCCCGGCTGCGGGACCGCCTGTCCGAGGTCGGGTACACCGTCGACGGTGTCCAGCGCCAGCTCGGACCCGTGGCGCACGCCGCGCTCCACCGCAACGAGACCACCCCTGGTCTGCGGGAGACCGACGACGGCGGACCGTTGGCCACGCTCGTCCGGCTCTGGTTGCTGCAAGCCTCGGTCCCGCGCTCGCGGGTCGCGGACGCCCTGCCTGAGCTCCTCGAGCCCCTCGTCGCCGCCGGCATCCTCTACGGTCGCGGTGACGAGGTGTGCGCGTTGGTCGACCTGCGCCCCTACGGCCAGACCGACGCGCGATCCGAGCAGGACTGGTGGGTGGCCGCCGACCTCACCCCCGGCCTCGACGGGGTCCGGCCGACCGTCGAGCCGGATCACGTGCTGGGGGTGAACAGCGCGGCGACCACGCTCGCGCAGCTGACGGTGCGGAACCGGGTGGATCGCGCCCTCGACCTCGGCACCGGCTGCGGGATCCAAGCGCTGCACCTCAGCCGACACGCCCGGCAGGTGGTCGCCACGGACGTGAACCCTCGGGCGCTCGCCCTGGCCCGGCTGACGGCCCGCCTCAACGGCTTGGAGGTCCGTGGACCAGGGGAGTCCTCGGGGCCGTCGCGTCCATCCGACGGCGGTGTCAGGTCGCCAGGCCCGGGCGCCCCGCCCACGCTTCACCTGCGCGAGGGCAGCCTGTTCGAGCCGGTCCAGGGGGAGCGGTTCGACCTCGTGGTCTCCAACCCGCCCTTCGTCGTCTCGCCCCGAGGCGACCTCGCCTACCGCGACAGCGGTCTGGCCGGCGACGAGTTCTGCCGCCGACTCGTCGTCGAAGCCCCGCGCCACCTCACCGAGGGAGGTGTCTGCCAGATCCTGGCCAACTGGCTGCACATCCGGGGCGAGGACTGGCGCGACCGGTTGAACACCTGGCTCGTGCGGGCCGGCTGCGACGCGTGGGTGATCCAGCGGGAGGTGGCCGACCCCGCGCAGTACATCGAGGTGTGGCTGAAGGACGCCGGCCTGCACGGCACGCCGGGCTACCGCGAGCGGTACGACGAGTGGCTCGGGTGGTTCGAGGCGCAGAACGCCGAGGCCATCGGCATGGGCTGGATCATCCTGCGCCGCCCCGACCGGTCGGTCCGGCCGGAGCGCCGACACGTCCGGCTGGAGGAGTGGACCACGACGGTCGCCCAGCCGCTGGGTCCGGAGGTGAGCCGCTGGCTCGCCGCGGTCGACCAACTCCGCGCCCTCGATGACCGGGCGTTGCTCGCTCTCCGGCCGCGGGTGGCCGAGCACGTCGACTTCGAGCAGATCGGCCGACCGGGCGCGGCCGACCCCGAGCACCTGGTGCTGCGGCAGCGGGCCGGCCTGTGCCGGGCGGAGCGGGTCGACACCGCTGAGGCTGGGTTCGTCGGCGCGTGCGACGGGACACTGACCACGGGCCAGATCATCGACGCCCTCGCCACCTTGTTGGGGGAGGACGAGGTGACGCTGCGGACACGACTCCTCCCTCGGGTGCGTCAGTTCGTGGAGGAGGGGTATCTGTCGTTGCCTGACGTCGCGTCCGCTCTGTCTTAACAGGTGGACTCGTCCTGAGAAACGGAATCGTCCGCTTGGTACGACCGTTTCTCGTGAGGGCTCGGAGCCGGATCGGCGTGACGGTCGTCCGTTTCGCGGGGTTGTCGATCGATTCCGTGGGAAAGACGGCCTGCGATGAGGCGGGCACCCCCGGAACACGCCGGGGCGCCGTACGGTTACCGTCTAGCGGTCCCCAGGACCGAGCGGTCCGGGTCACGGTGCATGATCGAAGCCGGCCCAGCTTGGACGTAGCGCCACGACGTCGACAGATCCGGAGGAAGGGATAACGTGCCCGCGAAGAAGACCTCGACGCCCGCCGGGGATGGTCTCCGGCTCGTCATCGTCGAGTCGCCCGCCAAGGCGAAGACGATCGCGAGTTACCTCGGTGAGGGCTACGTCGTGGAGTCCAGCGTGGGGCACGTCCGCGACCTGCCGAGTACCGCCTCCGAGATCCCGGCGAAGTACAAGAAGGAGCCGTGGGCCCGGCTCGGTGTCAACGTCGACGACGGCTTCGCGCCGCTGTACATCGTCCCGCGCGACAAGAAGCCGACCCTGAAGCGGCTCAAGGAGCTGCTCGCCGACGCGGGCGAGCTCTACCTCGCCACAGACGAGGACCGCGAGGGCGAGGCGATCGCCTGGCACCTGCTCGACGAGCTGAAGCCGAAGGTGCCGGTGCACCGCATGGTGTTCCACGAGATCACCCCGGAGGCGATCGCGCACGCGGTCGCGAACCCGCGGCAGATCAACGAGAACCTCGTCGACGCCCAGGAGACGCGCCGCATCCTCGACCGGCTCTACGGCTACGAGGTGTCGCCGGTCCTGTGGAAGAAGGTCATGCCGAAGCTCTCGGCTGGCCGGGTGCAGAGCGTCGCGACGCGCCTGGTCGTGGACCGGGAGTGGGAGCGCATCGCGTTCCGCGCGGCCGAGTACTGGGACATCGTCGCCGACCTCGACGCCGGCGAGGGCAAGGAGCCGCGGTCGATGACCGTCCGGCTGGTCAGCGTCGACGGGCAGCGCGTGGCGCAGGGTCGGGACTTCACCTCCGACGGCACCTTGAAGTCGTCGTCCCGTGACTCCGTCATCCACCTCGACGCCGAGCGGTCGACCGCGCTGGCGCGCGGGCTGCGCGGCGCCACGTTCGAGGTCCGGGGTGTCGAGTCCAAGCCGTACCGGCGGTCGCCCTACGCGCCGTTCCGGACCACCACGCTGCAGCAGGAGGCGGCCCGCAAGCTCGGTTTCGGCGCGGCCCGGACCATGCAGGTGGCGCAGCGCCTGTACGAGAACGGCTTCATCACCTACATGCGGACCGACTCCATCACGCTGTCCGACACCGCGATCAACGCGGCGCGGGCGCAGGTGCGCCAGCTGTTCGGGGAGGAGTACCTGCCCGACAAGCCGCGCGTCTACCAGAGCAAGGTCAAGAACGCGCAGGAGGCGCACGAGGCGATCCGCCCGGCTGGTGACCGGTTCCGCACGCCCGCCGAGACGGGCCTGAAGGGCGATGACTTCCGGCTCTACGAGCTGATCTGGATGCGCACGGTGGCGTCCCAGATGCGCGACGCCGAGGGTCGGAGTGTGACCATCCGCGTGGGCGCGCGGGCCGAGACCGGTGAGGACGCCGAGTTCACCGCGTCCGGCAAGGTCATCACCTTCCACGGCTTCCTCAAGGCCTACGTCGAGGGCGTCGACGAGCCCACCGCCGAGACCGACTCCTCCGAGCGGCGGCTGCCCGACGCCGCCGAGGGTGACACGCTCCAGCCGACGCGCGTGGAGGCCGAGGGGCACGAGACGAGGCCACCCGCCCGCTACACCGAGGCCACGTTGGTGCGTGAGCTCGAGGAGCGGGAGATCGGTCGTCCGTCGACGTACGCCTCGATCATCGGGACGATCCTCGACCGCGGCTACGTCTACAAGAAGGGTCAGGCGTTGGTGCCGACCTGGCTGGCGTTCGCGGTCGTGCGCCTGCTGACCGAGCACTTCGGTCACCTGGTCGACTACAACTTCACCGCCAGCATGGAGGAGGCGCTCGACGAGATCGCTCGGGGCGGCTCCGACATGCAGACCTGGCTCGCCCGCTTCTACTTCGGCAACGGTGAGGTCGGCCTCAAGCACCTCGTCAACGCGTTGGGCGACATCGACGCGCGGGAGATCTCGACGTTCCGCATCGGCGAGGAGAAGGATGGGATCGTCGTGCGGGTTGGTCGCTACGGGCCGTACGTCGAGGACTCCGAGGGCCGCCGCGCCAACGTTCCGGAGGATCTGCCGCCGGATGAGCTGACGGTCGAGAAGGCGCGTGAGCTGCTGAGCCAGCCGGCCGGCACCGAGCGGGAGCTGGGCGTCGACCCGGAGACCGGCCGGATGATCGTCGCCAAGGCGGGGCGGTTCGGTCCGTACGTCACCGAGGTCCTGCCCGAGGACGTGCCGAAGGGCACCAAGCCCCGCACGGCGTCGCTGTTCCGGTCGATGTCGCTGGAGACGGTGACCCTCGACCAGGCGCTGGCGCTGCTGTCGCTGCCGCGGTCGCTCGGCAAGGACCCGGAGACCGGCGAGGAGGTCACCGCTCAGAACGGCCGGTACGGCCCCTACGTCAAGAAGGGCTCGGAGTCGCGCTCGCTCGGCTCGGAGGAGGAGCTGTTCACGGTGACGCTCGAGCAGGCGCTCGAGCTGTTCAAGCAGCCCAAGACCCGCGCCCGGCGGGCGGCGACCCCGCTGCGTGAGCTGGGTGAGGACCCCGAGACCGGCAAGCCGGTGGTGATCAAGGACGGGCGGTTCGGCCCGTACGTCACCGACGGGGAGACCAACGCCACCTTGCGTAGGGGCGATGACGTCGAGTCGCTGACGCTCGAACGAGCGGCGGAGCTGCTCGCGGAGAAGCGGGCCAAGGGGCCGAGCCCTCGTCGGCGTACCGCGAAGAGGACCGCCAAGAAGGCCGCGGCGAAGAAGACGTCGAGCGCGGCGAGCGGCTCGGTGAACGCCACGAGCGCGACCGCGAAGAAGACGGCGAAGAAGGCGGCGGCGAAGAGGACGGCCACGTCCGCGACCGTGGAGTGACCACTCCCTGGGTCGGCCGGTGTGCGCCAGACCTCTCACGTCCGCGGGTTCAGTGCTCGGCGGTCCGACCTACGCAGCGTGGCGGTTCACGCGCCCGCGTCGGTGTCAGCTGGAAGATCGGGGAGGCCTGGTTAGGCTGGCCGAGTGTCCGAGCGAGAGCGGTCCACCGTCGGAGGCGAGGCGGTCGTCTCCGCCCCCGCCCACGACGTGCGCGCGGTCCTGCGAATCGCGCCGTTTCGCACCCTCTGGATCGCTCTCGGGCTGTCGAGTCTCGGGGACTGGCTGGGTCTCCTCGCGCTCACGGCGCTAGCCGGGCAGCTCGCGTCCGGCGACTACCGTGCGGAGAACTTCGCGGTCGCCGGCATCCTGCTGATCCGGCTCCTCCCCGCCGTCGTGGTGGGCCCGCTCGGCGGCTACATCGCCGACCGGCTCGACCGCCGCTGGACGCTCGTCGTCGGGGACGTCATCCGCTTCGTCCTCTTCGCCTCGATTCCGGTCGTCGGCACGCTGTGGTGGGTGTTCGTCGCGACGGTGCTCATCGAGGCGGTGGGCCTGGTCTGGCTCCCCGCCAAGGACGCCGCCGTCCCCAACCTCGTGCCGCGCGAGCGGCTCGCCGTGGCCAACCAGGTCTCGCTGGTCACCACGTACGGCTCCGCGCTTCCGGCGGCGTTGTTGTTCACGTTCCTCGCGCTGATCAACAACTCGCTGTCGGCGACTCTGCAGATCTTCGCCAGCCCGGTCGACCTCGCGCTGTACTTCAACGCCGCGACGTTCCTCGTCGGCGCCGTCGTCGTCGGCCGCTTGCGTGAGGTGTCCGGGCGCCCCACGTCGCGTCAGGCAGAGGAGCAGCCGACCGTCATCCGCACGGTCGTCGAGGGCTGGCGGTTCGTGGCCCAGAGTCGGGTCGTCCGGGGGCTGGTGATCGGTGTCGCGGGCGCGTTCGCCGTCGGCGGCGTGGTCATCGGGCTGGGTCGCACCTACGTCACCGACCTGGGTGGTGGCGCCGCCGGGTACGGCGTCGTGTTCGGCGCGGTGTTCTTCGGGCTGGCCGTCGGCATGGCGGTCGGCCCTCGCGTGTTGGCGGGCCTGTCGCGGCGGCGGATGTTCGGCATGGCGCTGACAGCTGCCGGTCTCGCTTTGGTCGCGGTGGCGCTGCTGCCGAACCTCGTGCTCGTGGCGTTCTGGACGGTGCTGCTCGGCCTCTTCGCCGGCGTCGCCTGGATCACCGGCTACACGCTGCTCGGTCTCGAGGTCGAGGACTCCATCCGTGGCCGGACCTTCGCGTTCGTCCAGACCCTGACGAGGATCGCGCTGGCCGTGGTGCTCGCGGCCGCTCCCGCCATCGCCGGCGCGCTCGGCACGCACCACCTGGAGCTCCCGGGTGGGGCGAGCCTCACGTACAACGGTGCCGCGATCACCCTCCTGCTCGGCGGAGTCGCGGCGACGGCGCTGGGCGTCGTGGCGTACCGAGAGATGGACGACCGTCCTGGCGTTCCCCTCTCCCGCGACGTCCGCGCGGCGTTCCGGGGCTACGACCGGGGGCGGTTCTCCGACACCGGCCTGTTCGTCGCCTTCGAGGGTGGCGAAGGCGCGGGCAAGTCGACGCAGGCGCACCGGCTCGCGCAGTGGATCCGCGAGCGCGGGGCGGAGGTGACCGTCACACGCGAGCCCGGCGCCACCGAGATCGGGAAGGACCTGCGGTACCTCCTCTTGCACAGTGGTCGGACACCGGTCTCGCCTCGGACCGAGGCCCTGCTGTATGCCGCGGACAAGGCGGAGCACGTCGACGCCGTCATCCGGCCCGCCCTCGACCGAGACGGCGTGGTGATCACCGATCGGTACGTCGACTCGACCCTCGCCTACCAGGGGGCGGGCCGCAAGCTCAGCCAACACGAGATCCTGCGGTTGTCCCGGTGGGCCACGAGAGGCCTGCGACCTCACCTCACCGTGCTCCTCGACCTGCCGCCCGAGGTGGGCTTGCTTCGCAAGGACGGGCCACGGGACCGGCTGGAGAGCGAGCCACTGGAGTTCCACCAACGGGTCCGCGAGCAGTTCCTCGAGCTCGCGGCCCTCGACCCCGACCACTACCTGGTCGTCGACGCCACCCAGCCTCCGGAGCAGATCGCCGACCGCGTCCGGGAACGGGTGAAGCCGCTGCTGGAGAATCTCCAGGCGCGTGCCAGCCGACGTCGTGGCGGACGAGAAGAGGCCGGGAGCGACGGGGCGACCTCCCAGGCCGCGAGCGACGACGACGGACGCCAGGCTGGGTCATCCCGCACGGAGGAGTCGCGTGGTCCGGAGAACGCGGGGGAGGCGCCTGGTAAGGAGGATGGGGCGGGCCCACACGACCGCTCCGCACGACGAACGGCGAGGGCCCAGACGTCGACGACGCGGGAGGTGCGGCCATGAGGGACGCGCTCGTGCAGCAGGAGCCGTCCACGGAGCACGGTGCCGCCGACGGCGTGTGGGCCGACCTCGTCGGCCAGGAGCCCACCGTCGCGATCCTGCGCGCGGCGGTCCAGGCCGCTGCTGACGTCCTCTCCGGCGCGCCCACCGATGGGGGCGGCTCCTCGACCTCCGGCATGACCCACGCGTGGCTGATCACCGGACCACCTGGTTCGGGCCGGTCCAACGCCGCGCGGGCCTTCGCGGCCGCGCTCCAGTGCGAGCGTCAGGGGTGCGGCGAGTGCGGCACCTGCCGGAGCGTGCTCGCCGGAACCCATCCGGATGTCACGCTGGTCCGCACCGAACAGCTGTCGCTTCGCGTCGACGAGGTGCGTGAGCTCGTCCGGAAGGCGGCGATGGCGCCAGTCGGCCGACGCTGGCAGGTCTTGGTGGTCGAGGACGCGGACCGGCTCACCGAGCAGGCGGCCGACGCGTTGCTCAAGAGCCTGGAGGAGCCGGCGGACCGAACGGTCTGGCTGCTGTGCGCCCCCACCGTGGAGGACGTCGTCCCCACCATCCGGTCCCGGTGCCGGCTGCTCGTCCTCCGCACCCCACCCGCGGAAGCGGTCGCCGCCGTCCTGCGCCGCCGGTATGACGTCGATCCTGAGCTCGCGATGTTCGCGGCTCGCGCCTCCCAAGGGCACATCGGTCGCGCTCGCGCGCTCGCCACCCAGCCGGAGGTGCGGGAGCGTCGTCAGCGGGTGCTCGCGATCCCCCAGCGACTCACGAGCCTCACTAACTGTCTGGCAGCTGCCGCCGAGCTCGTCGAGATGGCGGAGGAGGAAGCCCAGGCCACCACGGCCGAGCTGGACGCCGCTGAGAAGGCGGAGCTGGAGCACGCGCTCGGCATGACCCGCGGCTCCGGAAAGAGCGCGACCTCGCGGCACTTGCAGAGCGCGAAGAAGGAGCTGGAGGAGCAGCAGCGGGTTCGCGCCAAGCGGATGCAGCGTGACTCACTCGACCGTGCGCTGCTCGACCTGGTGGCGTACTACCGTGACGTCCTCGTCGTCGCGATGGGCGCTGGTGGCCAGCTTGTCAACGAGGAGTTGCGCGCCGAGATCGAACGCCACGCCGCCCGGACCGCCCCTGACCACGTTCTCCGGCAGATCGACGCGATCCTCGCCTGCCGTGAGGCGATCGCCGCCAACGTCGCGCCGCTGCTGGCGATGGAGGAGATGACCATCGCGCTCTGGGGTGGCGCCCGCTGAGCTGGCCTCACCCCAGCCGTCCACCGGGTCTGGACCGCGTTCGACCCCTCACGATCCTGGCAGGCGAGCGGAACGCCGCCACTAGGCTGCTGTCTCGGACGAAGCTGCAGGGACCGACTCGCGGAGTCGGTGTGGGCGGAAGGTTGATCGGGTGCGACGTAGGAGCACGGCGCGAGTCGGTGCCATCCTCGCCGGAGTGGTCGTCACCGCGATGCTCGCCGGTTGTGGTGTGGTGCCGCGAGCCGAGCAGGTCCTCGGCCACGCCGACGACACGCGGTCGGACCGAACACCTGGGGCCACGCCCGCGCCCGCGCCGTCGGGCGTGTCGAAGGACCTCCAGCGCTACTACCGGCAGCGCCTGACGTGGGAGCCGTGCGACGAGGGGAGCACGCTCCAGTGCACGACGCTGCGCGTCCCCCTCGACTACGACAACCCCGGCGGCAAGTCCATCGAGCTCGCCGTCCTGCGGTACCCGGCGCAGGACCAGGAGCGCAAGCTGGGCTCCCTGGTCATCAACCCGGGTGGACCCGGCGGCTCGGGTGTGGAGTACGCCGCGGTCGCGCCGTTCGTCATCAGCCGCCCCGTCCTCGAACGCTACGACATCGTGGGCTTCGACCCGCGTGGCGTCGGTCGCAGCGCGCCGGTCGACTGTGTGAGTGACCGACAACTGGACGCCTACCACGCCGCCGACGGCTCACCCGACAACGCGGCAGAACGCCGAGAGCTGCAACGGATCGCCCGACAGTTCGCGGCCGGCTGCAAGCGACGCAGCGGAGACCTGCTGCCCCACGTGTCCACTGAAGACGCCGCCCGCGACATGGACATCCTGCGGGGGGCCCTCGGCGACGAGGAGCTGACCTACCTCGGCAAGTCGTACGGCACCTTCCTCGGCGCGACATACGCCGAGCTCTTCCCTTCGCGAGCGGGCCGGCTGGTCCTGGACGGAGCGGTCGACCCGACGCTAAGCGCACGTGACCTCAGCCTGGAGCAGGCGAAGGGGTTCGAGGTCGCGCTCAAGGCGTTCCTCGAGGACTGCGTGCAACGCGAGGACTGCCCGCTCGGCAGGAGCCTCGACGAGGCGTACCGGAACCTCGACGCCTTCCTCGCCCGGGTCGACCGGAATCCGCTGCCCACGAGCAGCCGGCGGCGTCTCACCCAGGCGCTCGCCACGACCGGGATCATCATGCCGCTGTACGTGAAGGAGTACTGGCCGCGGCTGCGAAACGCGCTGGCGTCCGCGCTCGACGGCAACGGCAGCCGGCTCCTGGCCCTGGCGGACGAGTACACCGAACGGAACCCCGACGGCAGCTACCGTTCGAACGCCTCCGAGGTGATCCTCGCGGTCAACTGCATCGATCGCCCGGACGTCACGTCGGTCGAGGAGATCCTCAGGGAGGAGCCGGTCTTCCGCCAGGCGTCGCCCCGGTTCGGCTCCTTCATCCTGTGGGGGTCGCTGACCTGCGCCGAGTGGCCGGTGAAGCCCGTCGGCAAACCGGGACCGATCCACGCCAAGGGCACCAAGCCGATCCTCGTGATCGGTACCACACGGGACCCGGCCACGCCGTACGAGTGGTCCCGGAGCCTGGCGGAGCAGCTGGAGGCCGGTGTCCTGCTCACCCGGGAGGGCGACGGGCACACCGCGTACATGCAGGGCAACAGGTGTGTCGACGAGGTGGTCGAGGCGTTCCTGCTCGAGGGCGAGCCGCCCGAGGACGGGATGACCTGCCCGGAGAGCTAGCCGCGTCCGGTCCGGGAGGCGGCGGGCGCTGCCGTGGGGCTGCCCTCAAGGGGGCCGCGCGGACTCGTCGGCTCGGGCGTCCCCGGCAGGGTGCCGGGATGGGTGCCCGGGATGTCCGATTCACCCCCCTCAACGCTGTGGGGGGCGGTGGATGCGCAGGACTTTGTGGGGAGACGCTAAGCTGCTCTGCTGAGCAGAGGTCCCCCGCATCTGGCGGGGTGACGACCTGGCGCCGTCGGCCGCCGGGTATGCTCATCGCTCGTGCCGGTCAGGCACACGCCGCCTTAGCTCAGTCGGCCAGAGCGACGCACTCGTAATGCGTAGGTCGTGGGTTCGATTCCCACAGGCGGCTCCACTCATCAGTCCAGGTCAGGGCTTTGATCATCAACGACGGCTCGCTGGGGCACTGCCCCGTGGGCCGACGATGCCCCCGTGATGCCCCCGATCTTGCGCGCGGCGTTCCACAGGTTGGCGTCCAGGAGATGCCCGTACAGGTCCATCGTGATCGACGCGGTGGCGTGCCCGAGCACCCGCTGAACCACTGTCGGATCGGCACTCTGGGCGAGCCAGATGGACGCGGCAGTATGCCTGAGATCGTGAACCCGTAGACTGGGGAGCCCAATCGCGGCCACGGCCTTCGTCCACTGCACCGAGCGCTTCCAGTTCGACTCCCGCAGCGGACCACCCTCGGGCGCGGCGAAGAGCCAGTCATCCGGCGCCTTGCCGGCAGCCCAACGATCGACGATCGGTACCAGCTCGTCAACGAGTGGGACCGTCCTCGCTCTGGCGTTCTTCACCGAGTCCACGTCGAGCTTTCCACCACCACGGCTCGCCAGGATTGCCCGCAGTCGGCCAGGACCTGGCCGGGCAGCATGCACACCTACACCCGGTCCACCGTCGCGGTCGACCGCACCCGCCGCAGCTCCGGGAACTGCTGCCTACCGTCGCGGGACACGACCAAGCCGAGGTCGGCCATCACGGCCTGCCACCCCGCGCCGGTACACGAACACCCGACGCCGCCAGGCACGCGCCCGCCGCGCCACCAACCGGGAACGAGCCCGGATGCGCACACCGCCAAGCCACAACCACCGCCACGGCACCAGCAGCCAGGCCCACAACCGCCGGCACCCGGCCGAGGCGTCGAGCCACCACAACCCCCAACAGGCCCCGGCCGCCAGCCACACGCTGGGGTGACGGGCCAGCCACCACACCCCGGCAACAAGCTTCGACCCCAGCCACAGCGTGATCACCGCGCCGAGCCCGATCCGGATCACCTCGCGCCGTATCTGCGGAGCCTCAGCCACGGCCACCACCCCCGATACCACGGTCCACCGCGGCCTCGACCCGCGACCTTTCGACCGTCGCCGGCACCGCTCACACAAACCGTCAGCCGTGGCCGCCTCGAGCCGGCCGCAGCCAGCGCACCGGTCCACCCAGCCAGCAGACCCCGCCACCGGGGCCAACAAATCTTTTTCACACGCCAGACACCGTCGGCGCGCGTGTCTAGCACACCCGAAAGGCGCGTGGATCGCTCAGGTGAGCAGCGGAAGGACCACGACGCTCGCGTAGTCGGTCTCGATGAACCCTCGCGTGCGATGGGCACCGCGACCCAGCGCTCGCGATGACGCTCGTACCACAGCAGGTACTCACGGGACCGGTCGAGACGACGCATGACGAAGCCTCCTCCCCGTCAGCATCCGAGACTCAGACACGACTTCGCTCCCTCCACACCAGGGATCGAGGTTGGAGGCGCGAGGGCGGTGGGGTCCCGGGCAAGGTCCAGCACCGCCCCCGCGCTAGTCACAGCCAGAGCCGCCGCCTAGGCGGCCGCGTCCTTGCTCTCCCGCGAACGCCCAGCACTCCGCGGCTTCGGCGCCACAATCCCCGTCGCACGGAACGACCAGGCCAACCGCGCCCGGCACCGATGCGCACCAGGGCCACCCGAGCACCGCGACGTGTCCACAGACGGCGCCACCGTCAGCCCTTCGAACTCCACCGGCCGAAACGGCATCCCAGCAGGCGCCTCCGGCAACACCGGCTTGTGCTCCGACACGATCCGCACCGTGATCGCCGCGTTCTTCCCCGCTGCCGCAGGGTCAGCGTCCAGCACCTCGAACGTCCACACCGGAAGCCCGGTGTCCTTGTCGACCTGCTGCACGAACCGATCCGACGTCGACCGCTCAAAGTCCCGAGCCGGCTCCACCTCCGTCGCCACGAACGCGTACAAGCCGTGCGGGAACACATCCACCGAATCCACCGGGAGACGCCCAGCAATCGCCATGATCTTCACCTCTGTGGCTGCTGAGCGTGAGGACGTTTTCGCCCTCGCGATAGGACTGATTCGTCCTCTAATGTGGGACTGAGAGGTCCGGTTGTCAAGGACTAAGACGTCCCCCGAAGATGGAGGTGTGGAGATGTCCGAGGTGATGCGCCGACGCAGGGCGGAGCTGGGTATGTCCCAATCCGAGCTGGCCGCCGCGGTTGGAGTCGACCCGCGTCAGATCAGGCGGTACGAGTCAGGCGAGCAACAGCCCGTCCTCTCGGTCGCCGTGGCCATCGCCAATGCACTCGACATCTCGCTTGGTGAACTGGCCGGGATTCCAAGTCACCGCGTAAGCCTCTCGGGTGAGTGGTACGCGTGCTGGCAGTCATTCAGGAATGGCGTCGAGGACCTTCGAGTCCAGAAGGTGCGTTTTCGCCAGCACGGAGAGTTCATACAGGTCGAGGCTCTCACACGAGGAACGGCTGCCGAGAAAGGTGGCTATCTGTGGCGCGGTGAGCTTCGCCTGTGGGACAACGAAATTCTCATGGGCTGGTACGCGGCTAACGACGGCTCGGTCCGCTCGAAAGGGACGATGTACTTCGTCATGCATCCCCACGGGATCAACATGACCGGCCGATGGGTCGGACTCAGCTACGACGGGAAGATCGTGACGGGCTGGGGAAGCATGGCGAAGAGCGACGAGGAGGCCAGGAGGCTCGTCGAGCAGCTAAGGGAGCAGGAGAGCGGCCGCGATGGATGAGGTCTGCGAGGTCATCATCACGGCGCCGGATCCCGACTGGCTCACCGACTTTACACACAGACTTATCCTCGACCGACTGTGCGCATCAGGCCACAACATCGCCGAGATAGAAACAACCTATCGGTGGCGCGGTCGAGTGCACAGAAAAACCGAAGCCCGCGTCGCCCTGCGCACCCGATGTGGCTTAGTGCCCCAAATCGTCGAACGCACCAAGCGCGAGCATCCTTACGAGGTCCCGTCCGTCGTCGCCGTCCCCATGACCGACGGTAACCCCGAGTACATTCGCTGGATCATCGACGAGACGAGAACGCCCTAACTCGGAACTCCTCGACTCGCCACGCGGCACACGTGGACCGCGCACACTCGCTGGCAGCGATCCGTTGCTGCATTGACCTCTACCAGATCCAGATCAAGGGTGCGCCACTGACGCGGCGCGCGCTGCGCCCGGTCTCGGCACTGCGGGCGGCCCGGGGCCGTCCTCGGCCGGGCCGGCGCGGCCACGACAGCCGGCACACCAAACCACTGACCGAGATCAACAACAGAACAGGCGGCTCTCACGAAGGCCCAGGTCAGGAGCGGTACCACCCGCCTCCGCCCTGGGCCTTGTGCTCATCGAGACAGGCAAAGCAGCCGAACGAGCAGCCAGGCGCCAGGACGACGGCGCAGAGCCCCAGCAGACGGATGGTCGTCCGGAGCCCGCACTTCTGACCACAGGGCTGACCCCAGCCGACCTGCCGCCTCGTGAGACACCTGCAGGACGCCGCTCGCCCGTTCCCGCGCCTGCCGGGAGCGATGAATCTGCCCAGGCCGTCAGCAGCCGAGCGATCTCTCGTACCTGGTCAGGACCACGCCGCCGGGGAACGTCCGCGTCTCCACCAGGTTCAGGTTCACCCTGCTTTCCAGCGCGGTGAAGAACGGTGTACCGCCCCCCACGAGGACCGGGTGGGTGACGATCTCGTACTCGTCGATCAGCCCGGCCCGCATGACCGCTCCGGCGAGCGTTGCGCCGCCGACCCTCATCGGCCCGCCGTCCTCGGCCTTGAGCCGGGTGATCTCGGCGATCGCGTCGCCGGTGAACAGGCGAGCGTTCCAGTCGACCTTGTCGATCGTTGAGGAGAACACCACCTTCGGCGTGTTTCGCCAGTTCCGCGCGAACTCGATCTCTGCCGGGGTGGCGTCCGGCTGCTGGTCGCGCGTCGGCCAGTAGACGCTCATGGTCTCCCACAGCCGGCGCCCGTACAGAAACAGGCTGATCGACCGCTCCTTTTCGAGCCACCACTGGAACAGCTCATCGCTCGGCCCGCTCCAGCCGAGGTCGCCGCCCGGCGCGGAAATGTAGCCGTCCAGGGTCAGGTTCATGCCGTAGATCAGTTTTCGCATGGCGCCACGCCTTCGGTCAGTTGCCTCGGAAGACTAGACCCAGGCGAGCGAAGGAAACGGATCGGTGCTCCAGCTGTTCATACGGACCCAGCTGCGCACCAAGACCAAGCCGACGGCCCTCGAGGGCAGCTCCGGCCGTAGCGCCGGGTCCGCTCTCTCACATGTTGGTGAGATGACGCGCTCACCTACCTTCACGATCCGAGCCACGGTCACAACTGTGCGCCCACTGGTGGCCCGGGTGGATGCGGGCGAGAAGCTTGGCGAGGGTCTCGCGCTGGGCTGGGGTCATGTGGGGCACGGTCGCGTCGAAGTCGGCCTGGTCCTTCGACCGGACGTACTTGGCCTTGAACAGCAGGACCAGCTCGGGAGCGAGGTAGGGAATGCCGTCCGCGGTGTGGTGGATGATGTCGCGGTAGGGGAGCCGGATCGTCTCATCACGCCGCCAGATCCAGGTGTCGCCGTCGTGGGGCTCGCGGAACACATCCACGAGGTAGTTGTCGGTCGTGGGGTCGCGCAACCAGGTCTGGTGGGTCGCCGCCAACACCTCAGGCGGGGCGTTCTTCCAGATCCTGCCGCCGCTGACCACATCGAAGACGTAGCCGGAGAAGCGAGCACGGATCTCGGGAAAGCGCGCGGCGGGGACGGCGATCTCGAGGTCCTCGTGTTCGCGGGTTTGCCTACCACGAAACAGCTCGAGCGCCCAGCCGGCGGCGACGTACCAGGGCGTGCTGACACCCGCCAAGTGGCGTGCGACCTCGTGCGGCGTCCAACAGGACGACCACTTGGCATCGAGCGCGTCGCGCTCGGCAGGTGACAGTGGGACACCGCCGGGCGGGTGATCGCTCACCGCACGAGCGTATCGACGGAACGATGACGTTTTCGCGCCGTCGATCATGGAAACGCCGAAACCGCATGCCGCACCGCCTCCGGCACTACAGTTCCGGCATGCTCATTCGGCCAGTACGCGCTGAGGACGCGGCCAGTCTGCGACGGAACTGCTTCAGCGCGATGAGCCTCGAGGACATCGCTTCGTTGATCGAGGACTCAGCTGACGCGATGGAGCGCGGGGAAGGCGTCATGCTCGTCGCGGTCGACGGCGAGAAGGAAGCCGTGGGCACGTGCAGCGTGAGTCGCCTGGGGCATCGCCTGTGTCGGCATCGGGCCGAGATCAGCGGGTTCGTCGTCGCTCCTCTGTCGCGAGGGACCGGGCTCGCGCGCCAGATCGTCGAGGCGGCTCGTCGGCAGGCCGCGAGCTGGGGCTGCACGATCCTCGAGATCAGCTGTCGGGGCGGCACGCACGCTGAGCGTGCCTACCGTGGGCTCGGCTTCACCGAGTGGGGCAGGCTCCCGGGCGGCTTCCACGACGACGGCGACCTGGTCTTCGACGACGTACGGCTGTGGATGCCGATCCCTCAAGACGCTCGCTGAGCCTTCGGTCACGTCCGCGGGCCGCACCGAGCTAGTCTGCGGGTCGCGGTTGAGGGAGGAGACGGTGCGGCGACTCATCGACGTGGTGGCCCGGACGGGGCCGGTCCTGTTGGACTTCGACGGTCCCGTGTGCGGCCTGTTCGCGGGCGGTCGGGTCGCCACCGTCGCGGCACGGCTCCGCGACGTGCTCGCCGCCCACGGCGTCGACCTCGGGACGATCTGGAACAACGATCAGGACCTGCTCAACCTCCTTCAGCGCTTTCAACGCTTCGCTCCGGATCTCCTGCCCGTGGTCGAGAACGCTCTCGTCCACGAGGAGGTCACCGCGGCGAAGGTCGCGCCACCGACCACGCACGCCCACGAGGCCATCCGTGCCTGCCACGCGAACGGGCGGCCGATCGTCATCGTCAGCAACAACGCGCCCCAGGCGGTTCGCGCCTACCTTGACCAGCACGAGCTCAGCCACCTGATCCGCGGTGTCGTCGGCCGTGCTCATGCCCGGCCGGACCTCATGAAGCCGCACCCGGACCCGGTGCGCCGTGCGCTCGCGATGCTTGGCGCTCGACCCGACGAGTGTGTCTTGGTCGGTGACTCCGACACCGATATGCAGGTCGCTCGGGCGACCGGCGTTCACCCGGTCGGCTTCGCGAACCGACCAGGGAAGCGGACACAGCTCGAACGCGCTGGAGCAGAAGTGGTCATCGACAGCATGGCAGCTTTCGCGGCCGCGGTCTCCACGTCCGCGGGCTCCTGAGCATCGCGTGGCACGTAGGGTCCGAACCCATGGCGCACATCCACAAGGCGACGCTGCGTCCCACGAAGATCGACCTCCTGCGTGCTTGGCTGCCGACCCGCCCGTGGTTCGACGCGGACGGTGAGCTTCAGCGGGTCGGCGCGTACCGGTTCGACGATCCGGCCGGCCAGGTGGGCATCGAGGCGTCGCTCATTCGGTCCGGTGACGGAACGGTGTTCCACGTGCCGCTGACCTACCGGGACGCGCCGCTGCCTGGGGCCGAGGCGTTCCTGGTCGGGACGGCTGAGCATTCGGTGCTCGGCCAGCGGTGGGTGTACGACGGGTGTGGTGACCCGGTCGCGATGACAGCGTTCGCGACAGCCATTCTGACCGGGGGCACTCAGGCCCAGGAGTACGTCGACGTCGGGGGGGCGGCTGGAGCCGCTGCCACCGACGGTGACGGTGGCGGGCAGCGGCAACCGCCCCGAACCCTCGACGGAGATTCACGCCGTCCGATGCCACGACGAGGGGCCGACCACGGTCGTGCGGGCGGCCGGGATCGAGGTGGTCGTCGCCCGAGTGGTCGGCACTGAGATCTCTGTCGACGAGACCTTGGCGGGACGCTGGGACGACGGCGAGTCCGTCGTCCTCGCCGGGCTGCGACTGGTCTGAGCGGTCGACACGGCGAGCCTCCATACCTCGCGCTCCGGGCGGATGATCGCGCCTGAGCGCACCGCGACCTTTCGACGTCGTGGCGGCCGTGAGGCTCGCCACGGTGCACAACCACCGCGGGGACCCTATGGCACGCTGTCCGCATGATTTCGGTGTCGGACCTCGACCCGCTCACCCGGGCGTTCTGGCGGTGGACGGGTCGGCGGGTCGACCTCTCGGGGGCGGAGCAGTGGCTGGCCGCGCCCATGCACGACACGGCGACGGTCGGCGACAGCTGGCTGGCCGCGGCGGCAACCGCTCACGGTGGCACGGTTGCTGAGGGAGTGTCCGGCGGACTACTGGCCAGCATGTCGCAGCTCGACGGTCCGGAGTTCCGGGCGGCCGCCGTACGACCGGAGATTCGCAGCTTCTACGAGGAGACCTCCCTGTGGCGGATGGAGGTCTGGACCCAGTGGAACCCAGTCTTCCAGCCGGGAGGTGAGTTGATCACCCGGCTGTTCGGTCGTCGCGTTCAGCAGCTCGCCCTGCCGACCCAGCCGCTCGCGGTGGCGCACGGCGTGGACAGCCGGGTCGTTCCCATTCTCGGCCCGGATGGTGAGCAGCGCGCCGCGGCCTGGATGCGGACGTTGCGGTCGACAGGCGAGTACGTCTTCAGCGGCTGCTACTCCAGCCGGCGTCTTCCTGGGAAGCAGCAGCCGCGCGTGCACGTGGCGTTCCCGCTGCAGTCCGGCAACGTGCAGGTCTTCCTCCGCCCGATCGCGGAGCCCGACGGCTCGTTCACGTTGTCGTCGCCGCGAGGGGCGTTCGGTGACGACGGCGCTTACGTCGTGGTTGACAGCCCCAAGGGCACCTACGCCAAGCGGTTGCCGATCCACGAGACCTTCCACGTCTACGTCGACAGTGAGGGAGTCCTGAGGACCGACCACGAGCTACGCCTGTGGTCAGTGACCGTCGTTCGCTTCCACTACAAGCTCACGAAGCAGGGCGAGCGCGGCCGGGATTCGGCAGGAGCGGCGAAGCCTCAACGTGCCGACTGCACGGATCGAAACGGACTCGCGTCGTCCGGCGTTGAAGGGGCACAGGGCTAGCCACTGGTCATGTGTCCTGTTCGCGCAAGCGGCTGGACGATGGCTGACGACCTCAGGATCCGCCCGAGCTGGCCGACCGATAGACGTCGAGCGCGGCGTGGTGATCCGACCGCGCTGCCGATGACGAGCCGTTCCGGTGTGCCGCGGGAGAAGGTGGTCGCTCGTGCCGTCACTCGAGGTAGGGCTCGGTGGCTCCGCTCAGGTAGTGCTCGATGCGGCGGCGCATGGCGCGATCCATGGGATAGTCGAGCACCTCCTCTCGATCCACCCACCGGACGTCGCGGCTCTCCGGGCTGGACGTGGGCTGGCCGCCGCGTGGCCGTGCGGTGAGCACGATTGAGAACTCCTGTCGGGCCTCGCCATTGCTCGTGTAGAGGATGATGTGGCGAGGGTCGGTGTAGATGCCCACCAGACCGGTGATCTCGCAGTCGATCCCGGTCTCCTCCTTGGTCTCGCGAACGGCCGCCTGGACGAGGGACTCGCCGAGGTCGATGGCGCCACCTGGCAATGCCCAGTTGTCGTTGTCCGTCCTCCGGAGGAGCAGGATGCGCCCGTCGTCGTTCTCGACGACCACGTTGACCGACGGGACGAGCGAGTTCGCGCGCGGGGCGTTCGGGTCGTCGTGGTAGTCGATCCTGCGCGGCGGAGGCATGGGCCCACCGTAGAAGACACGTGAGCAGGTGACGGAGGTAGGGTTCGCGACAGTGGCTGGCACGGGCTATTCCCGATGAGCCTATTCCCGATGAGCGCGGCCGTGCCAAAGCACACCTGCGTCGCTGATTGCCGTTGACGGACGAGAGCCGACCACCGGGGCGTGCGGGAGGAGATACTCACGTCACGCATCGCGATCCACTGGCGCGATCGTGGTTGACACCGGACGCCGATGCGACGCGTGCGTGATGGTGCGACGTGTGTGAGGAGTCAGCCCCTGTGCTTGGGAAGGACGACGATGCGACGTCGAGGAGTCCTCGCCGGTCTTGCCGGCCTCGTAGGCCTTGGAACCGCTCAGCCCGTGTTGGCCGCGACCTCGCGACAGTCGGCCGGTGCGCGCCGACGCCCTCGCCGAGTGCGGGTCGGCATCGAGAAGCTCGCACGGGACCGCTATCGGCTTCTCCGTGGTCAGAAGGTGGGCGTCATCACCAATCCCACAGGTGTCCTGCCGGACCTGCGTCACGAGGTCGGACAATGATCGACGTCCAGAAGGATCCAGCGGCCAGGACACTGACGTTCACCGCGCGGTTCGACGCCCCGGTGGAGCGGGTGTGGCAGGTGTGGGCGGACCCTCGGCAGCTCGAGCGGTGGTGGGGCCCGCCAGGCTACCCCGCGACGTTCGCCGACTTCGAGCTGGCGCCGGGTCGTGAGGTCGGCTACTTCATGACCGGCCCCGACGGCAAGCGCTACCACGGTTGGTGGCGCATCCTGTCCGTCAATCCGCCCCGCGGCCTGGAGTTCGAGGACGGTTTCGCGGACGACGACGGTCGCCCCAACCCGGACATGCCCACCACGACAGCTCGCGTCACGCTCGAACCGGACGGCGAGGGTACGCGGATGCTGATCGAGAGCACGTTCCCCACGAACGACGCCATGGAGCAGCTCGTCGCCATGGGCATGGTGGAAGGCATGCGCGAGGCGATGGGCCAGATCCCCTCGATCGTGGGGGCCGACCCGGCAGCGTGAGGCGCGGAAGGATGACGCGGTGGCGGGCGGGCTCAGCTTCCCTGCTGCTGCGCCATCCGCGCCATGTTCCGGACCACCTCGTCCGGTGTCTGTCCGCCGGCCTCCGCGGCCGCCTTGATCTGGCTCCACGTGATGTTGCGCTCGTCCCCGTGCTGCTCCTCTGGACTGCCACAGCCACAGCTCGCGCACATGGGTGGACTCCTCCTCCATCACCTGATCGCCGTCGGATGGGGGTCAAACTCGCGGGCGAGACGTTCCCTTGTGCACACTTCCCCGTACGTCGGGGTTCACACGGGCAGCTCATGGAGCTGCACTAGCCCTCCGTCGCGGTGACCCCTACCCTGCTGCCGTGCTGACCCTCCGTCCCACCACCGCGGACGACATCCCGCACGTCGTCGCGATGGAGACCGCACCGGACACTCACGAGTGGTTGTGTGCGACCGGCCGCGCCTGGCACGAGAAGGCGCTGGCTGACCCGGCTCAGGAGCATCTCCTGGCTGTCGAGGGGTCGACGATCGTGGGTTTCGTCGTTCTCGCCGATCTGCACAACGCCGAGCGTGTGATCGAGATCCGGCGGATCGTGGTGGATCCGGCGTCCCGCGGCAAGGGTCATGGGCGGTCCCTGCTCCGAGCGGCGGTCGAGCGTGCCTACGGACACCACCACGCGAGGCGAGTCTGGCTCGACGTCAAGCCGCACAACCACAGGGCCCGGGCACTCTACGAGTCGGAGGGCTTCCGTGCCGACGAGACGGTCCGACACATGGTGCGGGCGCAGGACGGCACGATGTCGGAACGCGTCGTCATGACGCATACTCCGGGGCGGCACTGACGGCCATGACGCTCGCCGGCACCGCGGGTATGACTCCACGGTGCAGACCTTCCTCCCGTACGCCGACTTCCGAGAGACGGCCAAGGTCCTCGACCCCAAGCGGCTGGGGAACCAGCGCTCGGAGGCCCTGGTGATCCTGCGGGTCTGCCACATCCCGACCTACGGCTGGCAGAACCATCCGGCTGTGCGCATGTGGCGCGGCTACGCGGAGGCGCTGATCTGCTACGGCGCGGCGATCTGCGCCGAGTGGAGGGCACGTGGACACGTCGACACCGTGGAGGACAAGCTCCTCGAGTACGCGAAGAAGGGACGCGCGCGAGAGCAGGAGGAGCTGGCCAGCGTGGGCCTGCTGCCGCCCTGGTTAGGGGACGAGCGGCTGCACCGGTCGCACCAGTCGGCGCTGCTGCGGAAGAACCCCGAGTGGTACAGGCGGTTCTTTCCCGACGTACCGGACGACCTCGACTACTTCTGGCCGGTGTGAATCCGGCCGGTGTGGACGGGTGCGGCGACGGCGTCCGGCTCGTCCGACAGCTGCGCGGCTAGCTTCGCGAGGGTTTCCTTGTCGGCGTCGGCCATGTGGTCGGCCAACGCCTCGAGGCGTCGGATGATCTCTCGGTGACAGATCGCAGACACCCGTGCGCCCTCGTCGGTCACGGTGACGCGGCATGCCCGACGGTCGTGGTCGTCGGGGATGCGGGTGATCAGTCCGCGTCGGGCGACTCGGTCCACCAGGCCGGTGAGGCTCGACTTCTCCAGATCCAGCGCCTCGGCGAGCTCCTTCATCCCGATCGCGCCAGTGTCCACCAGGCACAGCAGGTGCACCTGTTGCGGCGTGAGGCCCTGCTCCCGGGCGACGTCGGCGAACACGCGATCAACCAGGCGGGAGATGTGCACCAACGCGTCCGCCACCGAGCCCATGCCCGAAGTCTACTTGCCAATCGTTGGCACTCCGAACTAGTTTAGTTCGTACTACCAACTATACGTAATACGAACTAGGAGAGCCGATGAGCGCAACCGTCACCGTGGTGGGCGGCGGATACGGCGGCACCGCGGTCGCGAAGGAGCTGGACGACGTCGCCGATGTGGTCCTGGTCGAGCCTCGTGACAGCTTCTTCCACAACATCGCCGCCCTACGCGCCCTCGTCGACCCCGCGTGGGCGGACCGGATCTTCCTGCCGTACGACCGGCTGCTCAGACGCGGCCGGGTGGTGCGCGACCACGCCGTCCGGGTCGCACCGGACGGCGTCGAGTTGGCCTCCGGCGTCCGGTTGGCCAGCGACTTCATCGTCCTCGCAACCGGTTCGACCTACCCGTTCCCGGCGAAGCTGGACGTAGACGACAGCGCGGCGGCCAAGGAGCGGCTGCGGACCGCGCACGAGCAGCTCGCTGCAGCCGACCGCGTCCTCCTGCTCGGCGCCGGACCGGTGGGCTTGGAGCTCGCCGGCGAGATCAAGGCCGCGTTCCCCGACAAGGCGGTGACGATCGTGGACCCCGGCCATGACGTCATCACCGGCGAAGACCTTCCCGACGAGTTTCGTGCCGAGCTGCGTCGCCAGCTTGCCGAGCTCGGCGTGGAGCTCGTGCTCGGCACGACCTTGACCGCGGAGCCGGTCCCCGATCCCGGGACACTCAAGCCGTTCACCGTGACCACTCAGTCCGGTCGCACGCTCGCCGCCGACATCTGGTTCCGCTGCTTCGGCGGCTCGGTTCTCACCGACTACCTCGCCGACGAGCTGGCCGTCGCCCGTCAGCCGAACGGGCGCCTCGACGTCACGCCGGATCTGCGGCTGGCCGGCGCGGACCGCGTCTTCGCGTTGGGTGACATCACCGCGATCCCGGAGGCGAAGAAGGCCGCCGCGGCCAGGGCGCACGCCGAGGTGGTGGCCGCCAACATCCGCACGCTCCTCGAGGCCGGATCCTCCGCCGACCTGGCGACCTATCAGCCCGACGAGCCGGGCATCGCGGTCCCACTCGGCCCCAGGGCCGGCGCGTCGTACGCCCGCAAGTACGGCGGCCTCTTGGACGCCGCGACCACGTCGCAACTGAAGGGCGCCGACCTGTTGGTGGGCGAGTTCGCCGAGCTGTTCGGGCTGGTCGACTGAGCCGAGCCGCCCGCAACACGACCCCAGTGCCTCGGGACGTCGTCCGGCCGCGGGCCAGCTGAGTGGTGGTGCGCGGCCGGGCACTCGCCGAGATGCCGGCAGAAGTCGCTCAGCTGGGCGGCGGCTGGTCCCGTGGGCAGGCGTACGCCGTTCGTCCCGCCAGCTCACCCGTTTGCACCGGGGTCCCGCAGCGCCGACACCGCTCCTGCTTGTAGACGTACCGACCCTCCGACTCAGGAATCGTGCGGACGTCCACCCCGGGTGGGCGCACGGTGATGATGCGGCCCTCGGCCACGGCTCGCCGCATCATCAGCGTCAGATGCGACCACAGCGAGTCGAACACGTCGCGCGACACGGAGGTCCCCCGGACGGTGGGGTGAAGGCCGGTCAGGAACAGCCCTTCGGCGCGGAGCACGTTGCCCACGCCGGCGAGGACGGCTTGGTCGAGCACGAGTGCGCCGATCATGCGAGAACTGCCCGCGATCGCCGCGAAGGCCGCGTCCGGGTTCGCGTCGTCCCGCAGCGGGTCGGGTCCGAGCCGGGCGACGATCCTGTCCCGGCCCTCCGGTCCGAGGAGTTCACAGACCGTGGGCGCGACGAGGTCGATCCCGGCGTCCGGGCCGCTGATCCGAAGACGTGCCTGCGCGAGAGGCGGTGCACCCGGACGGACGGGAAGGAACGTGCCCTGCCGCCCGAGATGGACGTGCAGGACCTCCTTGCCTTCCCACCAGTAGAACAGGTGCTTCCCGTACGCTTCGACCCTCTCCAGCCGGGATCCGTCGAGGTGCCGCGCACCCTCGAGAAACCGCTTTTGTGGAGAACTCACCCGGAGCAGCGCACCGGCGAAGGTCTGCTCCTGGTCGCGGGCGTACCGATGGATCAGGTGACCCTCGGGCATTCGAGCCTCCTACCCGAGCCGGGCCACCACAACCGTGGCGACCGCTTGCACGGCGCGCGATGGCTGTCGGGGCCGCCGATCTCGCAGTCGGCCTAGGAAGGATCGCTCTCGGCGAGCCGACGTTCCAGCCACCCGTAGCAGTCGTTCAACACCGACCACGGCGGCGTGTGGCCCGCGTCGTGGACGACGAACTCGAGCGCGTCAGCCGCGTGATGCGCCGCGTAGTGGCGTCGGGCGGACTCCACGAGGTCGCGGTTGTGCTCGCCGTCGCTGTCACCACCGCCGACGAGGAGGAACGGCCGCGGCGCGACGAGACCCAGCACGTCGTCCATGTCGCGATCGCTGGGAACGCGGCCGTCGAGATACCACGGGTCGGCCCAGTTGGAGTGCGCGAAGCCCAGCCCTGGCTCGTGCGCCACCCCCGCGCACACGCGAACGTCGAGGGCGGCGAGGAGCAAGGCGAGCTTGCCACCGAGGGAGTGCCCGAACACAGCGACCTTGCGCACCCATGGGAGGGACAGCAACGTGTCGACCGCGCGCTCGAGGTCGGCGACCGCGCGTCCGAGACCAGTCCCGGTCGAGGTCGCACGGTGCAGCGCGACGCTGGGCGCGTAGCGTTCGCGCAGGTCGCCGGATCGGCGGTCGGGCAGCACGTACTCGAACCACCACGGCACTGCGAGCGCGGCCACGCCACGGCGCGCGAGGTGCCAGGCGAAGGCGCGTCGCTCCAGCTCGGGATCACGCGGGCGCCACGAGGCGGTTTCGGGCCGTCCGATGGTGACGTGGACGTCGTAGAACGGAACGAGGACGACCGCATCCCCGTCGTGGTCACGCGGTCGCAGGAGCGCGCACTGCAGGGTGGTCCCGACCGACTCGATGTGGAGCCACGAGAGCGTGGTGCCCGGTGGCGGTACGGGGTCCTCCTCCCAGCGAGGACGTACCGGTTCGGCCCGTGGAACACCGAGCCAGTCCCGCCACCACCGTCGACGGCGCGACGCCTCCGCCATGTCGAGGCACCGTATCCCGTGGTGGCGCCGATGGCAGTGGCCGAATCCTGTCGAGGTGCTGCGTGGACGTGGACGAGCCGGTCGTGGTGGCGAAAGGCTGGGCACACCACCGCCGACGGAGCCGGCCGAAGGCGGTGGTGTTTTCGTGTCCTGCCATGTCGTTGGAGCCAGGGGGTCACCGCTCGATGTCACGATGCCGCACGTGGGTCGCTGGGCGACGCGAGGTGCTGGGTGCCACGGTCGGACTCGCCATGGCCTGGACCTTGGGTCCCGCGCCGTCGGCCCGTGCGTCGGCGGGCGTTCGTGGCCGCGGCCGGCTCGGTGGTTCGCAAAGAGCCGACCGGCTCGGTGGTCCGACGATCCAGATCGACCCGGGCTTCGCCTACTACCACGACCGCTCGCCGGACAGCATCGCCGACGAACTGGTCCAGAACGGCTACGTCGGCGTCCGCTACTTCGTCACGAACGAGAACAACGTCGACGGCGACCTCGTCGCGGCGTTGCGGGCACGTGGGCTGACCGTCTGGGCGCTCGTCCTCGGCAACGGGTCGTACTCCGTCGACCGCTTCCCTGAGGGGTGGCAGGACTGGCAGATGGAGCTGGTCACTCCCGTCAACGACGGCTACTACCGCTTCTCCCCGCACTGCGCCGAGTACGTCGCGTGGAAGAAGCGGGCGCTCGCCACACTGGTCGCGACGTATCCCTTCGACGGTATCGAGATCGCCGAACCCTACCTGCCGGACTGGAACGGCATCGACCGCGGCTACTACGGTGACGTCGGCCCACACGCCCAGGCGGCCTTCGTCGAGCGCTACGGTCGCGAGATCCCGAACTTCACCGATCCCTCGCACCCGCACTACTACCGCACGGACACCGAGCTCTACCAGCTCTGGGTCGACTTCCGAGTCGACGCGGTGAACGCCTTCCTCGACGAGGTGATCAATGGGGAGGGAGGCGTCCGAGCCGTCAACCCGGATGTCCTGGTCGCGACGTGGTCGCTCGCGATCGACGCCGGTCCGGATTCGGTCGCGTTGGAGCGGGAGTACCAAGGGCTCGACGCGCCAGCGATGATCGCGACTGTCCAGCCCGACGTGCACATCCTGCAGACCAACTGGCCTGACTGGGTTCGCCCCGACCTACCGGCCAACTACGCGCGTGCCTACCAACCCTTCGTCGACGACATCCGCGCCGTACATCCCGACATTCCCTTGGGGATCCAGACCGACATCGGTTCGCAGCTGGCGATGGCACGGAACCGCGCTTGGCTGGAGGAGTTCGTCGCGACCGTGGAATCCATGGGCTTCGCGACGTGGACGGCGTACGAGTACCACATCGGCGGCTACATGTATGACGAGGCGCCGGTCCCGACGCAGGCGATTCGGTTGCCGGACGGCGCGATCCGGGTGTCGTTCGACCGCCGCATCGATCCGGAGTCGGCCACACGGCGCTCGAGCTTCCAGGTTGTCCTGGATGGCACGCGCCGTCGGTGGGTGGACCCGCGCTATGTCAGCGTCGACGGAAACCTCGTCCACATCAGACAGCCTGGTCTTCCTCTGGACGGCTTCGAGCTCGCGGTCCGCAACGTGACGGATGATCCGCGTCGTTGGCTCTACAACAAGACCGCCGAGCCGCATCAGGTTCCGCCAGGCACCTCCGTGCGGGTGCCGGCCACGGCATGAGGGACGAGCGGCGGCAACGCCGGTGGCGTGCGCAGAAGCCTGGTTGTGTTTTCGGCTGAGACCGTTTCGGGACGAGTTCGCGGCGAGTTCTCGACGAGGCCATGTTCGTCCAGCACAGTTCCCGCCGAGGGCATGGTGATCGTCGGCTGACCGCCATGTCCGCGCTGTGTCGTGCCTGGATGTGGCCTTCGGAGAGGACCGCACATGTCGGCTCGAGCCGTCGCGGCCAGTCGTCGTCGCTTTCTCACGGTCGCCGGGAGCGGAGCGCTCGCGCTCGCGATCGACTCCGCGCTGACATCGCCCCGCAGAGCGTGGGCGAATCCCAGCTTCGCTGACGATCCCTTCACCTTGGGCGTGGCGTCGGGGGATCCGTTGCCGGACGGTGTCGTGCTGTGGACACGTCTGGCTCCAGAGCCGACCGCGCCGGACGGCACGGGCGGCATGCCGGACCTCAGGGTTCCGGTCCACTGGCAGGTGGCCGAGGACCCCTCCTTTCGACGTGTCGTCCGCACCGGGACGGCGACGGCGACGCCGCAGCTCGCTCATTCGGTCCACGTCGAAGTGTCGGGACTCCGACCGGATCGCGAGTACTGGTATCGCTTCCGCGCCGGGCGATACCTGAGCCCTGTGGGGCGAACGCGGACCGCACCGGCCGTCGGCGCCGCCATCTCGTCGCTGTCGTTCGCGTTCGCCAGCTGTCAGAACCTCCCGGAGGGATACTTCACGGCCTTGGCTCACATGGCGCGCGAGGATCTCGACTTCGCCATCCATCTGGGCGACTACATCTACGAGGGCGGTGCCCAGGGCAGCATCGGGCGCGGCCACCTGCCGGCGGCGGAGACCTTCACGCTCGCCGACTACCGTGTTCGCCACGCCCAGTACAAGCTCGATCCGGACCTCCAGGCGGCGCACGCGGCGTTTCCGTGGATCGTGACCGTCGACGACCACGACGTCGAGAACAACTGGGCGGGCGAGCATTCCCAGCCCGACGACGAACCCGACCAGGACCCAGAGGTCTTCCTCCAGCGCCGAGCGGCGGCGTTCCAGGCGTTCTACGAACACCAGCCACTGCGCATGGCCTCCATGCCGGACGGCCCGGACATGCGGCTGTATCGACGGTTCTTCTTCGGTCAGCTGGCGCAGCTCGACATGCTCGACACCCGGCAGTTCCGGGACGTCCAGCTCACCGACCCGTCCGACCGCTGGAACCCCCGGCGCACGATGCTCGGTCCCGCGCAGGAGGAGTGGGTGCTCGACGGTCTGGCCCGCTCGTCGGCGACGTGGAACATCCTCGGCAACCAGATCTTCATGATGAAAGCCGACCACGAGGACGGGCCCGCGGAGCGTTACGGCATGGACACCTGGGACGGGTACGCAGCGGCCCGGCAACGCCTGTTCGACGGCGTCCACGAGCGAGGCGTCGACAACCTCGTCGTCGTCACCGGCGATGCCCACCGCAGTGTGGCGGCCGACCTGAGGCTGAACTTCGAGGACCTGTCGTCCCCGATCGTGGGCGTCGAGCTACTCGGTACGTCGATCAGCTCGGGACGAGACGGCCAACCGATGGACGCGCTGGGGGAGACCTGGCTGCGGGAGAACCCGCACATGCGCTTCCACAACGCCCAGCGCGGCTACGTGCGGTGCGACGTCACCTCGACGACGTGGCGCGCGCACTACCGGGTCGTGCCGTACGTGACGCAGCCCGGCGCGCCCTTGGAGACGGCGGCGACCATCCACCTCGAGGCCGGGGTCCCCGGCATCCAGCACGTCGAGCGATAGGCGCGACTAACGCTGAGGCGCTCGCGCTCGAGTCCCTCGGTCCTGACGCGGTCGCGACGAGTTTTCGCCCACCAGTGGAGGAGTCGCTCATGGGTGTTCGATTCCGAGGTCACCGACACCGATCGCTGCGTACCGGTCTTACCGTGGTCGGGCTCGCCGTTGCGATGACAGCAACGGGCGTGGCCACGGCCTCGGCGCTTCCACCCGCCGCCGGTGACAGCGCCGCCTCGATCGTCCTCACCGAGCAGGCGACGGACCGCATTCTGGTCTTGGCGTCTGATCGGAAGAGCTTCGAGAACGCGGAGATCCAGTGGGAGTGGCGTCCCAGCGCGGCGAACGGTCTGGCCGACCTGGCGGTCGACTGGGGCGTGCCGGACGAGGCGAAGCTGCGCTACCGCGACGGCAAGCCGTACTTGCTCACCACCGACTCGTGGGGGTTCGTCGGTGTCATCGCGTACCCGGAGGGGACGCCGTACTGGGCGACGAGCGTGGGCCGTGGCCAGAACCCCCACAGCATCGAGCTGCTGCCGGACGGGAACGTCGCGATCGCCGCGAGCACCGGCGGGTGGCTGCGGATCTACAGCCCCCGGTCCTCGACGTACATCGAGGTCGACCTGCACGACGCCCACGGCGTGCACTGGGATGAGGAACGACAGCTGCTGTGGGCGCTGGGCGGGAACGACCTCCTTGCCTACCGTCTCGGCGGCATGCCGGACGCGCCCACGCTCACCGAGGTCCGGCGCACGGCACTCCCGACGCCCTATGGCCACGACCTGACGCCGGTCGCCGCCAACCCAGACCGCCTCTGGATCACGACCGGGTCGCAGGTCTACCAGTACTCGATCAACGAGGACACGTTCACGCAGGACTACCGCGGCGCGAACCAGATCAGCCGAAGCGGCGTCAAAGCGGTAGGCGACGACGCGGAGTCGGGTCAGGTCCTCACGACGTACATTCAGCCGGGCAACCTGTGCACCTGGTGCACGGACACGGTGACGTTGTACAACCGCACGGAGCGGCTCACCCTCCACGGCTCCCAGATCTACAAGGCTCGCTGGTGGCACGCGCCACCACCAGAGGCGACGGACTGACCCACGACCTCGGGACACCTGGGCCGAGCCCGCTGGGCTCGGCCCAGCTCCATGCTGAGCGCTAGCTCGTGTCGGCTCGCTCGCGTCGGGAATGGCCGGACTAGGGTGTCGTCCGGTTGATCGTGGTCCGACCACGGAGACAGTCGGGGCCGTCTCGATGCGAAGGAGTCGCGTGTGAGAGTCGCCGTCATCGGCTACGGCGTGGAAGGCCAGGCGGCCGCCGCCTACTGGTCGCGGCGCGGCCACGACGTCACCGTGTGCGCGCCAACCCTCAGCGAGGAACTCCCGGACGGAATCGCGTCGCGGGTCGGGCCGACGTACCTCGACGGGATCGACGCCTTCGACCTCATCGTGCGCAGCCCTAGTGTGCGGCCAGACCTCCTTCCGCCCGACGGAAACGTCACGAGCGTGACGCGGGAGTTCCTGGAGCGCTGCCCCGGCCTGGTCATCGGGGTCACCGGCACCCAGGGAAAGGGCACGACCTGCACGGCCATCGCGTCCATCCTGCGGGCCGCCGGACGGACGGTGCTCGTCGGCGGAAACATCGGGATCCCACCGCTGGACTACCTCGACAAGGTCGACCCCGACGACATCGTCGTCTTGGAGCTGTCGAACTTCCAGCTCATTGACGCGCGGGTCTCGCCGCGGGTCGCCGTCGTCCTCGCGGTCACACCGGACCACCTGAACTGGCACACCGACCTCGACGAGTACTACGCGGCGAAGGCGCCGATCGCAGCGCACCAGCGTCCCGACGACGTGGTCGTGTACGACGCCGTGAACCCGGTCGCGGCACGGATCGCCTCCGCGAGCCCGGCGCGCGCGGTCCCCTTCGGGGTCGAGGACGGGTTCCACGCCCGCGACGGGCAGATTCGCCGAGGGTCGACGGTGCTTGTCGACAGGGCGGACATCCCACTCCGCGGGGATCACAACCTGCGAAATCTCACCGCAGCCGTCGCGGCCGTCTACGACCTGGTCGACGGCGACACCGACGCGTTGGTGTCCGGGGTTCGTTCGATGCGGCCGTTGCCGCATCGGCTGCAACCGGTCGGCGAGATCAGGGGCGTGTGGTATGTCAACGACTCGCTGTCGACGACGCCGGAGACGACCCGCGCGGCGATCGCCGCCTATCCCGAGCCGAAGGTGCTGATTCTCGGCGGGTCGAGCAAGGGACTGTCGTTCGAGTCGCTCGCCGAGGCGATCGCGAGCGCGGACATTCGAGCCCTGCTGCTCACCGGAGACGACGCGCCGCGGATCGCGGCGGCGCTGCGCGCGGCCGAAGTGCGTGACTACGAGATCGTCGACGGGTCGATGTCGGACATCGTGAGACGCGCGGCCGAGATCGCGCGTCCAGGGGACGTAGTGCTGCTGTCGCCCGCGTGCGCGAGCTTCGACCGATACCGCGACTACGCCGATCGAGGTGAGCAGTTCGTCGCCGCGGTCGAGGCGCTGCGGCGATAGGGTCGAGTCATGGCGACCGGCTGCTACGTCTGTGACCGTGAGGCGGAGTTCGACCGTCTGCCGCCGCGGGAGCGGATCGCGTACGACGACCACTGGCGTGTCGCGCACGCGTTCGGTAGCGCCTTGCTCGGCTGGCTGGTCTTGGTGCCGCGCCGGCACGTGATGGAGCTCGCGGAGCTGTCCGACGAGGAGGCGAAGAGCCTCGGCGTGTGGCAGGTCCGGCTCGCGCGTGCGTTAGCCGCTGAGCTCGGGATCCCGAAGACCTACGTCGCCGAGTTCGGCGAGGCGCCGGGCTTTCACCTGCACTTCCACGTCGTGCCTCGCCGTCCGGACTTCGAGCCGTCCATGGTCGGGCCCAAGGTGTTCGGCTTGTTGGGACGTGGCGAGGACGAGCAGGTCAGTGCCGAAGATCAAGACGACCTGGCCGAGGCCTTGTCCGCGCGGCTCATCTCGTGACTAGGCCTGCTTGGTCAGGCCGGCCTCCTGGGCGAGGATCGCCGCCTGGACGCGGGAGCGCAAGTCCAGCTTGGCGAGCACCCGTGACACGTGCGTCTTGACAGTCGCCTCGCTGATGAAGAGACGGCGGGCGATCTCTTGGTTGGACAGGCCCTCGCCCAGGCAAGCCAGGACGTCGAGCTCACGGTCGGTCAGCGCGTCCAGGTCGGGTGGACGCCGCTCGGGAGTCCCGGCCTGGGCGGCGAAGGCGGAGAGGAGTCGGCGGGTCACGCCAGGTGCGAGCACTCCGTCGCCGGCGGCCACCAGCCGAACAGCCTCGATGAGGCGAGGCGCCTCGACCGACTTGAGCAGGAATCCTGCGGCCCCGGCGCGCAGCGCCGCGTAGACGTACTCGTCGAGGTCGAACGTTGTCAGGACCAGGACCTCGCACACCTTGTCCTGCACGAGCTCGCGGGTGGCCTCGATCCCGTCCATGCCGGGCATCCGGATGTCCATGAGCGTGACGGTCGGCTTGAGTGCCCGCGCCATGCGCACGGCGGTCTCGCCGTCGGCGGCTTCGCCCACGACCTCGATGTCGTCCGCGCCGTTGAGGATGAGGACCAGGCCCGCGCGAATCGCGGCGTGGTCGTCGGCGACGAGGACCTTGATGCTCACGGATTCCACCCCTTCGTCGGTAGGACCGCTCGGACCCGCCACGCGCCGCCGTCGGGACCGACGTCGAGCGTGCCGCCGACCGCCTCGGCGCGTTCCCGCATGCTGATCAACCCGGTTCCCGTTCGATCCGCCTCGCTGGTTGGCGTCGCGCCGGTCGCTGTACTGAGGTCGTTCGTGACCTCCACCACCAGGTGACCGTCGCTCTGCTCCACACTCAGTGTCGCCTTGGCCCCTGGCGCGTGCTTGACGGCGTTCGTCAGCGCCTCCTGCACGATCCGGTACGCGGCCTGGTCGACGGCGGCGGGCAGCGACCCATCGGTGGACGCGGTGGCGAGCACGCCCTGAGTGTGTGCGCCGTCCGGCTCAGGGTCGGGGCCCGCCACCGAGGTGGGCTCACCGCCCACGACCGGCAGGTTCGACCTGACCTCCACGCGCAGGCCGCCGGCGCGAGCCGATTCGACGAGGCGACCCACATCGCGCAGCCGCGCCGGTGCGACGAGCGAGTCCTCGTCGTCGGACCGCAGCATCCGGATCATGGCGCGCATCTCGGTCAGGGAGGAGACGGCGTTCTCCCGCACGGCCTCGAGGACCTTTCGGACCGTGGCGGGGTCCTTGTCGGCCATCGACAGCACCGCCTCGGACTGGATCGCGATCGCGGACAGGTGACCCGCGACCACGTCGTGCAGGTCCCGCGCCATCCGGGCCCGTTCGGCCGAGATGGCCGCGCGTCGGTCGAGCTCCGCGATCCGGGCGAGCTGTTCGGACCGCTCGCGTTCGGCCGCCACCATCTCGCGGTGCTGTCGGATGTTCATCGCCCACCACACCGGGACGATGGGCAGCGCGCCGACCCCCCAGGCGAGGACCAACGCTTGGCGCCAGTCGCCTGTCAACGCGAACGTGACGACGCCCGAGCCGACGAGGATCACCGCCGCGAGCACGACCATGGCCCGACTGGTTCGACGTGACCCGTAGAGGGTCGCGGCGAAGAGCTGGTCCATGACGACGAGGAGGAGGGGGACAGAACTCCCGAAAGTGCCGTTGACGGACAGTGCCGCGGCGAGGGCGATGGCCGTCATGCCGATCGTGAGGGCGAGGACGGGTCGCCGTGCTCGAAGGATCGAGCCACAGCACGCGAACGCCAGGACCGACAACTGGACGCTGAGGGGAACCTCGACCTCACCGGAGACCAGCATGTCGAACCCGGCGAGGTAGAGCAGCGCCCCGCAGGTGAAGAGCGCGGCGGCGACGAGCGGATCGCGCCAAGGCTCGCGCAGCCACCACCTCAGATGCGGGCGCGGGTCGGGCACTGCGTTCATCTCAGCACGGGCGATAGGTCGGAAGCGTCCGTCGAACGCCTGATCAGGCCGCGCGAGCGTCCGACGAAAGGAGGACGCCCGGATGGTACGTCGTCCTGACGACCCGTGGACCCCTGACCCAGCACGCTGGTGGCGGCCCGGAGGCGACCCGTCCGGGCTGGGCGAGGCCAGCCGCCACCGCACCGCTCTCTCGTCTCGGCAACGCACCCGTAGGGATCCATGGAGGGGGGAAGCTCCGTGCCTGCCGCATCCCGGCGCCTCGACGTGCTGGACATCCTGCGTGGGCTCGCGATCGTCGGAACTTTCGGCACGAACGTCTGGATCTTCACGAACCCGGCCGGCCCTCCGGACGCCCTCGCCAGCCTGCCGTCCCTGGATTCCCTCGCCGGGGCTGTGGAGACGGCGATCCGGTTCGTCTTCAACGGCAAGGCGCTGGCTCTGCTGACCTTGCTCTTCGGCGTGGGTCTGGAGCTGCAGTACCGGTCCGCGCGCCGCCGGGGCAACCGGTGGCCGGGCTGGTACCTGTGGCGAGCGGGTCTGCTGTTCTGCGAGGGTTTGCTGCACTACGTCCTGGTCTTCGAGTTCGACGTGCTCATGGGGTACGCGGTGGCCTCGATGGTCGTGGCGTACCTCGTGGGACGTAGCGACCGGGCGGTGCGGTGGTGGATGGTCGGCGCCGGCACGCTGCACGTCGCCTTCATCAGCCTGCTGACCCTGGGGTTGCTGGCCACGCCGCCGGAGGTGAAGGAGCAGCCGCTCGTGGCGCCGAGTCGGCCGGACCTGTTCAGCCACGGCGGCTACGCGGAGCAGGTGGCGGACCGGCTCGCTTTGGCGCCGGCGTACCGGAGCGAGTCGGTCCTGATCATGCCGCTCTGCATCGTGCTGTTCCTCGCTGGCTCACGACTTCTGCGTGCCGGCGCGTTCGAGGACAGCACGAGGGGCGCGACGGTCCGCCGCAGGCTCATGACACTGGGCTTCGGTGTCGGGCTTCCGTTGAACGTCCTCACGACGTTCGCGGGACCGGACTGGAGTCTGGTCGACCGCTACCTGCTGCCGCCCTTGGTCGCGCTGGGTCTCCTCGGCCTGGTCACCACGGTCACCTACCGGACGCGCGACGCACGCCGGGCCGGAGGGCCGCTGCGGCGCGGCTTCATCGCGGTCGGTCGGACCTCGCTGTCCTGCTACGTCTTGCAGAACCTCGTGGCCAGCGTCCTCTGCTACGGCTGGGGCCTGGGGCTGGCGAGCCGGCTGGACGGTCTTCGGCCGTGGTGGGTGCCGGGTGCGTGGCTCGGGATCTGCGCGCTGTTCACCGTGCTCGCCACATGGTGGCTCCGACGGTTCGAGCGGGGTCCGCTGGAGCTGGTGTGGCACTGGGCGTACCAGGCGCCGCAGCGCGGCCGGGCACGCGTTGCGTCGGCGTCCGCGGTGGGCGGGACGGTCGATGAGGCGCGGGTTCAGGTTCGGGAGTCCTCCCTGGCCTCCTCGACGGTGAGCTCCGCGGCCGGATCAGCCTCGAGGCGTTCGTCTGGGATGGGCCGTCCGGAACGCACCGACCGTCCGTAAGTGCCGTCGTCGAGGCGACGCAGCGCCCGGTCGATCGCGGCGAGCCGCTCGCGCAGGTGGGCGGCGATGGCGCCAGCGGTCGCCTCGGAGGTCAGCGGCTGGGCGACGTCGCCAATGTCGCCAGGGCCTTCCTGCTGGGTCTGGCTCTCCTGGCCGGCTTCCTCCGCCCGTTCGAGCATCCGCAGCAGGTCGGCTCGCTCGGCGAGCAGCCGCTCCCGTGCCCGCTTCTCGTCCATCTGGCCTCCCAGGGTCTGTCCCGGGTCGCTCGGATCGCCCCTGCGGTGGCGGCGGTCGCCCGCGCGCGAGGACTCGGGTCACGCCGGACTGGGCGCTGCACGACCGGTGCCCGACGAAACCCTCGTCAAACCCGGGCCGAGCCCGGCCAACCGCTGGAGGAACCCGGCCAGACACGAGCTGGCGGTGACGGAAGCGCGACGGAACGTAGGGGCAAGACACGCGATGAGGACGTACAGGACACCATCGTTGCAACGAGCTGGCAGGAAACCTCATAATCCGCTTGCAACTTCCCTGCGATTGCGGCGAGACAACCGTGAGGCTCCCGATCGATGACCCTCAGGCACCTGTGTTCACCATCGGCCAGGTGTCGGAGATGCTGCAGGTCAAGCAGGCGTTCCTGCGACGGCTGGATCAAGAGGGCGTTGTGTCTCCCGCCCGTTCGGAAGGCGGGCAGCGCCGGTACAGCCGCGACCAGATCGATCAGGTCGCGCAGGTGTGCAGCCTCGTCGCGGAAGGACTCACCCTCGCCGGGGTACGCCGGGTCATCGAACTCCAGACGCGAGTCGCTGCGCTTGAGGCCGAGCTCGCGCGGGAGCGTGCACGTCACACCCAGGGCCGCTCAAGCGGGGAGTGACGACCCGAGGACGTGGCGCACCCCGCGTCGCAGCTCTCGGGTCGGATGGACCGTTCACGTGTGACCCGGGAGGACGACACGCTATGGCCCTCGAGCACCCCATAGTGTCCACCGCCGGGTGGACGACCAGACGACCCCTGCGCATCGCGATGGTGGCACCGCCGTGGTTCGAGCTCCCACCCGTCGGCTATGGCGGTATCGAATCGGTGGTCGCCGACCTGGTCGACGCGCTGGTGGCGCGTGGACACGAGATCACGCTCGTAGGGTCGGGCCGGAACGGGACCAAGGCTCAGCGTTTCGTCCAGGTCTTCCCCGAGCCGCCGTTCCAGCGGTTGGGCGAGGCGATGCCGGAGGTGGTACACGCGGCCGCCGCGGCCGAGGCCCTCGAAGGCCTCGACGTCGACCTGGTTCACGACCACTGCTGCGCTGGGCCGTTGCTCGCTCGGGGTCGCCGGATCCCGACCGTGGTCACGGCGCATGGTCCGGTGACGGGTGAGCCGGGCGACTACTTCCGCTACCTCGGTGACTCGATCGAGCTCGTCGCCATCTCCGACGCGCAGCGGCGGCTCAACCCGGCCCTCAACTGGGTCGGTCGCGTCCACAACGCGATCGACGTCGACACCTTTCCCTTCGCGGAGACCAAGGACGACTACGTGCTCTTCCTTGGTCGCTTCAACCCGGACAAGGGCGCGCACCTGGCGATCGACGCGGCCCGGCGTGCTGGGCGCCGCATCATCCTGGCCGGCAAGTGCAACGAGGCCCTGGAGAAGGCCTACTTCGAAGCCGAGATCAAGCCTCGGCTCGGCCCCGGCGTGGAGTACGTCGGTGAAGCGGACGCCACGATGAAGCGTGAGCTGTTCGCCGGCGCACGGTGCCTGGTCTTCCCCATTCAGTGGGACGAGCCGTTCGGCATGGTGATGATCGAGGCGATGGCCTGTGGGACGCCAGTCGTCGCGACCCGTCGCGGCAGCGTTCCTGAGGTGGTCGCCGACGGTGTCACCGGTCACATCATCGACGACCTCGACGACCTCCCGGCCGCGATCGTCGCCGCTGAGGAGCTGTCGCCGACCGCGTGTCGCCGACACGTCCGTGCCAAGTTCGACTTGCCGGTGATGGCCGAGGGTTACGAGCGCGTCTACCGCACGCTGGTCGAGGGCCGCGAGCTGCTGGAGGAGCTTCCGGAGGCGTCGGCTCGCCGACGCATGCCGGCCATGCGGCCGCCGACCGAGGTGGCCGCGGCCGCCGCGTCCACGGCGTCGACCACACCGTCAACCACCACCAGGCCGCTGCCAACGGCGATCACCGAGGCTGGTGAGGTGGTCCGGCAGGCCGACATTGACGATCTGCCAGACCAGCGGAGGCGGCGCTAGTCGCACGGCGCCACCTTCGGGACGAGCGTCGAGAGCAGGAAGGAAGACGAGGGGCGGACCGGTCACGCCTCCGGCGTGTCGTCCGCCCCTCGCGCAGCCTGTGACCCCGGCGGTGACGCGTGCTCGTCCGCTCGCTGACGGGCCGCGGTGGCCCGCCGCTCAGCGCCGGTCTCCCCGGCGTCGGACTCATCGCCCGCCACCCGACCGACGAACATCTCGCTGGGGCCAGTCCCCGTCGTCGTTGCGTTCTCCGAACCGGCCACACCACCTGTCGCCCGGGTCCGGGCCGTCCCCATGTCAGCGGGCGCGTCCTGTTCGCCGAGCTTGCGCGCGACAGCCCGGTCTCGTAGCCGCTGCAACAGCCGCGACCAGATCGACATGGTGGTCCTCGAGGATTCCTGGCCTTGGGGAGCCTTGGGGAAAGGCGTCTGTGACCCCACTCCCTACCCTCCACTTTGCCGCGCATGCGTCGCGACTCCCGTGCGCGAGGTGGGCGCGAGACGCCGGCTGATGAGTCCTGACCGGGCGGCCCGCGACAGGACACCGGCCGCGTCGAGCGAGGCTTCCTCACACCGCGCGCCCATCCGCGCCGCTCAGCTCGTCGCCGCTCGTCGCCCAGGCCTGCTCGGCGAGGAGGCTCGCGGCTCTTCTCGCGGTGACGGGACGCGTCCGAACCCTGATCCCTTGCGTCCGCGGGCCGCACGCGCGCTGAGGAGCGCTGGACGAGGGCACGCCCGTGCAGCTCACCTCGCCATCGGAACAGCCGGCGTCGCGATGGGTCGGATCGCCGGAGCCGACGAGCGCGCCGGCATGATCTCCCGGGCCGCGGGTACGGGTTTCTGACCGGCAGAAGGAGGTGCGTGAGGACCCTGGTGCGAGAGGTGATGACGGCGGGTCCGATCGGCTTGCCCGAGGATGCGACGTTGACGGACGCGGCTCGAGAGATGCGCTCCAAGAACGTGGGTGCCCTCTTCACGTTCTCCGATACCGGTGTGCGTGGAATGGTCACCGACCGCGACATCGTGGTGCGCGGCCTCGCGGAGGGTGCGGATCCGGACACGACGCCGGTCCAGGACGTCGCGAGCGAGTCGCTGGTGACCGTGCAAGCGTCATCGTCGACGGACGAAGCCGCACGACTCATGCAGGAGCAGGGCGTTCGGCGGTTGCCGGTGGTCGATGGCGACGAGGTCGTGGGTCTGGTCTCCTTGGAGGATCTCGCCGCCAGGTAGTTCATCGCCAGACGTTCTTCCTTCCAGGCACGCGGTCGGGCGTCGCCCACGTGTGGACTGTCGCCATTGGCCCCGTCGAGGACCTCGTGCCACGCCGCGCTCGCACGACCGTCAGCCGGCCATGGAGCCCAGCGCCGCCGGGGACCCTCGGCGGTCGTGAGTCCGTGGCTGCCGCAGCTCGTCGACTCAGAAGCCGACCCGGAAGTCGATCCAAGAGGTCGACCCAGGACGTCGACCCAGCAGGCGACGAGTCGTCACCTTCTCCACCGCGAGGGTCCGCGTTCCACCGGGCTGCTCGAGGCCACCGCGCCCATGTTTCGCTGACAGCCGACCGGCGTGAGTGCACTGTGGCGCGACGGCGTGGCGAATCTCTTATCATTCGCCGCGCCATTGATTCGGTCCGTGGTCGGTGCCCTCGTTTTCGGCGACTATTCCGCATTGCCGAGTACGTACTCGGTGATGTTTGCCTCGCGAATACCCAGGGTAGGCGGGCAGAAGTTATGAGCGTCTGCCATGGGGCGGGGAAGCAGTGCGGAGAAACTTTCGACGAGCGGTGATAACCGGCGGCGCCGGTTTCCTCGGTTCCCACCTATGCGAATACCTTCTCGAGCATGGGACCGAGGTGGTCTGTGTTGACAACTTCGCGACCGGTGACGCCCGGAATGTCGCCTCGCTGCTCGACCACGACGGTTTCCAGCTCGTGGTCGGTGATGCCTGCGATCCGCGCCATGTCAGAGCTCTCCCCGGTCCGGTCGACCTCGTGCTCCACCTCGCGTCGTTGGCCTCGCCGGCGTTCTACCTGCGGCGACCACTGGAGACGCTGTGGGTGGGCGCGGTGGGGACCGCGCACGCGTTGGAGCTGGCGCGGGCAAAAGGCGCACGGTTCGTCCTCGCCTCGACAAGTGAAATCTACGGCGATCCGTTGGTGCACCCGCAGACCGAAAGCTACTGGGGAAACGTGAATTCCGTGGGCCCGCGCAGCGTCTACGACGAAAGCAAGCGGTACGCCGAGGCGTTGACGATGGCTTATCGTCGGGTTTACCGGCTGTCGACGGCGATCGTGCGCATCTTCAACACCTATGGACCGAGAATGCGGCCTGACGACGGCCGAATGATTCCGACGTTCATCCGTCAGTCGTTGTCGAAGGAACCGTTGACCGTCGCGGGTGACGGTCTCCAGACGCGCTCGGTGTGCTACGTCAGCGACACCACACGCGGAATCATGGCGCTCGCCCACAGCGACGTCGCTGGCCCAGTGAACATCGGTAACCCTGAGGAGCGGACGGTACGCGAGATCGCGGAGAAGGTGGGGCAGCTCACGGGGCAACCGGTCCACCTACGCCACGTGGAGCGTCCCGTCGACGACCCGCGACGGCGATGCCCGGACATCTCACTGGCGACGTCGCTGCTCGGCTGGCGACCGCACGTCGGCCTGGAGGAAGGGCTCCGGCACACGATCGACTGGTTCGCCCGCGAGATGGGGCACGAGCAGGGGCAGAGGAGCCGCGACGAGGACCGCGCCGACCGAGGTCCACCGCCGGTACGGAGCCCGCTGTGGCACGGCTGAGCGGACGCTCTGGCAAGGCTCGCGGAGCGCCGGACCGACCAGCGAGAGACCTGGGGGGCTTCATGCGGATCCTTGGCATCAACGCGATCTTCCACGATCCGGCGGCGGCTCTCGTCGTCGATGGACGGCTCGTCGCGGCGGCGGAGGAGGAGCGATTCAACCGGCGCAAGCACGGCAAGCGGCCCGTGCCGTTCTCCGCCTGGGAGCTTCCGGAGCAAGCGGCTCGCTGGTGCCTGGAGGCGGGGAAGCTGGAGCCGTCCGACCTCGACGCGGTGGCCTACTCCTATGACCCGTCGCTGGTGGAGCCAGGGCAACCCGGACTTGACGAGCCCTGGGAAGAGCTTCGCACCACCTACGCCCGCCGGGCGCCCCACTTCCTCGCCACCGCGCTCCCCGGTCTGGACCCGGCCATCGTGCGGTTCGTGCCACACCACGTGGCGCACGCCGCCTCCGCCGGGCTGGCGGCACCCTTCGACGACTCGGCGGTGCTCGTGGCCGACGGACGCGGTGAGTGCGCCTCCTATCTCGCGGGCCTCTACCAGGGCACCGAGCTGACGACGCTCGCCACGCAGCGACTCCCGCACTCGCTGGGCCTGATGTACGAGGAGGTGACGCAGCACCTGGGGTTCACGCGGTCCAGCGACGAGTACAAGGTCATGGCGCTCGCCTCCTACGGCAAGCCGCGCTTCCTCGACCTGATGCGCGAGGCGGTCCAGACGACCGGCGAGGGAGGCTTCATCGTCGAGCCCATCGACTGGGGTCAGCTGGCCGAGCCTCGACCCCCGGGCGGCGAGCTGCGCGCCGAGCACGCCGAGCTGGCGGCGAGCGTGCAGGCCCGCCTGGAGGAGGTGCTGCTGGAGCTGGTCGGCTGGCTCCACGAGCGAACCGGCGCCACGGCGCTGACCATGGCGGGTGGCGTCGCCCTCAACTGTGTGGCCAACACGCGCATCCTGGCCGAGGGCCCGTTCGAACGAATGTGGGTGCAGCCTGCGGCCGGCGACGCGGGCACCGCGCTCGGCGCGGCGCTGCACGTGGCCGCGATCGAGGGGGAGCGGCCCGAGCCCATGCGGACCGCCGCGTTGGGTCGGAGCTGGAGCGACGAGGAGCTCGCCGCCTGGCTGGACGCCGCCGCCGTTGCCTACGAGCGGCCTCCGGACGTCGCGGTGGCGGTCGCGGACGCGTTGGCCGCCAACCTGACCGTGGCGTGGTTCCAAGGTCGGAGCGAGTACGGGCCTCGGGCGCTCGGCCACCGGTCGCTGCTCGCGCACCCGGGTCGAGCCGAGAACCTCGACCGGCTCAACGCTGTCAAAGGTCGCGAACGGTTCCGGCCGATCGCGCCCATGGTGCTGGAGGAGCGCGCGGGGGAGCTGTTCGAGCGCGGGCCGATCCCGAGCCCGTACATGCTGTTCGTCCACGACGTCCGCCGGGAGTGGCGGGAGCGCATCCCCGCGGTCACGCACGTCGACGGGACGGCCCGCATCCAGACCGTCGACCGGGTGAGCGAGCCACTCCTGGCCCGGATGCTGGACCGCTTCGCCGAGCGGACCGGCCTTCCCGTCGTGGTCAACACCAGCCTCAACACGGCGGGACGGCCCATGGTGGACGATCCCCGGGACGCGCTGGAGTGCTTCGGCTCCGCGCCGGTCGACCTCCTGGCGATCGGGCCGTACCTGGTCCGCAGGTCCGGCGTCGCGGCGTCGGGGAGGGCGGCATGAGACCCCCGGCGTCGTGGTCGCGCCCGGATCCGCGGGCCGCCTGGGGCTCCAGTCCGGTGACCAGCGAACCGAGACCCGCGGATGGCGCGAACCGTTCGTCCAGGCGGGCCTCCTATTCGGTGGTCGTGCCCACGGTCGGCCGCACCAGCCTGGTCCGCTGCCTGGTCGCCCTCGATACGTCGCGCGGTCCCGCGCCGGAGGCGGTGTTCGTGGTCGACGACCGGCGATACCCCGATCCGCCACTCGTGTTGCCGCCGACGTCGGTCCCGGTCAAGGTCTTGCTCTCCGGTGGGCGGGGTCCGGCGGCGGCGCGCAACGTCGGGTGGCGGGCAGCCGCCTCGACGTGGGTGGCGTTCCTCGACGACGACGTCGTGCCGGGGCCGACGTGGCTGGAGCAGCTCAACGACGACGTGCGCGACCTGCCGGACCACGTCGCGGGGAGCCAGGGACGGGTGCGGGTTCCGCTGCCGCCGGAGCGGCGTCCCACCGACGCCGAGCGTGGAACCGCCGCTCTGGCGCACGCTCGCTGGATCACCGCCGACATGGCGTACCGGACGGATGTCCTCGCCGAGGTGGGCGGGTTCGACGAGCGGTTCCGGCGCGCCTATCGCGAGGACTCCGACCTGGCGCTGCGCGTCTGCGGCGCGGGCTACGAGCTGGTCGCGGGTGACCGCGAGGTCCTCCATCCCGTCCGGCCGTCGGGGTTCTTCGCCAGCGTGCGCGCCCAGGCCGGCAACGCCGACGACGCGCTGATGCGGCGGCGGCACGGACGGACGTGGCGCCGCCGGGCCGGCGCGTCCCCCGGACGCCTGCGCCTGCACGCGGTGACGACGGCCGCCGGCGCCACCGCGCTCGGTCTGGCGGCGCGGCGCCGGCGGATCGCCGCGCTCGTCGCCGGAGCGGTGTGGGCGGGCCTGACGGGCGAGTTCGCGGCGCGACGCATCGTGGCAGGTCCACGCACCCCGACCGAGGTCGCCCGGATGGCGGTCACGAGTGTGCTCATCCCGCCCGTCGCGTGCGCGTACCGGGTGCTGGGGGCGATCCGACACGCTCGGGTGCGGCCGTACTCGCCGACGCGCGACCACCGAGGTCCTCGGGGGTGGACGAGGTGACCGGTCGGATCCTCGTCGCGCGCCTGGACAACATCGGGGACGTCCTGCTGGCAGGCCCCGCGGTCCGGGCGGTGGCCGCGCACGCCGACTCGGTGGTCTTCTTGGCCGGCCCGCGCGGTCGGGACGCCGCGGACTTGCTGCCCGGCGTCAGCCAGGTGCTGGAGTGGTGCGCGCCGTGGATCGACCCGGAGCCGCAGCCGGTCACCGAGACCGAGGTCGCTCTCCTGCACAAGCAGGTGCGTGCCGCCGCTCCGGACGCGGCGCTCATCCTCACCTCGTTCCACCAGTCGCCGCTGCCGTTGGCGCTGCTGCTCCGACTGGCGGGCGTGGACTGGATCGGCGCCATCAGCGAGGACTACCCGGGATCGCTGCTCGACCTGCGGCACCGGGTCGACGGCGATCCGCCGGAGGCGGAGCGCGCGCTCTCCCTGGCGCGAGCGGCCGGTTTCGACCTGCCGGACGGCGACGACGGCAGGCTCGCTGTTCGACGACCTCTCCCGGACGTGTCCGACCTCGTCGGCCGAGAACCGTACGTCGTCGTCCATCCCGGCGTCTCCGCGCCGGCCCGAGCATGGCTGCCCGACCGCTACGCGGCGACGGTGCGTCGCCTGCACGAGGTGGGCTACCGCGTCGTGGTGACCGGGTCGGCGAGCGAGCGGGAGCTGGCGGCCACCGTCGCCGGTGACGTGGGTCTCGACCTCGCGGGGATGACCAACCTGCCCACGTTGGCGGCCGTCCTCGAGGGCGCGCGGGTGGTCGTGGCGCCCAACACCGGCCCAGCCCACTTGGCGGCGGCGGTGGGAACGCCGGTGGTGTCGCTGTTCGCGCCGGTCGTGCCGGCGGCCCGCTGGGCGCCCTATGGGGTGCCGAGCGTCGTTCTCGGCGACCAGGCCGCGCCCTGTCGCGACACCCGTGCCCGGACGTGCCCGGTCGCGGGACATCCCTGCCTCGCCGGCGTGACGGTCGAGGAGGTCGTGCACGCGGTGCGGCACCTGGCGGAGGTGTCGCGATGAGGATCCTGCACTGGCACGTCCACGGCGCGTGGAGCACGGCGTTCGTCCACGGGCCCCACACCTACCTGGTGCCGGTGACTCGGGACCGAGGGCCGGACGGGCGAGGCCGAGCGCGGACCTACCGCTGGCCCGCCAACGCGGTCGAGGTGACTCCGCGGGAGCTGCGTCAAGCGGATGTTGACGTCGTGGTGCTGCAGCGGACGAGCGAGCTGCGGCTCGCGGAGCGGTGGCTCGGCCGTCGTCCCGGCCGAGATGTTCCCGCCGTCTACGTCGAGCACAACACCCCACGCGAGCGGGTGCCCGACGGCCGCCACCCGTTGGCGGAGCAGTCGGCGATCCCGATCGTCCACGTCACGCACTTCAACCAGCTGTTCTGGGACTGCGGTCGCGCTCCGACGACCGTCGTCGAGCACGGCATCGTGGACCCCGGCTACCGGTACGAGGGTGACCGGCCTCGCGCCGGTGTGGTCATCAACGAGCCGATACGACGCTGGCGGGTCACCGGCACCGACCTGCTCGCGACCTTCAGCCGCACCAGCCCGCTCGACGTGTTCGGCATGGGGGTGCGCGACCTGCCCACCCACGTGGGGGTCGACGACGGTCGCGTCGCCACCTTCGAGGACCTGCCGCAGCGCCGCATGCACGAGGAGCTGGCCCGCCGTCGGGTCTACCTGCACCCATTCCGGTGGACGTCGCTCGGCCTGGCCTTGGTGGAAGCCATGCACCTCGGCATGCCGGTCGTCAGCTTGGCCACCACGGAGGCGGTGGACGCCGTTCCGTCCGACGCGGGCGTGGTGTCGAACCGACCAGAGGTGCTGACTGACGCGCTGCGCGGCTTCCTCGCCGATCCGGAACGTGCCCGGGAGGCCGGCGCCGCCGCCCGGGCCGCGGCGACGAAGCGGTACTCCCTGGACCGGTTCCTCGCGGCGTGGGACCGGGTCTTCGAGGAGGTGACTCGATGAGCGCACGTCTGAGGTGACCCGCCGACGAGGAAGGAGGTGACCGATGAGGATCGGCATGGTCTCCGAGCACGCCAGTCCGCTGGCACCGCTGGGTGGTGCCGACGCCGGAGGTCAGAACGTCCACGTGGCGGAGCTGTCCCGGGCGCTGGTGCGGCTCGGTCACGAGGTCGTCGTCTACACCCGCCGGGACGCGCGTGCGCTGCCGCCGCGGGTGCCCACGGCCGACGGGGTCGTCGTCGAGCATGTGCCGGCTGGACCGCCGACCGCGATCAGCAAGGACGACTTGCTGCCGTACATGGGCGAGTTCGGCTCCTACCTGGCCCGGCGGTGGTCGGTCTGGCGGCCGGACGTCGTCCACGCCCACTTCTGGCTCAGCGGCCTGGCCACCCGCTACGCCGCGGCAGCCGTGGGTGTTCCATGGGCGCAGACCTTCCACGCGTTGGGCAGCGTCAAGCGGCGCCACCAGGGCGCGAAGGACCCGAGCCCGCCGAGCCGACTGCGGCTCGAGGCGGAGCTCGTGCGTGCCGCCGACCTCGTGGTCGCCACCTGTGCGGAGGAGGTGGCGGAGCTGCGGGCGATGGGCATGCCCGAGGGCCGCGCCGTGGTCGTGCCCTGCGGCGTGGACCTCACCACCTTCACCCCCGACGGGCCGGTCGCGCCGCGTTCCGCGCGTCCCCGAATCCTGAGCATCGGGCGGCTCGTCGAGCGCAAGGGTGTCGACACGGTGATCCGCGCCCTCGCCGCCGTCCCGGCCGCCGAGCTGGTCGTCGCCGGCGGACCGGCTCCGTCGAGGCTCGAGGCCGACCCGGAGGTGCGACGGCTGCGCACGGTCGCCGCCGAGTGTGGGGTCGCCGACCGGGTGCGCTTCATCGGTCGGGTCGCCCGGGACGCCGTTCCCGCCCTCTATCGGTCGGCGGACGTCGTCGTCAGCGTGCCGTGGTACGAGCCGTTCGGCATGGTGCCGCTGGAGGCGATGGCCTGCGGAGTTCCTCCCGTCGTCACCGCGGTCGGCGGCCACCTCGACACCGTGGTCGAGCAGGTGACCGGGCGGTTCGTCCCACCTCGAGACAGCGAGCGGCTCGGCCGGGTGCTGGCGGAGCTCCTCGACGACGGCGCGTTGCGCGCCAAGCTCGGCGCGGCGGGAGCGGACCGCGCTCGTGCGGCGTACGGCTGGGACAGCGTGGCGGCGCAGACGCAGGCGCACTACGCGCGGCTGTGTGCGGTCGACCCGACGTCCAGCGCGACAGCGGCGGGAGGTGAGCCGTGATCGAGGAGCACTTCGCCGCCCTGCGCCGCACGGTCGGCAGGATGGAGACCGACCGGGCGGTCATGGCGACGCTGCGGCGCTGGGGATCGCACCTGGCCGGCGTCCTGCAGACCGGTGGCCGACTTCTCGCTTGCGGCAATGGCGGCAGCGCGGCCGAAGCGCAGCACCTGACCAGCGAAGTGACCGGCCGGTTCCGGAGGGACCGACCGCCCTACGCGGCGCTCGCGTTGCATGCCGACACCTCGGCTATCACGGCGATCCTCAACGACTACGGGCCCGACGAGGTCTTCGCCCGTCAGGTGCGGGCGCATGGTCGCCCGGGCGACGTGCTGGTGGCCCTGTCGACGAGCGGGCGCAGCGCGAACGTCCTCGCCGCCGCGGCGAACGCGCACGCGATGGGTCTGACGACCTGGGCGCTCACCGGCCCTCAGCCGAACCAGCTCGCGTCGATCTGCGACGACGGGATCTGCGTCCCGGCGGACGAGGTCGCGACCGTGCAGGAGGTCCACCTGCTGCTCATCCACGCCTTGTGCGAGGTCCTCGACGAGGCGTTGCGGGCGAGGCGGCCGTTGGGCGAGGAGGAACCGGCATGAGCGGAGAGCTCGTCATCGTCGGCGACACACTCCTCGACGTCGACATCGAGGGCACCACCGAGCGGCTGTGTCCGGACACACCCGCGCCCGTGGTCGATGTCGAGTGCGAGCGGTCGCGCCCAGGCGGGGCGGGGCTGGCCGCGCTGCTCGCCGCCCGGTCCGGCCACCGCGTGGTGCTGGTCAGTGCGTTCGGCGACGACCCGGCCGCCCAGCAGCTGCACGCCATGCTGGGCGGCGAGGTGGAGGTCGTCGGCCTGCCGCTGCGCGGCCGGACCGTGCGCAAGACCCGGGTGCGGGCCGCCGGGCAGGTGCTCGTGCGCCTCGACGACGGAGACGGGCAGGCAGCCCACGAGATCCCGAGCGAGCGGGCGCTGACCGTCCTGCGCCACGCCGGCGCGGTGCTCGTGGCCGACTACGGGCGAGGCGTCGCGGGGGTCTCGGCGCTTCGCCGGGAGCTGGCCCGAGTCGCGTCCCGCGTCCCTGTCGTGTGGGACCCGCACCCGCGCGGCTCGACTCCCGTCGCCGGCCTGTGCCTGGCCACACCGAACCAGGACGAGACCGAGACCTTCGCGGCCGCCCTCGTGGCGGAGTCGAACGGCTTCGGCGTGACGGTCACGCCGAACGGTGACGCGCTCAATGGTCGGCGGGCCACGGACGGCCAGGCCACCATCGGCAGCGTCGACGCGTTCCGTGCCGCGGCGGCGCTGCGTCAGACGTGGGGCACGCAGGCTGTCGTCGTCACACTCGGGGCGCGCGGGGCCGCGTTCGTCGGAGCGGCGGACACCGCGGTCGACGGCGTGAGCCGGATCCCGTCGCCCGACGACATTGTCGTGCCACCAGGCGCCGACACCTGCGGCGCGGGGGACAGCTTCGCGGTCGCCGCGGCTGGGGCGCTGCTCGCCGGCGCGTCGCCCCGGGACGCCGCGCGGGCCGCGGTACGGGAGGCGACGGCGTTCGTCGCGGCCGGCGGGGCGAGCGCGGTGACCGTGGCGCCGGAACCACGCCGTCCGGCCGTCGTGACGGACGCGTTCGACCTGGCTGACGTGGTGCGCCGGCGAGGCGGGCGGGTGGTCGCCGCCGGCGGCTGCTTCGACCTGCTCCACCCGGGGCACGTGAGCTTGCTGCGCCGGGCGCGGGAGCTCGGTGACGTCCTCATCGTCTGCGTCAACTCCGACGAGTCCGTCCGGCGGCTCAAGGGGCCAGGTCGACCCATCATGACCGCGCGCGACCGGGTGGGGATGCTGCGTGCGCTCGACTGCGTCGACGCCGCCGTCGTCTTCGACGAGACCGCGCCCCTCGACCTGCTGGAGCGACTCCGCCCCGACGTGTGGGTGAAGGGCGGCGACTACGCCGACACCGAGCTGCCCGAAGCGGAGGTCGTCCGCCGGCACGGCGGCGAGGTCGTCCTCATCCCCACGGTTGCGGGCTACTCGACCACTCGCTTGGTGAGCGGCGTTCGCGGCTGAGTTCCCGCGCCGTGTCGGACACGAACACGGGGTCTGGCACGAGCACGGGGCCTGACAAGAACACGGGGCCTGACAAGAACACGGGGCCTGACAAGAACACGGGGAAGGAGCGAGCCGATGAGATCACCCGGGAACGTCCTCGTCACCGGCGGCGCCTCAGGGCTGGGCGCGGCCACCGTCGAGGCGGTGGTGGCGCACGGAGGAACCGCGTTGGTCATCGACCGGGCGACCCCTCAGGGGCCCGCGAAGTTCGTCCGGGCCGACCTGGCCGACCGGGAGGCGACCGAACGCGCGGTGCGTGAGCTGGTCGACGACGTCGGGGGACGCCTCGACGGCGTGTTCACCGCGGCCGGCGTCGACTCCTGCGGCCGGCTTGACGAGGTCCCCGCCGACGACTGGGAACGGGTGATCCAGGTCAACCTGATCGGCACCGCCACGGTCGCCCGGGCCGCCCTGCCCTACCTCGAGCGCTCTCGCGGGAGGCTCGTGACCTGCGCGTCCACGCTCGGGCTCAAGGCGGTGAGCGACGCCACGGCGTACTGCGCTTCGAAGTTCGGGGTCGTCGGCTTCACTCGCGCGCTGGCCGCCGAGACGGCCGGCCGGATCGGCGTCACCCTGCTCGTGCCCGGTGGCATGCGCACACCGTTCTTCGACGGTCGGGACGAGCAGTACAAGCCGCCGCCGGGTGCCAGCCTCAACGACCCCCGGGACGTGGCGGCCATGGTGCTCGTCGCGCTGACCCAGCCGCCGGGCTGTGAGGTGCGGGAGATGGTGATCTGCCCGTCGGAGGAGACCTCATGGCCCTGAGCCGGCGCACGATCGTGGTGCTGCGGGCGCTCGGGCTGGGTGACCTGCTCACCGCCGTCCCGGCGGTACGTGCGCTGCGACGGGCGTATCCCGACGACCGCCTCGTGCTCGCCACCCCGGCCGCGCTGGCTGCTGTCGTGTCGCTCGTCGGCGGGGTGGACGACATCGCACCGACCACGCACCCCGCGTCCGTGCCGTGGCGGGAGGCGCCGCCGGACCTGGCGGTGAACCTGCACGGCATGGGACCGCAGAGCATCCGCGGTCTGCTGGCTCTCACGCCGCGTCGACTCCTCAGCCACGCCCATCCGGATTTCCCCGACGTGGACGGTCCGGCGTGGGTGGAGGATCTCCACGAGATCGACCGGTGGTGTCGTCTCGTCGAGTACGCCGGTGTCCCCGCCGACCGTGCGGACCTCGCCCTGGCACGGCCGGCGGTGCCCAGCCCAGCGCCGGGTGCGGTGGTCATCCATCCGGGCGCGAGTCACGCCGCGCGTCGCTGGCCGAGTGAGCGGTACGCGCGGGTGGCGCGAGAGCTCGCCAAGGCCGGGCACCTCGTCGTCGTCACCGGCAGCCAGGCCGAGTACACCCTCGCGGAGCGAGTGGTGGCGGCGGCCGGGCTTCCGGGCGACGCGCTGCTGGCGGGCCGGACCCGGCTCGTCGACCTCGCCGCGCTCGTCGCCGACGCGGCGCTCGTGGTGTGCGGCGACACCGGCGTCGGCCACCTGGCCACGGCCTATGGGACGCCGTCGGTGCTGCTGTTCGGGCCGGTCTCGCCTCACACGTGGGGGCCGCCGCGTGACCGGCCGCAGCACGTCGCGTTGTGGGCGGGCCGGCTCGGTGACACGTTCGCCGACACGCCGGACCCGGGCCTGCTGCGGGTGTCGGACGCCGACGTGCTGCACGAGGCGCGTCGCCTCCTCGCCGGCGGGACCACTCCGAAGCCCTCGACGACCGAACCCCTGGCGGAACGGCTTCTCTCGAGAGAGTCCTTGGCGAAGGAACACGGTCATGGGTAGCTGCCGGGTGACCGTGGTCGGTGCCGGTTACGTGGGCCTCACCAGCGCCACGTGCCTGGCCCGGCTCGGCCACCGCGTCGTGTGCGTCGACAACGACACGGCCAAGGTCGCGAGCCTGTGCGAGGGGCGGGTTCCGTTCTACGAGCCGGACCTGGACAAGCTGCTGCGGGAGGGATTGGCGTCCGAACGGCTGCGGGTGACGACCGCGCTCCCGGACGCCGTCCGCGACGCCGACCTGGTCCTGCTGTGCGTGCCCACGCCGATGGGCGACGACGGTGGCGCTGACCTCGGCGCGGTACGGACCGTCCTCGCCAAGATGCGGACCTCCCTGCCGTCCGGTTGTGTCGTCGTCACCAAGTCCACCGTGCCCGTCGGCACGTCCCATCGGATCCGCGAGCTTCTCCGACGACCGGACGTCTCGGTCGCCAGCAACCCGGAGTTTCTTCGCGAGGGCACGGCCGTTCGCGACTTCTTCTCACCCGACCGCATCGTCATCGGCGTCGACGACCCGCACGCGCGTGACAGACTCAGCGAGCTGTACGAGGCGATCCCAGCGCCACGGGTCTGGACCGACCCGGTCAGTGCGGAACTGACGAAGTACGCCGCCAACGCCATGCTGGCGCTGCGGGTCTCCTACGCCAACGTTCTCGCCGAGCTGTGCGAGAAGGTCGGCGCGGACATCCGCGATGTCATCGAGGCGATGGGGTACGACGAGCGAATCGGACCCGCCTTCCTCCGGCCGGGCCCCGGGTGGGGTGGCTCGTGCCTCCCCAAGGACGCCCACGAGTTGGTGCGCGCGGCGGCGTCCGTCGGGGTTGACGCGGGCATGGTGCGGGAGGCGCTGGCCATCAACGACCGTCAGGCGCGCCGAGTGGTCGCGCGGACGCGCCGCCTGGCGACCGGCTCGGCCGACGGATCCCTGCGCGGGGTCCGGGTCGGTCTGCTCGGCCTGGCGTTCAAGGCCGGCACGGATGACCTGCGCGACTCGCCCGCGGTGACGGTGGCCCGGCTGCTCGCGCAGCACGGCGCGGAGCTCACGGCGTACGACCCGGGTGTGAGGGCGGAGCGTGCGGATGTGGTGCCGGCCGTGGTCGTCGACGATCCGTACCGGGTGGCGAAGGGCGCCTCCGTGCTCGTGGTGCTCACGGAGTGGCCGGAGTTCCAGCACCTCGACTGGGGACGGCTGGCAGACCTCATGGTGCGGCCAGTCGTGCTCGACACCCGCAACCACCTGCCCGCGGACGACGTTCGCGCGGCCGGTTTGGCGTGGCACGGAGTCGGCATCGGCTGACAGGCGTCCGACTTCGGTACGGCACCCCGCATGGCCGCGGCTCGGGCCTACCCTGCGTGCACCGCCGCGACCATGACTGACGGGCTGAGGGACCGACTGGCTGAGGAGGCCGTCATGCCAAACGAGCGTGCCGGATCCAGCGAGGGAGCTTGGCGAACGGGCCGGCGTCATCTGCTGCGCGCGGGTGCACTCGGCGCCGGCCTCCTCATGGCGTCCTCACTGTCCGGTCGATCCGCGCGGGCCGCGGCGACCACGAGCGTCCTGGAACGCCCGAGAATCCTCGACGGCGACCGGTATCCCATCGGCTTGTGGGTCGCGCCCCCGCCGTCGGAGACGACGGTCGAGCGGTACGCCGAGATCGCCGCGGCCGGCTTCACGTTCGTCATCGGCATCGACGGGTGCGGAGGCTTCTGCGCGCCCGGTGAGACGACGACGGCCGAGAACGCCGCGATGTTGAAGGCCGCGCACGCCAACGACCTGGCGGCCATCGTGTTCGACACCAGGGTCAGCAATGTCCAGGTCCACCCGCCGGACCAGTGGCGGCAGGTCATCGCGGACGTCCTGCGGGAGTACGAGCCCTATCCGGCGTTCGCGGGTTTCGACCTCCGGGACGAGCCGCACGCCAGCCTGTTCCCGTACCTGGGCGGCATCAACGACGTCCTGCGCGAGCTCGACCCGAGCGTGCTGGGCTACGTCAACCTCTTCCCCACCTACGCCAGTCCGGAGCAGCTCGGCACCAGCACCTACCAGGAGCACCTGGACCGGTACGTCGCCGAGGCGCACCCGGACTTCATCTCGTTCGACCACTACCCGCTGCTCGGGCCCAGCCCCGAGATCCGGGAGGACTACTTCCACAACTGGGTTCTCGTCCGCGACCGGGCTCTGCGCAGCGGTCTGCCCACGTGGGTGTTCATCCTGGCCTGCGAGCACTACGGCTACCGCCTGCCCACGGAGGCGGAGCTGCTGTGGCAGGTGAACGTCAGCCTGGCCTACGGATGTAAGGGGATTCAGTACTTCACCTACTGGACGCCGCCGCTGCCGGGCTTCTACCAGGCGCTGGTGACGGTCGACGGACAGCTCACACCCCTGTACGACGCTGCCCAGCGGGTCAACAACGACCACCTGCAGCCGGTGGGCCGGCAGCTCCTGCCGCTGATCTCGGAGTCCGTGACGCACGCCGGCGAGGCGACCCCGCCGGTGGGTGTGGAGGTGTTCACCGGTGACGACTGGGTGGCCGCCACCTCGGGAAGTCCCGTGATCCTCGGTCGCTTCCACGATGGGAAGCACCAGAACCTGCGGTGGCTGCTGGTCACGAACCGGGCGTTCGACGCGGCGGCGACGACCACGCTGTCGCTGCGGCCCAGGGTCAGCGCTGTGTTCGAGTTCGACCCGGCGCGCGAGCGCTTCGTCCCCGTGCGAACGGTAGGCGGGCCCGAGGACAGGAGCTTCACCGTCGACCTCGCTCCTGGGGCGGCCCGTCTCTACCGTCTGCACACCAACCAACGTGACGCCCACCACGTTGGCGCGTGACAACGCGACCCTGCCGCCGTGATGTGAGTCGCTCTCCGGACACACGGGCCGAGCCGGCGCGTATGATTTCGGGTCGTAGGCGCATCGGAGACGGAGGGCGATCAAGGACATGAGCGTGCCGCGCTGGCTGCTGCTCATCGCCCTCGTCCTCGGCGTCGCGGGTATGCACACTCTGGGGCACCCCGAACCGGCGCATGGTCACGACGGCGGGATCGTCGCAGGCTTTGATCATTCCTGGAGCGCGCCGACGATCACGTCGCCGCTCGATGGAGATCACCGCGCCGTGCAGGACGGCCCGGACGGGGACATCCCGAAGTTGAACCCGCTGGCAGTCTGCCTGGCGATTCTGGCCCCGTTCACACTCCTCGCCTTGTCCTTGTCCGCGTTGCGGGTCCGGCATACGGCCGTGACAAGGCCGTCTTCACGCGGCCGCCGGGGCCTGAGCATCGCCCGACCGCCGCCGAGAAGGACAGCCGTGCGTCTAGCGCTCCTCTCGGTTCTGCGCACGTAGGCCGACCACCTCCCGGGCGGCCCGTCGTGGGCTGCCCGCATCACCAGGTCGGCAGTGAACCCAGAACCCGAGGGAGTCAATCGATCATGCCCATCAACCGATCCGTTCTTCGCAAGCTCGCACTGTCCACGGCTTCCGTGACCGGCGCCCTTGTCCTGCTCACCGCATGCGGCGGCGGGACCACCGCCGGCTCCGGCCACGAAGGCGCGTCGCCCACTCCGTCGTCCACCACCGCGAGCACGGGCACGCGAGCCGCGTTCAACCAGGCGGACGTCATGTTCGCGCAGATGATGATCCCCCACCACCAGCAGGCCGTGGAGATGGCAGAGCTCGCCGAGACTCGCGCGACCGACCCGGAGATCAAGGAGCTCGCGCAGAAGATCAAGGCCGCTCAGGACCCGGAGATCACCACGATGCGCGGCTGGCTCAGGGCCTGGGGTGCCTCCGAGATGCCGATGGGAGAGGGACACGGCCATGGCATGCCCGGCATGATGACCGAGGAGGACATGGCCAAGCTCAAGGCATCGAAGGGCGGCACGTTCGACCGCATGTTCGCCCAGATGATGATCGAGCACCACGACGGGGCCATCGAGATGGCGAAGACCGAGCTGTCGCGGGGCACCAATCCCGAAGCCAAGGATCTCGCCGAGACGATCATCGCCACGCAGCAGGCGGAGATCGATCAGATGAAGAAGATCCTCGAGCGTCTTTGACGAGGTGGGGATCGTGCTCGGCATGAAGCGTGCCGGCACGATCCCCGAGGGGAGAGCCCTCAGCGGCTCGATCACCGCGCCGGTCTAGCGGCGGCTCACCGAACTCACACCAACCAACGCGACGCTCACGACGAGGGACCTGACAGGACACGCCTGTTCGCGGATGCTGCGGACAAGAGGAGAAGGGATCACACCATGACCCCACCCGAGTTCACTGGCTGGAGGAAGGCCAGCTACAGCGCGAACGGCAACAACTGCGTCGAGGTCGCGGCCGCTCCTGGCGTCGTCGGTGTCCGGGACCCCAAGCTGGGCGAGGACTCGCCCATCGTGGCGATCTCCCGGGCGGAAGGGGCACCTTCGTGAGCGCCGTCAAGGGCGGTCTCTTCGACCTCTGACGCGACCACCACAGTCACCTCGGCGGCGCCTCGGCCTGGGGCGCCGTTCCTTGTGCGGCCGACGTGTCGTTCTCACCCGCGGCACGGTGTGGTCCTTGGTGACCTGACGCCTGACGAGCCACGAGGGCAAGGCTCGAAGCGGCTGCCTATGGCGAGCGGTCTGGCGTTTCGACGAGCCAGGGGTGGGGCGGGGCCGGTCGGAGGAGGTAGGAGATCGACCGGCCCCGCGCCCGGGTGCGCGCCAGGGCGCCCCTGTGGCGGAGGGCAAGGGGTGGGATGGGGCAGGCCCCCTGGGCGCTGGTCAGGCTGGTCACACGTGGTCGGGCCTGGCGTCCGCTGGT